>Ga0206838_10030_pt1 | contig 30953 bp, 27 predicted proteins | sample Alteio_BWOrgCont_26_FD_152879 | JGI IMG/M metagenome (GOLD analysis project Ga0206838, IMG submission 152879) | Enriched cells from forest soil in Barre Woods Harvard Forest LTER site, Petersham, Massachusetts, United States -... | ecosystem: Environmental > Terrestrial > Soil > Temperate forest >...
TATCACCCTCCCGCAGTTGCCGTACCGGCTCGGTTCAAGGAAGTGCCGAAGGGATGGAAACTTGCCCAGCCGAAAGATGACTTCAATCGCGGCGAGTGGTGGAAGATTTACCAAGACCCGCGGCTGGACGACCTCGAGCAGCGATTAAACGTGGCGAACCAAACGGTCGCGACCGCGGAAGCGAATTACCGGCAAGCCCTGGCTCTGGTCGACGAAGCCCGTGCCAGTTATTTTCCAACCTTGACGGGGTCCGTCAACCTCACACGTCAAAAGCATGCGCCCGGTGGCTCCTCTTTCAGCTCCGTCTCTCCCAATGGCACAACGACCACCGGCGCCGCCACCTCGGGTCTTACCGGTACGAGTGGTTCCTCTGTTTCCACCTTCCATTCTTTGTTATTGACCGGTTCCTGGGAACCTGACCTTTGGGGTTTAGTGCATCGTACCGTGGAGGCCAATGTGGCGAATGCCAAATAGATGACGGGCGTCGTGTAGAGTGTCAGCAACTGGCTGACCAGCAAGCCGCCGACAATGGCAATGCCGAGCGGCCGCCGTAGTTCAGAGCCGACGCCCTGGCCCAGCGCCAAGGGCAGCGCGCCCAAGAGCGCAGCCATGGTCGTCATTAGAATGGGCCGAAAACGCAATAGCGCCGCTTCATAAATGGCTTCGCGCGGAGAGCGACCTTCGTGACGCTCCACCTGGAGCGCAAAATCGATCATCATGATGGCATTCTTTTTCACAATGCCAATCAAGAGAATCACGCCGATCAAAGCAATGATACTAAAATCCATGCCGACCATTAACAAAGCCAGAAGAGCACCCACGCCTGCGGAAGGCAGCGTCGACAGAATGGTGATGGGATGAATGAGGCTTTCATAGAGTATGCCTAAGACCACATAGACCGCAAACAGCGCCAATACAATTAAAGAGGCTTCATTTGCCAAGGACGATTGGAAGGCTTGCGCGGTGCCCTGAAAAGCGGCGCTCACCGTTTTAGGCAGCTGTAAAGACTGCACCAGCTGTTCAATGCCGGTGACGGCCTCTCCGAGCGCATAACCGGGCAACAGATTAAACGTCAGGGTCGCGGCAGGCGCCTGCCCCTGGTGGTTCACCGATAGCAATGTTGCAGAGGGCATAAAGCTTGCGATCGCAGACAGCGGCACTTCATGGCCCGCGGCCGACAGGACGTAAATATCCTGCAATGTTTCCGGCGACTGCCAATAAGGCGGTGCGACCTCCATGACAACATAATACTGATTGCGGGCCGTATACATGACGGACACCAGACTTTGGCCAAAAGCATTGTAGAGTGTATCATCGATTTGTTGATGGGTGATGCCAAAACGCATGGCGGTGTCATTGTCAATTTTTACATACGTCTGCAGTCCGTGATTCAGTTGATCGCTATTCACATCCACCACCCCTGGCAAATGCGTGAGTCCTTCAAGAACACGCGGCGTCCAGGTATTTAAATCCTCTAAATTGTCCGCGGAAAGAGTGTATTGAAACTGGGCGCTCCCCTGTCGGCCACCAATCGTCAAATCTTGCACGGCCTGCATATACAGCGTTGCACCCTGCACAGTCTTGAGCTTGTCTCGCAGGCGGCTCACGATTTCATCGGCGGATTGTTTGCGCTCCGCCAGCGATTTGAGCGCCACAAACAGAGAACCGGAGTTCGTCGTATTATTCCCAAACCCGGAGGTGCCCACAAAACCGACGACATGCAGCACCGCGGGATCTTTGCGGATCAAGTCGACGTACTCGGAAAATTTATTGCGCATGGCTTGAAAAGAAATATTCTGGTCGGCTTGGATGCTTGCGGAGATACGGCCGGTGTCTTGTTGCGGAAAAAACCCTTTGGGAATCACGATAAACAAATAAATATTCAAGGCCACCGCTGCAACGGTCAGGAGCAGCATCCAAGAAGCATGTTGCAAAGCCCATCGCAAGCTGCGTTGATAACCCTGCTTGAGACTTTCCAAGCCGCGATGAAAAATACTCGTTTGCTCGGTTTTCTGGAGGTCTTTTCGCAAAAAACGCGCGCACATCATCGGTGTCACCGTCAGCGAAATCACTAAAGACACCAGGATGGCGGTGGACAGGGTCACCGCGAATTCGCGAAACAAACGGCCCACAATGCCACCCATCAAGAGAATCGGCGTGAAAACCGCGATCAAGGAAAGGCTCATGGAAAGGACTGTGAATCCCACTTCCCGCGCGCCCCGCAAAGCGGCCTGCGTTGGCGAGAGGCCTGCCTCCACATGCCGGGTGATATTTTCAAGGACCACCACTGCATCATCGACGACAAAACCGGTGGAAATGGTCAAGGCCATGAGGGATAGATTATCCAAGCTATACCCTAGCAAGCGCATCACGCTAAAGGTCCCGAGCAAGGAGAGTGGCACCACAACCCCGGGAATCGCCAAAGCACGGAGGCTGCCTAAAAATACATAGACCACCAGAATCACCAAGACCATGGCCAGCAGTAAGGTTTGCTCAATGTCGTGTAGAGAAGCACGAATAGTCGTGGTGCGATCAATTGCAACAGTCATATCAATCGCTGCCGGAATCGCCGCATGCAGTTGTGGCATGACTTTCTGCACTTGCTCGACTGTCTTGATTACATTGGCGCCGGGTTGTTTAAAAATAACCAACAAGACGGAGGGCTTGCCATCGGCCAGGCCCGCGTTTCGCAGGTCCTGGACGGAATCGTTGACTTCAGCCACATCCGAGAGACGGACGGGGCGGCCGTTTTCATACGCGAGAATCAAGGGCTGGTATTGATAGGCTTTAAAAATCTGATCATTGGTCTTGATCTCCGAGGTGAGAACACCATTGCTCAATTGGCCCTTGGGACGGTTCACATTCGCGGCCGCCAAGGTGGCGCGCACTTGGCCGAGACCAATGCCATATTTGTTGAGCGCCGTTGGATTGAGCTCGACGCGCACCGCCGGCAACGAAGAGCCGCCCACACTCACCTGGCCCACGCCCTCCACCTGCGACAATTTTTGCGCGAGGATGGTTGAGGCAAGATCGTACATTTGCCCTTCATTGTAATGGTCCGAGGTCAGGGCAATAATTAAAATCGGTGCGTCGGCGGGATTCACCTTGCGATAGGTCGGCGTGCCGATCAAATTGGCCGGCAATTGACTGCTCGCTGCATTGATGGCTGCTTGCACATCACGGGCAGCACCATTGATGTCACGTGACAAATCAAATTGCACCGTGATGCGGCTGCTACCCAAGGTGCTGGTCGAGGTCATCTCGGTCACGCCGGCAATCCAGCCGAGCTGGCGCTCCAACGGGGTTGCAACAGAGGTGGCCATGATTTCAGGACTGGCGCCGGGCAGTGTGCCAGTCACCGAGATGGTGGGGAAATCGATTTGCGGGAGCGAAGCCACGGGCAGCAGTTGAAAAGCAACAATACCCGCGAGGGCCACGCCCACTGCCAACAAAGTGGTGGCAATGGGTCGTTTAATAAAGGGTGCGGAGAGGTTCATCACTCTTCCTCGGGAGCGGGCTGCAAACCAAACCACGCCTGACATCGAACACGCCATGCGCGTGCCAGACGATCAAAAGCAAGGTAAATCACCGGGGTTGTGTAGAGGGTCATTAACTGACTGACCGCCAGGCCGCCGATGATAGCGAGGCCTAAGGGCTGCCGTAACTCAGAACCCATGCCTGAACCAAGAGCGAGCGGCAGCGCCCCCAACATCGAAGCCAACGTCGTCATTAGAATGGGGCGGAAACGCAGCAGGCAGGCTTGATAAATCGCTTCCCGCGGGCTCTTTTGATATTGCCTTTCTTGTTCTAATGCAAAATCGATCATCAGAATGGCATTCTTCATGACAATACCAATCAACAAAATCAGGCCGATCAAGGCGATCACCGTCAGGGCATTCCCGGTGAGCATTAATGTCAGTAAAGCGCCCACACCGGCTGAGGGCAAAGTGGAGAGGATGGTCAGGGGGTGAATATAGCTTTCATACAGCACGCCCAAAATAATATAGACGGTCACAATCGCAGCCACCACCAACCAGCCTTCATTGCTCAGTGAACTTTGGAAGATTTTTGCAGCGCCTTCAAAGTGGGCTTCGATAGAGTCCGGCAATTGCAACTCCCGCTCGGCTTGTTGGATGGCGGTCATCGCCTCACCCAGAGCGCCCCCCGGGGCCAAATTAAAAGACAGGGTCGTCACCGGAAATTGATCTTGACGATTGATCACCAAAGGCGCCTCTTGTTGCGTCAGTGTTGTGAAAGCAGACAGTGGGACGGAATGCGTGGTCAGCGGCTTCGCATTGGGAGCCGGGGTGACTGGCGCACCACTTGCAGTGGTATTGACAATGGTGGAGTTCACATAAATATGTTCAAGTCCTAGTGGCCAGCGTTGCAACGTGGGTAACACTTCCAACACCACGCGGTATTGATTGCGCTGGGTGAACATCATAGACACTTGCCGTTGTCCAAAAGCGTCGTAGAGAATATCGTCGATCATCTGGGAAGTCACACCCAAGCGGTAGGCAGTGTCTCGGTCAACGCTAATATACGTTTGCAGGCCTTGATTCTGCTGATCCATGGCCACATCACGCAAGGCCGGGGAAGCGGCGAGCTTTTTCGCGAAACGACTTGCCCAGGTGGCCAAAGCGAGACTGTCGGGCGAATTTAAACTGTATTGATATTGGGTGCGGCTGACGCGGTCGTCAATCGTCAAGTCTTGCACCGGCTGCAGATAAAGCGTTGCACCGCCCAAGATAGTCAAGTGCGGCTGCAAGCGGCGAATCACTTCGCTGGCGCTCGCATCCCGCTGGCTGAGCGGCTTTAAGGTGATCAACATGCGCCCGCTATTTAAGGTGAGATTGGTGCCATCAATACCGATAAACGAGGAGAGATTTTCCACGGCGGGATCCGCAAGCACCACTTTGGCTAAGGCTTGTTGCCGTGCAGCCATGGCTTCAAAAGAAATGTCCTGGGACATTTCAGAAATGCCCTGGATGACACCCGTGTCTTGCACGGGGAAAAAACCTTTGGGAATCACATAAAGGAGGATCGCTGTCAGCAGTAACGTCAAGGCAGCCACCACCAGAACCAAGCCTTGGCGATTCAGGACCCACTGCAAACTTCGGCTGTAACGCTCGATGATAGTGGATAAAAGTGCGGCAACCCGACGCTCAAAGCCGGTCGCTTTTTCCGGATCATGGCGGCGCAGAATACGCGCGCAAAGCATGGGCGTCAACGTCAGAGAGACAATAGCGGAAATCAAGATAGTCACCGACAACGTCAACGCAAATTCGCGGAACAGGCGGCCGATCAAATCTTGCATAAACAAGAGAGGAATGAGAACGGCAATCAAGGACACGGTCAAGGATAAAATAGTGAAACCAATTTGCGAGGCGCCTTTCAAGGCGGCATCCAGGGGTTTTTCTCCGGCTTCCAGATAGCGGGAGATATTTTCGATCATCACAATGGCATCGTCGACCACAAAGCCCGTGGCGATGGTCAGCGCCATCAAGGTGAGATTGTTCAGGCTAAAGCCCAATAAATACATCGCTGCAAAAGTGCCCACCAACGACAGGGGCACGGCAACACTCGGAATCAAGGTTGCGGGCCAGTTCAGTAAAAACAGATAAATCACCATGACGACCAAGGCGACCGCCAGCAACAATTCCTCTTGCACATCTTGGACCGAGGCACGAATGGTGATGGTGCGATCCGTCAAGGGGAGTACTTGAATAGAGGCCGGCAAGACAGCACGTAACTTTGGCAATAAGCGTTTGATACTGTCCACCACTTGGATGACATTGGCGCCCGGTTGACGCTGGACATTCATAATCACCGCGGGCGTCGTATTCATCCACGCAGCTTGTTTCACATTTTCAGCATCATCCACGGCATTGGCAACCGTTGACAGCACCAGCGGCGCACCGTTTTTATAGGCGATAATTAAAGAGCGGTAATCTGCGCTTGTCAGTAATTGATCATTGGAATTGATCGTGTAAGACAGGCGTGGGCCATCAAAGCTGCCCTTGGCAGCATTCACATTGGCTGTGGTAATGGCCGTGCGCAAATCTTCCAGGGTTAGGCCATAGGAGGACAACGCTTCGGGATTGGCTTGGATACGCACTGCGGGACGTTGCCCACCGCTGATACTGACCAAGCCGACACCCGGCAATTGCGCAATTTTCTGTGCCAAGCGTGTGTCGGCAAAATCTTCCACCTGCGGCAAGGGCAAGGTATTAGAGAGCAAGGCCAAGGTCAAAATGGGTGTGTCTGCCGGATTTACCTTGGCATAGACAGGCGGGTTGGGTAAATCGCTCGGCAAATAGGTGGCAGCAGTGTTAATCGCTTCCTGCACTTCCTGCTCAGCAACGTCCAAAGTCACATCGAGGCTAAACTGGAGCGTGATGACGGAGGCCGAGCTCGAGCTGTTGGAAGTCATTTGATTCAAGCCCGGCATTTGGCCCAATTGCCGTTCCAAGGGTGCGGTGACAGAAGAAGCCATCACCTCGGGGCTGGCCCCGGGATAAAAAGTGGTGACGCGAATTGTGGGGTAGTCCACCTCCGGCAAAGAAGAAATGGGTAACAGTTGATAGCCGACAAAGCCAACCAGCAGGATCGCGACCATCAGCAGCGAGGTGGCAATGGGACGCAGAATGAAAATGCGCGAGAGGTTCATGCCACCACCCGCTCAAAAAAACCGCGCTGCAGGTGCGAGAACGGCAAGTGCGGGCGCGATTGCAAAGCAAGTTTATTAAAGCGTGTGGCATTGGAAGCAAAAACGCGCGAACCGTCGACCAGTTTGTCCGTTCCTTCCACCACGACAAACTGCCCTGGGGTCAGACCGGTCACCGTGGTAAATTCGCCTTGCGTCACCCCGACAATCACGGGCTTGGCGCTGACAGTATTGTCATTATTCAGCACATAGACAAAAGAATCTTTGGGGCCGTATTGAATGGCAGCGGTTTGCACCACGGTTGCGTGATGCAAGATATTCACCAAGAGTTTCACATTCACAAATTGACTTGGAAAAAGCTGATTATTGCCATTGGCGAATTGGGCACGCAATTTTACCGTGCCCGTATTTGGATCCACCTGATTGTCCATCGTCAATAAAGTGCCGGTCGCCAAAAGATTTTTTTGCGTACGATCATAGGCCTCTACCATCAAGGGTTGGCCGCTGTCCATTTGCCGTAAAATTTGCTGGATATAATCTTCAGCCACGGTAAAGATCACTGTAATCGGATTTAAAGTGTTAATGACGGCCAAGCCACCAGTATCCGAGGTTTGCACAAAATTGCCGGGGTCAACCAAACGCAGACCCACGCGCCCATCCATGGGAGCCGTAATTTCGCAATACAGTAAATTGACTTTCACTGTATCGATCAAGCCTTGGTCCACTTTACTCGCCCCACGATATTGCTCGACCAAAGACTGCTGCGTGGCCAGTGCTTGCTGAGAGATGGAATCTTGTCGATAGAGTTTCTGATAACGCTGCAAGTCAATCAATGCATTGGCCAGCAAGGCGTTGTCACGCTGCAGCTGGCCTTGATATTGAAGCAGCTGGGCTTGGTAGGGACGCGGATCAATCTCTGCCAATAAATCGCCGGTCTTGACCATTTGCCCTTCACGAAAGAGCACGCGCAGCAAGATGCCATTGATCATGGTTCTCACGGTCACACTGTAAGTGGGCGTGACGGCACCCAAGGCTGATAAATAGATAGGAATATCTTTATTTTGCGACACGCCCACCACCACCGGAATTGGGGGGGTGCGATTGTGGCTCCACCATTGCCAACCCCAGCGTTGAAAAATGAGAAGAAGCAATACCACAACCAACAGTGCTAACCAAAACCGCCGGCGTTGTCGCAACGATTTAGGCGAGCCTTGTGAACCTGCAGTTGTGGTCAGCGTTTCTTTTGGCGCTTTTATTATTTTCATGCAATAAAGGGCCGCTCATTGAAGTCTACTTTAAACCTTGTGATTTTTTTTCAAGGCGCCGCGCAACTTGTGCCACACTCTCGGAACATAGACATTCAAGAGCAAGCCGATGGCGGTGCCAACGAGTGCGAACATGATAAAATAGACCAGGAGAACAGCAGCGAGGAAAACATCTTTTTCACCGGCCAAATTCGCAAGGTAGGTCCAGATGTTGATCACGAAGGGCACAAAATAACAGCCGGCCAGCCACATAAAAAAGGCAATGGAAAATAAAACAACGACTTGTTTTCTTTCTTGACTATCCATAGGTTTCTTCCTTGTATCCCAGTGAATAAAGGCTCATTTTAAATCATTTCGACCCCTCCGACTACAGCTTACTGACGGTTTATGTTAGAATTTCTTATTGGCTGTTTTTCTTATTCTTACCAGGGAGGTAAAGACGTATGAAAAAGGGACTAATCGCATTAATAGCTCTTCTTCTGAGCATCAATCTCGTAGGTTGTTCATCAAATACCCAAGAACAAAATACCACTTTAGGCGCGGTAGCAGGCGCTGTGGTTGGCGGCGGCGCGGGAGCCTTTGTGGGCCAAGGCGTTGGAAAGGCGGTGGCGATTGGTGTGGGCTTGGTTGGTGGCGCTTTGATTGGCGGTTATATTGGCCATCGCATGGATAGCACAGACCATGCAAAAATGAATACAGCGATGAACAATTCGACCTATAAAGAAACCACCTGGACGAATAATAAGACTGGCGCGAGCTATTCAATGGCTCCTACTAGCAAGGTCATGGCGGTGCAAGGTCATTCAACCTGCCGTCAATACCATGGCACTGCCACTATTGACGGTAAAAAGCAGGATCTCGATGGAACTGCATGCCGTCAGTCGGATGGTAGCTGGCAGACCATTAGTCCTAAAGCATAGTGACGTTTTAAAGCTCAGGGCGCTGAGCTGGTTAGGAAAAAGCGTCTGGGGTCAAACCCAGGCGCTTTTTTTATTTGTTCGCGGGGTGGGAGGTATGAATAAACAAAGCTCTTAATAATTACCTCTCTTCCTAAGGATATAATAAGAAAAGAGAGGGAAGGGAGTTGAGAAATGAAAATCCAATCTACGCTTTTCTTGCTGCTAAAACTCTTCATCTTCAACCTCTTAGCGGTCCTATCGCTCCAAGTCCACGCCGAATACTATTTGACTTATTCATCACCAGACTTCTACGATATGTGCTCAAACTGCCAGTCTGTCCATCGCCATGTCCATCATAAAAAAACAACCCACGTGGTACACCACCGTGTACACCACTATCGCAGCAGGGGCGGGCTTTATGTGTATTACCCCATCCTCATGGCGGGTTGTTCTTGCAGCTCCTTTTGGCCTCTCGATTATTGCCCCTGCTGCTCACCGCCGAACCGCGTGCGCTCACAATGGGGAGACTATGTCGTCTTTACATCGCGACCGGCCGATCATACCTATGGCTTCACCGAAGAAGACGAATCCAGCTATAACCCAGACCTCAGCACGATGGATGATGGCCGTCCTGATTTAGAGGTGAATTAAATGGGAAGCCGACTGTTCCTGAAGATCAGCACCCTCCTCTTGCTCCTGGGCTTGGCTGCGGCTGCTTCTGCTGCGAATGCTGTTTATTCTGTTCCGCCACCGAATGACACCTCGCTCCAAGCAACCCCACCGCAAGTGGGGGTCCGACCCCACCATCAGCATCAGCATCATTATTACCATCGCCAGAAGAGGTGCTCAAAAATCTTGGTGCACAGGTCACGCCACCGCCCGCAGCAGCACGCAGGCATATATCTGTATTATCCCCTGCCCGCGACCGCCTGCTGTGGTGAGACCTGGCAACTTAACAAAACCCGTTGCTGCGCCGAGGAAGGTGTCTGGCCTCGCAGTCCTTATGCGACTTTTAAGCCCGCGCCGGCGGATTTTATCCGCAATGCCAGCAATGATGACGAGACACGGCCTTATGATTATTTCAGTGATGTTCCGGTGGATGACTCGGTTGAAGATCCGGAGTAACCGGGAAGTTAAAATATGTCTGCGGATAAGGCTCTTTTGCCAGCGTAAAATGCCACCACTCTTTCGAATACGATTTAAAGCCGTGTTTCATCATGTGCTGGCTTAGCAAGGCACGATTGTTGCGCGCTTGCGGGGTAAGGCCTTGATAATCGACATGCGCGACTTCGTCGAGGCAATCATAGCCACTGCCCATATTGATGCTGTTATCTGGGAAACGCAAATAATAGGGTTTGTAGCAGGCGACGAGCTTCTGACCCGGGTGATACAGTTCTTGTGGCGGAACAGGCAAGGGCACCAGGGTGAGATCCAGAGTACTCCCCCGTGAGTGACCGGATTTTTCAGCAATATAACCCCGTTGAAAAACCTCGGCTTTATTGACGCGAGGATAAAATTCAGTCTTCATTTTCTGGTCATCGGGCTGCTTGCTCCAGGCAACAAAATCATTCACAGCTTGCTGTGGGCGATAGCAATCATAGACCTTGAGTGAGAGAGCCAAAGGCCGTAGTTCATCTTGCACTGCCTTCAAAGCCTGGGCCGCCGCACGCGTCACGATGCAGCCGGCGCCGGCAGCATAGCCTTTTATGGGCCGACCGATAAAATTATGAAACCCGGTATAACGGAGCTCTTGGACAATACTCGGATCCACTTGGCTGAGATAGACGAAGCCCGTTGGCAACGGGGCAGCTCGAGCGGCGGTTGCCAAGAGGGACAGGATAGAAAACAAGACGATAGGCCATTGCGGTTTCATTGTATTTTTCTTAAAAAAGGAGTCAAGACTTTTTTAGCATACTTTGAGGGCTAACTCTACCCATGAAACAATTTGATATAATGGAGGAGTACTTCAGAGAGGATCCCGGATTGAAACAGCACACCGCAGAGCTAGAGAAGCTTCAACAGTTGCACCGCGAAGGGCAGGTGGACAAAGCCAAAAAAGGGTTTCTGGCCTATTTAAAAAAACATCCGCAAAGCGTGGAAGCCCTGCATGCCTTGGGCTTGATTTGTGTCGAACAGAAAAAATTAAGCGAAGCGGCGGAATATTTAAAACAAGCAAGTGCCGCGGACCCCCAGAATCCCACCTTGCAATTGCATTTGGCGAATGTTCTCAAAATGCAAGGTTTATTCCAGCAGGCCACAACGCTCTTGAACACCACCGTCAGTAAACATCCCGAATACGCGCCCGCCTTTAACAATCTCGGCACTCTCTACTATTCACAAGGAAAATTGCCGCAAGCCATCGAGGCTTATAAAAAAGCCGTGGAAAAAGAGCCTCACTACATCGATGCACTTTACAATCTCGGCCTTGCTTTAATGAAAAGTGAAATCTATGAAGAAGCCGCTGAGGCTTATCGACGCTTGCTGGCAACGACCGTAGAACATTCACCCGCACGCTATCAACTGGCCGCGATTTACATGCAGCAGGAAAAATGGGAAGAAGCGCAGTTGCTTTTTCAGGAGCTCGCCCTGCTTTACCCCGAGCATCTGGAGACGCAAGTCAATCTTGCTTCATGCTATTTCAAACAAGGTCGGTTGCAGGAGGCCAAAAAACACTATTTGAAAGCCTTGGCTCTGCATCCCCAAGACCTGCAAGTGCTTTTCAATCTCGGCTATCTGAGCTCGCTACAAGGCAACCCGGGTGAAGCGCTCCACCACTATCAAGCCTTGCTGCGTCTCGATCCCGAGCATTTTGCTGCGCACTATAATTTAGGCGTGCTCTTTTTCCACAAAAAACAAATCGAGCCTGCACTGCAGCATTTACAAGAAGCCTTGCGCATTCAACCCCAGCATCCTTCAGCAGAACATTTGCTCCACATTTTGCAGCAAGACACCCATCTTCGCCGATCGCCTCCGGAATATCTCAAGGCCCTCTTTGATTATTATGCTGACCATTACGAGCCGCATTTACTCAACACCTTGGCGTATCAAACTCCTCAGCTTTTGTTCAAGGCTTTTGAAAACAGCCGAATGGCAATGAATAAAAACTTGGACATCCTCGATCTGGGCTGTGGCACCGGTCTTTGTGGTGAGGTCTTTAAGTTTCATGCCGCAAAATTGGTGGGTATCGATTTGTCGGAAAAAATGCTGGCTTTGGCTGCTGAAAAGAAAATTTATGATGCGTTGATTTGCGCGGACTTGATTGACTATCTTCATCAACAAGAAGCGGCGTTCGATCTCCTGGTGGCTGGCGATGTTTTTGTGTATGAGGGTGATTTAAGCACGGTTTTTCAAGCAAGCAAACGCGCCCTCCGCCCGCAAGGGCTGCTGATTTTTAATACTGAAATTTCCACTCGGGAAGATTATGTCCTCACCCCCTCGGGACGTTTTGCGCACCATCCGGATTATCTGGAAAAGATTGCGAAAAAACAGGGATTTTCGTTGATTTCTCGGCAGAAGGCGGTGACCCGTTTGCAGGAGGATCAGCCGGTGGCTGGATTGATTTATGTGCTGCAGGCGGATTAAGGAGCCGTGAAGAATTCGGTTGTGCTGTTGGATTCAGTGGAAAGCCTTAACGATGGTGATGATGACCGCCGTCATGATAATCCCTGTTTCCATGACCGCTGTGCCCGTGTCCTCTATAGCCACCATCGTAATCACCCCCTCCCCCAATTACGATTCCAAAGAAACCAACTCCCCACTCGTCATTAGGATAAGGATAGGGATAGCTTTGGTAATTGGGATTACATTCATAATAGCCATAATTCGGCGTATAGCAGTTCGCAGCAAAGGCCTTGCCAAGACATAAGACTAAAAGAAGACAAGTGAAAATCAAGGTTTTCAGGAATTTCATAGGTCACCCCGTGATTGTTTTCATTCGAGCTGCACATTGAGCACGATCGCTCAAGCACAAGCCCGTGAAAAAAGTTCCACGTTGCTACTGGTTTTTGTAAGAACCATCAAAGCCGTTTATCGTTGTAATTTCTTGTCTATTCCATTATCACCGCTTTTACAGGAATTCTTGCAGCAAGCGAAACAGCAAGAGATCAGATCGTAGAAAAGCGCGACAAAGAAACCAAACAGAAATCCCTTTATCAAGGCCAAGAGTGCATGTTCAAAGCCTTTTGCTAGGGTCGGCTCAGGCAGATGCAGAGCAACCATCATGGGCGGCATTCCATAATTCATGACCCATAAGGTCCATATTAAAACCGCAAAAAAGCTCACAATGCCGACCGCTAAGCCGAAAGACAGAGGGCAGATTTTCTTTGATGATCCATCATTATTACATTTTGAGTACATCATAATATAATCCTCCAATATGCTCTTTGCTCCAATATATATTATATCTCATTTTCACTCCCTCATCTTAGCAATTGAAAGGACATGAGTATTTCAGGTAACCCTGAGCTACATTATTTGATCAAGTTCCTGGCAACACGATGCGCTCAGGACTAGTTAAAACCTGCAGATCCCTTCTTTCAATTCTCTTAGCCGCATCCCTCAGTGCGCCACCTAGACCCGAATCAGAACCTTTTGCAAAAAAAGTAACTGATAAGGAAAAAGCTCCGACTGCTCCGAGTCCAAACCCCACTCCTGCTCCTAAACCGACTCCGGATGTAACAGAGAGGCCACACAGCAGGCTTAAGGCGATACCCGCAGCAAACATCGCCGCTCCAGCGAGTTTCCACAAGCGGGAGGGTTGTTTACCGATCGTCTTGTCAACGAAGGCACAGTAATCAGTGACTGACATGGAGGGAGGATCTTGAAGGATTTTTGTCGTGTTTTGTAGCGCCTCAACGAGTAGTCCATTTTTTTCGTGGGTAAGTGTAGGATCTTTCTCCAATGCAAGAAGGTGACCTTGCACCCTTTTAAACTTGGCTTGTACTTTTGTATTTGTGATTTTTGAAATGGCTGTCTCTAAGGCGCTTTTTGCTGTTTCCAATTTATCATTGGTGAGCTCAAATTTTGCCGGTGGCTTTTGACTTACTATAAAATCTTGAATAGATTTTTTGAACTGCTCCAAAAATTCCTTAGGGCTTTCATCGTCTCTCATTAGCACACAATGAGAAGCAACCGCATCAACAGACTCCTCTAAGCCATTACAAATAAATTGACGGCGGTCTTGCATTCCATAACAACCGACCCGATGGCGAATTAATAAAAAGTTCAATAAACCACAAGCAAAAACCCGATGATTTGCGCCAGCAAAAGGGTGCAGTCGAAGCATGTTTTTAATAAACAGTACAATGACCTTCAGCCGATTAGAGGAATCAGTTTCGTTTTGAATTTGCTGGTTGAATTCGTCAATTAAGCGTGCAGTTTCTTCTTCCATATATTTCTCGATTGCCAATCCTTGCTTATTGGATCTTCGAAAAAGAAGCATATACTTGTATGTGAGACTTTGAGTAAAAATATATTCAGCAAGGCCGTTCCTTGCTTCAGATATGCGCATCCTGTTTTTAGATAGATCGTTTTTATCAATATCAGTGATTCTATAAAGAGCACCCGCTCGAAAAGATTGAGGAAAGATCATCCCTGTTTTATCCAGCCCAGGCCCAATCCACGTGCCCATATTCGTTGGAAACTTTTCTTCTTCTTCAAGCTCAATCTGTTTTAAAATCTCTGTAACGCCTGCTTTTGTAAATTTCACCCCAGGAGCAGTGTAGGTCGTGTCATTTCTAAATTTTCCTCCAGCAAAAAGAACGCTCTCTGATCCTTCGATATTTTCATTTGTGGGTACAAAACAAGAATGTACTGTTTTTATCAATTCGACTGATAAGTTTTTTTCCTCGTTGGCAGCCTCATCTAAAATCCGCAAAAAAGCATTGACTTGCTGGCTAATTACCTTTCTCTCGCTGTCTTTGCTATCCTGGTGGCTTGTAGTAAAGAGGTCATAGCTCACTTGCTTAAAACGCTCTAGGTTTTGTCCAGTGCTGGCAAGTAACTGTGTGTCACGAAGCATTTTTAAACCTCCTAAGCCGGTTACCTAATCTTTAATTATACTACTAAAACCTTAACATAGTCTGAGCTCCGGCAGAGTGCCATCCCCAGGAATAACCTTAATTAACATGTTTTTTTACCCAGGTCACATACTTATCCATCCAGCCTTGCAGGAAATTTTTACTGTCTGCACCAATATTTCCCTCTTTATCAAACAGCCCATCTTTGACATGGATAAATGCTTCCGGCTCACCGAGCGTTGGCACATCAAGATAAGCTAAGACATTCCGTAAATGTTGTTGGGCAACAGCCGTACCAATGACTCCAATGGATGCCCCTAACAAACCAGCAGGTTTCTTCGCCCAAGCACTATCACCATAAGGCCGTGAAGCATGATCGATTGCATTTTTGATTACCCCCGGAATAGAACGGTTGTATTCAGGTGAGACAAACAAAAAACCATGAGACGCATTGAGCTCTGCTTTCAATCGCTTCACTGATTCTGCTTGATGAGCATCATCATCTTGATTATAGAGTGGCAGATCAGCGATCATGACTTGTTTAAATGAAAATTCAGCGGGGGCTAATTTAATCATGGCATTCGCAAGTTTTTGGTTGAATGAGTCTTTACGAAGACTACCCACGATTACGGCAATTTGATATTCCTTCACGGCGCTCTCCTGTCATTGGTTTTCATATCATGAGAAATACTGTTTTTTGTAAATTTGCATTACAAACGGGAATCATATTATTCCCAATTAAGCATCTGTTCGTTATTTTATCATCGAAAGAAAATATTTCATATACAAGGTAATGATTCATATCACAAAGATGGAACAACATTGACGGTGCTAGCAAAGAATTTCTAGGCAATGGAGTTACCGGCAAGTGATGTACCCCGAAATGAATAGACACTCATTTCTAAAATCCACGGTTTTAGTCGCTATCCTTTTGCGATATTTGGGGAGCCCTGGTCTAGTCGTTATCAGGCAAAATGGCCGAATAAGGGCATTACCGTTGTGGGCAATGGTATCTGGCTGGGTGAGGAATACACTAATGAAGAGTGGAATCGGGCTAACTCGTTAAGTCTATTGGTTCTAGTTTTTCATAGGCTAAATCCAAAGAGGGAGAGTTTTTCTACCCAAACGGGCAGTTGAGCCCCAAATAGGCATACAAATTGACTAATATTTGTATAATGAGGTACAATTATGTCAATTTATATACTCAGGATCTTCTATTGTGTCTTTTCCACGCTTAACACAAAAAACAAATATTCTGTCTGATAGCACAGCGGAAATCATCACCTATGACGCCAGGGATAGCGCCGCTGTAAAGCAACTTGAAAAAGATAGCGGTATGGAAGCGTTAATTTTTGAAGAAGAAATAGCGCCTGTTTTTGTTTACAAAAGCCGCGAGGGCTACGGTTATGGCGTTGCTGCAAGCAGGCAATTGCTAAAAAATACGCCTATTGGAGCTTACTTAGGTGTCACAAAAAGACGAAGCAAGCTAACCGGTAAAGAACAAGCCTATGCTTTTCAAGCAGGGTCCAGCAATTTGTCTGCACCCTCTTATGTGCTGGCGCACGAAGTAGGCAGTATTGTGCGCTTCGTGAACCATAGTGATACCCAAAATAATGTTAAAGAGATTAAAGGCGAGCACGGCACAATTATTTATGTAACGACAAAACAAATTCCGGAGGGCGGACAGCTTTTAATTGACTATGGGCCCGACTATATATTTAAAAATAAATGTTATTTGTCCGTCCATCACAATGCCATGACGCGAGCTCAGCATTTAATAAAATATAGAGATTACTACTCCTTTATAGTCCCACTATCAGAAAAAATAAAAAAAGTATTTGAAATTGAGAGCCATCCTGCGACGCACCTTGTTTTGCCACTGGTCGCCGGAAGCAAATCGCCTGCGATCGAAACCCTGCCCGTTTTATTAGGAACTGTAAAGGAAGAAGAAACGGTCTTAATCCATGAAAAGCAGCCTTACATAACGCCATTGATGCTGGCTTGCGCCAATAAGGACAAAGACACATTAAAGACAACTCTCGAATCCAAGGTGGATGTATTTGCAAGAACATCCGAGAACCTCAGCGCATTACAAATTGCCTCGCGTGTTAGTGGGAATACGCAAGATTATTTATTATTTTTTGATCTGGTGACGCAATTAAAAAATGAGTTTTTAGACCCAGATAAAAATAATGCAGGAAAAAGATTTGAAAAATACCTAAAGGAAAATATCGAAAATGAGGAAATGCTCCGTTTTTATCAAGAGAAATTTAATTTAAAAATCCTCGCACGACCCGCGCGCAGCCTTAAAAGAAAAAAGATTTCTAAATCACTTACGGAAGTTCGATCGACTGAGAGTAGTGAAGCGAAGAGTCTGAATTCCTCATTTGCATTCTTTAAGAGTAACCCAAGTTGTCCAATAGAAGGGCAAATGGATACTCCATCGACAGATCAAACTCCCGTGTTAAATTGTAGCAGCTCCTCAGACCTTTCCTCAGCAAGGACTGCTCTTCCCACTTGCGAGGTGCAACCACTCATCGATCAATGCTCCTCAATGAATGGGAGTGGCTCTTCAGACCTCTCTTCCATGACCACAGCGATTCCTGCTTGGGAGTCGTTACCACCGCTTACTCAAACGTACTGGATGAATGGGAGTGGCTCTTCAGACTTCTCTTCCCTGACCCCAGCAATTCCTACTTGGGAGCCGTTACCACCGCTTACTCAAACGTACTGGATGAATGGGAGTGGCTCTTCAGACTTCTCTTCCGTGACCCCAGCGATTCCTGCTTGGGAGCCGTTACCACCGCTTACTCAAACGTACTGGATGAATGGGAGTGGCTCTTCAGATTTCTCTTCCGTGACCCCAGCAATTTCTGCTTGGGAGCCGTTACCACCGCTTACTCAAACGTACTGGATGAATGGGAGTGGCTCTTCAGACTTCTCTTCCATCCCAACAGCTATTCCTGCTTTAGTTGTGCAAACAAGTATGCCGACAGAGTTTTCATTTGAGTCCACTACCACTTCGCAATTAAAAGGGAAACGGAAAAAACCTGAAACATTAAATGAAATGCCAACGGACGACTTTTTTCTAGAGCAAAAGAGAGTTGCCGCCAAGACATATCCGACGAAGGATGAAACACACTACAACCAAAAGGCAGCCTTCCTAGATAAGGAAAATGTTAGAATCATTTTAAAGGCAATGGATATTCCAAAATTTTTATCAAAAAAAACAATGAGATCAGATTTAGAATTCAAGGACTATTTCAAAGAACGTTTTTTTTCTCATAAGAGTAAAGTCATGCTATCTCGGATAAAAAAAGAATTGGCCGGAAAATTCAAGGTTCCTACTTTTGCATGCAATGATAATAAATTTTTTCACTTGGCCACTAGCTTAAGAAGTGTTCTTGATCCACGTGACACTATTTTCGATGTGAAAGCACACTGCGATCACAAGAGAGTTTTGCAACTCAGTGATTTTAGCGATCTGTATTATAATGCGCCCTCTGCCGATACACTAAAATTTGTTGTTTTATCATTATGTTGCCTTCCTTTATTTGATCACTGTGATATTAATGGAAAATTTTCCAACCGAGCGCTGCTTTATCAATTTTTAATCTTGATCGGTCGCATTGCAGATCAAAGAATGACTTTAGACAAAGCGATGGAAGACCTCTCTCCAGAAAGTGATTTTTCACCCGCTTTTTTTACGAAGCAAGGCCAAGGGGCCGAGCGCCGCCTTGCGGCGCAAATATCCAGCAAGCATCCGTGTCTGGCTTCATCGTCAAAACCTGAAGACTCTTCACAATTATATGGTGTATCAAAAGGCACAACGAACCCCAAATTATCGTCAGTATAACTTCGATTATTATCCCAATTTGTTTATATGCTGCGCACAAGCAAAGCTTGTGCTTGCACTTAGAGGGGAGAATCGCGATTCGCCCTCTAAGAACACTCGAGCGCGCAGGGTATTTCAGAGAAGTATCTTGGCGCCTTTCGCCAAGATACTTCTCTGAAGGTCTATATATTTGATACACTTATTATCATGAGACCAAAAATGCGTGGCTATATACATTTAATAACTTTTTTTTTCGCTTTAGGCGCCTGCTTCACTCTTATTACCGAAAACCACCAGACCCGCATCTTTTCTTCAATTATCATTTATAGTTTGTGCTTGACAGGTCTCTACGGTGTCAGCAGTATTTATCATTGTATCCACTGGAGCCGCCCGAACTACCTGTTGATGAAGCGTATCGATCATGCGTTTATTTTTGCTCTCATTGCAGGCACAGCAACACCGATTTGCCTGCTCGGCCTGAAAGAGACTCTGGGGAGGCCGCTTTTACTTGTAATATGGCTATTTGCAACCCTGGGAATGCTAGTGACTGTTTTTTGGCCGCACTCACCAAAATGGTTTAGGGCCTGTATCTATCTGGCATTGGGTTGGCTTGCCGTCCCTTTTCTAACGGACATAGAAGCTTCTCTCGGAACAATAAACCTGCGCCTATTGCTTGGCGGAGGAATTGTCTACACATTAGGAGCTATGGTCTATGCGTTTAAGAAGCCAGACCCCTTCCCGCGATACTTTGGTTATCATGAGATTTTTCATCTTTTCGTTGTTATTGCCAGTGGTTTGCATTTTGCAGTTATTTATAGGTTGTCGGCTTGGCATTTATTTTAAACTCAAAAATGCATCGATGAATATCCTAATGCTTTCGCGAAACTGGCGGCAGATTCGTCGCCCATATTCAATATCGCAAATATATTTACGCGTTATTCAGTCGAATTGACGCTGCCCTTATTGAGTTATTCATCAATGAGGCAGAGGCGCAGCGTGAGAGCCCGCTTATCCAAATACCCCCTTCCTTAAATCCCTTGCAAAGCTCACCAACCAATCTGTGGAATCTCCTGTCAGGTAGGTTGTTAAGTGATTTCCGCGCGAGATCGTTACCTTCCCGTTTACAATGGAGGTGGCCGCATTAAGCTCTGTTTCAATCACATCATGCTCAACCATCTGAAATTCCTCGGGATTAATTCCGCGAGATTCACATTCATTGATAAAATCTTCTAATTCATTTTCGTCAATGGTTTTAAAATTTTTATTCATTGGAATATCCTGATATTGAATGAGAAAAAACGGTCTGTTTTCTGCAAATGCTCTTCATATTTTATTATTAATTATCCTTTGGTTACTGACACAGAATTATTGATAGCCCCATAGAAGAGGCTATCATTACCGACCGAGTCAATAAATTTCTTCCTTCATCTTTCTACCCCTAATCTTTAATATTTTCAAATCAATTCATGCGTCGATCCCTCACACCCGCTGCAACGCGCGCAAGGAATAACCCCGGTAAAACCGCTCAAAGCTAGCTGCATGATTCGTCAGCAATAGAGAAATTATCACACAACAGCAGCCAAGAATCACCAACGTAGACATTTTCTCCCCTAAAAAGACAACCCCCATCAAAACACCCGTCACTGTCATTAAATAAGTCACCATCACCGCATTCACAGCGCCCAGACGCTTAATCAGCAGGCAGTAGAGATACAAACTGAGACCGGTACTAATCACCCCCAGCCAGAGTAAAGCGCTCCCTTGTGCCAGTGTCGTTGGATAACCCCAAGACAAACTCGCATGCGTATAAAGCTGAAAGAACAACATCAAGAGCGCGGAAACGGCGGATGCCATGGCTGCCACGAGGATGGGTTCTTGGGTGCGCAGGCAATTTTTTACATAGTTGGCCACAAACCCATAGGAAAAACAGGTTGCCATCAATGCCAAGAGATGAACCAGGCTGCCCTGCGATTTTAAGTGGTCGAGATGAACCAGGCTGATGCCCAGCAAACCAAGAGTCAGACTTAACACATTAAAAAAACGCATTTTAGGTCGCTCCGTCAAAAAACAGAAGCTCCATAAAAATGTGCACAAAGGCGTCAAGCCATTCAGAACAGAGGCCAAGGCACTGGGCACCGTTTTTTCAGCCAACGACGTTAGATAGAGAGGCAGGGCCACATTAAAAAGCCCCACCACCAGACCATCGCAGACCAAGGCCTTGAAATGAACTGATCGCAAACGCAGTAGCTTTGCGAGCATGAATAAAGAGAGCGCGCCCAGCAGTGTGCGGTATAAAACAATTTCCGTTGGCGTTAAGCAAACTAGGAGAATCTTGATTAGATAGAGTGAAATACCCCACCCCAGCGTTCCTATAAAGAGAAATAAACTAAAATTTAACATGCATTTTGCTCCAACAGCTGATTGAGATGATTGAGTAAGAGTGGAAACTGCCGATAACCTGCCGCCTCATTAAAATGCCCCCCCATTGAAACGCGAATTTTACGCGCTTGCAAGGGTTCAGCGATGCTCTCCCATTGTTCCTTTAATACATAAGGATCATTGCTTCCCTGATAGCAAAAAAAGTGTTCACAGCGCTCACGCAGCAGCGGATAGTCAAAAGGCTTTGAAAAAAAGTCGTGGTTGAGGGAGTCGAACTTGGTCACTCCCACTTCACCGCTAAAAGCGCCCACTAAAATAGCCGCTTTAATGCGCACTGCCTGTTGTTCAAGCCAACGCAGCATAAATGCCGCCCCCAAGCTGTGCCCAATGAGGATGGTTTGGGAATGGATACTTTTCCCTTTTTCTTTAAACGTCGCCAGCCAAGTTTGCAAGCTTTGTCCCTGGGGTGTTGGAAATGTCGGCACCTCACAAGACACTCCACGGGCTTCTAATTTTTGCTTCAGCCATGCAAACCAATTTTCTTGCGGATGACCATAAGCACCATGCAAAATGATCACCTGGGCAGGCAGCGGTTTAAACACCAGATTCTCATCGATTGCACGGATTTTTTTTGCCAAAGCGTCGTAGTTGTCTGACTTCAGCATAACATGACCCAGACGTCGCAATGGTTTAGGGAAGGCTGGAATGGATTGCCCGGGTTTATAATAGATAACTAACTCTTCGGGAGTTAATTTTTCCGCCTTGTCGAGGCCCTCGAGTTCGGAATAAGCAGCCAGTTCTGGCCGATAAAAAAAGCGGATACCTGCAAAACAATTACGGAGGGTCGGCGGAAGGACTTTTTGACCAAGATACGTTGCCAGCACAGCATCCATATAGTTGACTCCTCGCGCCAAACAGATTAAATCGCCGATGCGGTCGCCCGCAAGCCTGGCTGCAGCCTCCATTAAAACAGGCTGCCCCTCTCGATTGATGCGCAATTCGGCGTGAAAGGGGCAATGATCAGCCTCAAGAGCCGTCATGACTGCTTCCAGATACACTTCTATTCGTTTACGTAGTCCTATTTCCAAAGGCACATTTACAATGTGACCGACTTCGACAAATTCATTTTGATCGGCCACAAATTTTTCCGTTAAGCTGTAATGAAGCAGCTTGCCATTTTGAATGACTCCTTCTGCGCTATATTCTTTGCCTTCCACATATTCTTCAACAAGAAGCGCCTGGGTTAAACGATGCCCCCAGAGCAAGTCCCGTCCTTCTAATATGCGTTGCGCAACCGCTTGGGCTTCCGCCAGTGTGGTTACTTTTTTAACATGCACACTACCGGCAGCATCAATGGGTTTACAAATGGCTGGGAAACCCACTTTTTTCAAAGCCGCTGGTAAATTCTTGAGGTCTTTCACTAAAACAAATTGCGGGCAAGTGAGGCCGGCCTTTTTCAATGCAAGACGCATTAAATATTTTGATCGCAGGTTCATGACTTTGCCTGGCGAAAGGCCCGGTAAGCCCAAAATGCGACTGAGACGAGCAGCTGTTGGCACAAAATATTCAAATCCCGGAATCACGGCGTCAAAGCGCCAATGTTTCGCCAACGATTGGCCTAATTTTTTAACTTGCCGGTCATTGGCGGTATCGACCTGGACTGTTAAACAAGCTGCTTCTTGGATCTCTTGCGACACCACACGCAGATCGCTATTGGCTGTGAACACGACGACCTGATGCCCCAGTGTCAAGGCCTGCTTTAATAAAGAAATAACTGCGCCATAGGGCTCGATAAAAATCACTGTTTTTTTCTTCGCATCCCAGCCGGCGCATGCGTTTTTAATTTGCTCATTAAATTTTTCATCGTTTTTAAAACAAAGACAAGTCGCTTGTTGCATATAAAATCTCCTATTTTCTTTCCAGGGTATAAACCGGCTCAAACAAACAATATTCATGCTCATGGGGATAAAACACTTCACGGATCGTGAAATATTTTTCTACCAACGCCTCAAACAGTGGCAGCGGTGGACAGTAAAAGCGACTATTGCAAAAACCAAAAGTGTCGATAAAGTCGAGCTCTGGTTTGAAACGATTGAGCTCCACTGCACCACAATGCGCAATGGTTTGTTGCCAACCCATTGCATAGGTGTTTTTATCCCAGCACAGAAAATTAAGCCGACTGGCAAGATCGTAACGTGATTGAATGCTTCCGTTTCGGAATTCTTGCTCGAGCAGGGGCAACGTGGTTTGAATCAAGCTGTCACAGGGCTTGACTAATAAATGGCACACAAACAAGCCACCGGGCCGCAGTCGTCGCCAGGCTTGTTGTAAAAACAGCTCGAATTGCGGCCAAGTCACCATATTGATGGCGTCGTCACCGATTAAAAAATCGAAGGGTTCGCCCAAACCGTCCAGGTGCAACCAATCTTGTTGCAGCAGCTGTTCATTATCAGCAAGCGGTCTTTGCGCCTCGGTGAGCTGACCAAGGGCTCTTACCATGGGTGCTGAGCGGTCGACGAGAGACAGAGGGTAGCCGAATTTTTGGAAGAGAGAACGGATTTCAGGTGTGCCCCCATAGAGCAGATACCGGGCTTTCGCAGAATATGTTGCAATAATTTCTTCGTAATAGGAAATCGTGCTGGGCAAAGGACGAACGGTATAGCCTTGATATTTTCGCCACTCCGCCGCAATTTTTTCTTCCTCTTGCAATAACATGTAAGTCATACGGATCTCCTAAGCAGCCTGTTTCAAGGTGAGTTGCGTGAAGAGCCTGTCGTAGTAACGCTTTGCCGAGTTGAGACGCAGGTAAAAACCCAGCCAGAATTCACGTGTTTTTTGCGGATGGGCTTCCAGTTCAGGCAGAATAACTTTTCGCAGCCACCCATTGGCATGCTCGATATCAATCAATTGATGTTCGACGTAGTAGGATTGATCAATGTTTTTTCCATGAAAAATGCGCTGCATGCCTTGAAGTAATTTCCCATAATGCGGCGGATCCAGCATTTCGGTTGCCGCAAGCAAGCCGTAATACATCATTTTGTTATATGAATAGATGGAAGAATAACTAAATAAATTCAGGCCCGCCAAGGCTTCCCAAGAGAGATCCTTCACCAAAACAGCGCGTTCATATTTCAAACCCATGGCAGTCAACAAATTCTCAAAGAGCCGAGTATGAAATTTTGCAACGTCTCCGCGCCCGGCCTCATCCCAAAGATTAGCGGCAATTTCTGCCTTGGCAAGGTCTGATGCACCAACCAAGGACAACGCGAGATAGTCGAAAAATTCAAGATTAAGGATGGCTTCGCTTGAAACAAAGTCTTGCAGCTGGCTCCAGTTGGCTTCATAACAAAGATGATCAAACAGCGGGTGATTCACCACCGGATGGTCTTTGAGAGCCAGTTCCACAACGTAGGGGTTTTTGATCAGTCGATCGCAATTATAGCTCTTAAGGCATTCCTCTTTGTCTTGCGTCATCCAGGCGGTTTCTAATTTCTTAAACACAGGCAACTGGCCTTCCATTTCTAGATGGGTTTTTTTATCGCCGAAAATCAAGGCATGGTAGTACTGGTTTAATTTTAAATGGACCTTGCGCAAATCCAGGGCGGACTTGTGAGTAAGATCGGCGAATGGGAGCTGATTATTTTTCATGTGAAATTTCCTCTATAAAGAAAAAGAATTAAAGTGAGTGAATAAAAAGAAGAGATAAATCCTGAAAAAGGATTTTTAGATGGTGAGGACAGGAATCTTAAAAATAAGATCTACCTCAAAAGAGATTTGCGTGTGATAGCTTTCTTAGGGGGGATGGAATGTAAAATATAAAATTTTTAATATTTTAGCAAGGAATTTTTTCTGATGTTCTTAGCGGGCTTCTATAACGCATTTACCGGCACGCAAACCGCGGGCAAAGATAGAGCAAAACGGAGCACGCAAGAGCTGCTGGCCTGCCAAGATAACAAGCCCCTAACCTCGTCATTGCGAACGCAGCGCGGCAATCTATAGTGTGAATGCGTCGTGATTACCGTTATGGATTGCCGCGCTGCGCTCGCAATGACGGCTTCCCTGTATGGAGTAATTTTTTCTGATGTTCTTAGCGGGCTTCTATACGCCTTTACCGGTGCGCAAACCGCGGGCAAGGATAGAGCAAAACGGGGCACGCAAGAGCTGCTGGCCTGCCAGGATAATAAGCCCCTAACCTCGTCATTGCGAGCGCAGCGCGGCAATCTATAGTGTGAATGCGTCGTGATTACCGTTATGGATTGCCGCGCTGCGCTCGCAATGACGGCTTCCCTGTATGGAGTAATTTTTTCTGATGTTCTTAGCGGGCTTCTATACGCCTTTACCGGTGCGCAAACCGCGGGCAAGGATAGAGCAAAACGGGGCACGCAAGAGCTGCTGGCCTGCCAGGATAACAAGCCCCTAACCCCGTCATTGCGAGCGCAGCGCGGCAATCTATAGTGTGAATGCGTCGTGATTACCGTTATGGATTGCCGCGCTGCGCTCGCAATGACGGCTTTGCGGTGCTGCGCTCGCAATGAGGGTTCTCCATTGATGAAGCAGGTTCTAATATTTCGCCATGGCTTGGTCAATCTCGTTCGCCCAGGCAGTAATACCGCCCCGCAGATTAAACACTCTTTTAAAACCTTGAGTCATTAAAAATTCCGTCGCGCGACGCGAGCGACCGCCGGCATGGCAATGAATCACAATTTGTTGTTCGGGGTTAAGCTCCTGAAATCGCGCCGGTAATTCACTCATCGGCAATAAATGGCCGCCTAAATTACACAAAGCATATTCATCGGGGTTGCGAACATCGAGGATAAAAATATCGGCGTTCTGATCACGCAGGTCTTTGAGTTCTTGCACTGAAATTTCTGGAATGCTCATTTGTGTTTCCTCTTTTTATTTATGTTTTTGGCTGATATTGCTTATTCGAGCCAAGGGGGCTTGGCTGATCCGCTTCTTTTAGTAACAACACGCGATTAAAAAATCGCAGCGCCGCTCTCCCCGTCTGATCCGCAAAATTGGCGATAAAATCAATACTCTCATCAAAGTCTTCGTCCGAGCGATACACCGGAACCGGATGCGCCGGCCATGCCAAGCGCGCATTCAGTATTCTCTCCACCCGCGCTTCCGCCGTCAATTCACTGCTAAAACAAGCGGCGACCCGCGGCACATTCAAATCCGGGTCCTGCATAAATAAAACCGCAATGTTGAAAGCCAAAGAGGCTTTTTCCATCTGGCGGATGAGCGGCAGCATCAAGGGCCGCTTGTAATTCAGTGCCATCGACAGGATGGTTTTTTTGAGGACACTGGTTTCATCACGAATCAAGCTCAATTGATTGATGACTTCTTGCAAAAAAAACAAGTCCGGCAAATTTATCCGACTAAAAATAGCCTGGCAGACAACAAAATGAGAAGCCTGGTCTTGAAAAGGGCTCTCCTCTAATAAATTCCCCCGCGCATAATGCAACATGGCTCGCAGTACCTGTGTTTTTACCGCGCTCACCTCTCCGGAATGAAGCGCTTGCTCCAGTTGCAGCAAAGCATCACAACGTGCCTGTATTGGGCTGTCCATGGCAAACACCACCGGGGGTTGGGGCATCTCGAGGTCTCCGTGTTCTCGCTGTGTGCTACAGCTTAACACGGTTTCGTTTCACCAAGAAAGTCGGGAGGAGAGGCCAAAGGAGAGAAAATGCCATATTTATGAAAAATTTAGAGAATTTGGTCAAAAAATTAAAAATGGGCACGGAACGACGGTATTAGAAGAGACTTACGCAACAAAGACGATCGTTTACGTTGAATTCAAGACTTGACCCTACTGGCAGCCCTCATATGATCTTCATCACGGGATTGTTGGTGAAGTCGATTATCGGTGGCTGGGTCTGGGTGCCATAAGATGGGGGGGGCTTTTTTATTGGATGGATAAACCTTTGCTTTCAGAACGCCAAGGTTAATTAGGTTATTTAGGAAGGGTTGTTTTTCAGGTTCAGAGAAAAAAAACATTTTGAACGCATTTTCAAGTGCTTGCTTGCGTACGCGATCATGGTTTTTTAACTTCCATTCTGGCACCTGCAGCTGTTGTACCGCCTGTGGTTCAGGCTGTTGTGCTGGCTGTGCTTCTGGCTGTGCTCCCGGCTGTGCTTCTGGCTGTTGTTGATTGTGTGCAGCAGGTTCATTTCCCGTTGACTGGGATCGATCACTCTTTGACCCGAGGGAAGCATACAAGGAATTCACATTGTTTTTAAAAGATGCCTGAATAGGATATTTTCTCAAGATGTGATGCAAGAAACAACCACAAGCATATAAAGCTATAAAAGGAGCGCTTACAAGGATAAAAGGAGATAGACACAGAACACCCAAGGTGATGCAGCTTCCAGCGATTATATGGTCTACCCATGGCCTTACCGTTGGAGATGAATCTTCTCTATTCATTTTTTGCTTTTCTAAGACCCATCTAGAAAACCATATCACCGCTACTCCTATTACTGCAAAAAAAATGCTTACTAGGAGAAAAGCGCCTATAAATAAATGTGCCAGCAGCACCCCTAAAAAAGCCGCAGCTTTACAAAAAAGTCCCAGCGCACCTTGGACCTGAGCATAGCGACGATCTATTTCTTGTTGATTAATTTCTCTTAGGTCTCTTGCCTGTTTTTTAAAAGCTTCTTCCTTCTCCTCTCTGGCTTGTTTTTCATTCTGCGTTTCAGGGTGACTTTCTGGACTGTTATCGCTGAAAACGTTGCCGAAAACAGGTATTAAATCGCAGTCATAGAAAGCTCGCCCATCATCGTTGCTTAAAGTGGTATAGGCGTCGTAGAGTTTCAGAAAAACAGCCTGTGCCGCTTTTTTATCACTTTCTGAGGCTTTGTCAGGATGATGTTTCGATGCTAATTTTCTGAAAGCCTTTTTAATCTGCGTCGACGTGATGTTCTTGCGATTTTTAGGGTCAAAGCCAAGAACATCATAGAGGTTCGTTTTTGAAGCTATCGCAGCTCGCTCTGCAGCAATCTCAGCTCGCTCTGCAGCAATCTCAGATTGCTCATCCGCTATCTCTGACCGTAACATGACGGATTCACCTTTATTCTTTATTAAGGAAGTAATGAGTTATATCAACAATTATACAGCCTTATTATTAATGTAAACTTAATGCTTTTTGAGGGGCTTGTTGCATCAATCGTCGCGAATACAGCCATCTAACTCTTTGAAATTTAAAGAAAACACCATTAAGATTCTTTCGCCAAAAACCACCTTAGCTTAGCAGGATCACTCTACTATTGCCATGCTCTGTAGGCTACGTTTGCGAAACTTATTATAGGCAGATTTTCGCTAAAGAATTGATTTATGCAACAAGCCCTTAAAAAGGGTGACGCAAACTGTTCACGGCAAATCGGCTCCCAGACACGCTACCTCAGCAGCGAAAAACAAATAAACACCTATACTTTAGAAAATATCGATCAAGAGGCGCATTTTATGTGGCTAAGCATCCTCATCGCGGTCTTGGCCGCAACGCTCACAATTCGTCTTTTTCATCATCCACTTTTAAAAAAACGCATCACTTCTCGAACGACTCCTCTGCTCCTGGCTGGGGTAGTCGTCCTCAGCTTTATGGCTATGTATTATTATTTTACGCCACGCTATCTAACTTATGTCTTCGAAAACAAGATTAAAAAGGAAGATCCCGTTTTTATTTTGCTTGCTCAAAAAGATCCGCTGCCATTTCATCAATATCTCGACAAGGTACGCGCGAGCTTTGTAAACCAGCAAGAGCAGCTTGTTCCCTACTACACCGGCCAATATATTTACGGCCAACTGGTCAAGTATTCACCGCAGGCCTCCGCTGCCTCTTTTTATAATTTGGCAAAAACCACACTGGATCTTTATAGTAAAACCTATGCCCAAAATCCCAGCCAGGTCTTAACACTGGAATTTAATTTACAAAGCGCTTCTGCAAATGATCCCTCTCCAGCGTTCAATCCGATTACAGCAGTGAAAGAACAGATACTCGAATCTGCCTTACTGCATCCGCAACCCGCGCTTTCGCAAAGTGAGAAAGATCGTGCCATTGCTATTATCCAAAATATTCTGATGAAATTGTCATTGAACTATGGAAATAATGTTGTCATGGATACTTTTCAACATCCTTGCGATCCCGCTTTAAATCAAAAAATTGCTGCTGAGATCATTATGGCGTTTTATCAAATGATCCTGGATCGAGGTAAGGACGATGGTGGCTTGGTCGTAAAGTATATCTTCAATAGTGCACATCTTTAAAATACGCTTTCTTTATTTACGAAAATGACCTCCGTCATTGCGAACGCAGCGCGGCAATCCATAGGGCGGCCTATTTTATTATCGTTATGGATTGCCGCGCTGCGCTCGCAATGACGGGTGTAAATTAAACTCATAATGCGTATTATAGTTATTTTTTGATCATTTTAATTGGCTTCTCTGGGGTCAATCGGTTTATAATAGAACTATATTATCCGAAACAGGGGAAGCGCAGATGGCTCCCATGCCTAAGCTGGTTTCTGGTTTCGTCAAAGCACTAAAAAGCCGTGCCAAGAAATCTCCTGTAGAGAGCAAAACTACAGCACCAGACATTTCATCATCCACCACCTCAGCCGCTGGCTCCACTGGAAATGAGACGCCCCTTACAGAAAATTTTCTCAATGGAAGTCCTTATCCTACTACCGTGTATGTGGACAAAGTGAGCAACACCGTTCTCCGTATCAAAATTCCCGAAGCGCACTATAAAAAAACTTGTGAAGCGCTGATTCAAAAAGGGGATTTGGTGCGCGAGGTAAAAAAGATTTTTTTATTTCATAGTCTGGAAAACCACATTCGCCTGCAGTATGACGATCAAAATAATGCTTACTGGGACATTTTGATCCATACCCAAGAGAAGGAAAGGCAGCTAGCCATATTAGAAATGGTTAGCAACAAAAAGGATCTCTTTCAGCTAAAAACAACCTCCATCAACCAAATTACCGCCTTGCCGAAATTACATACCGAGAAAACCTCGGGAATGACAGCAAAGACGACAATAGTGAAGCCGGGGGTAACAACCGAAGCTTCACAGAAGGCAGGAGCCTCTACTACAGCGAGCGCGAAACAGGAAGTCAAGGCAGCTCCAGTAGCGACAGGGAAAAAGGAAACGCCTCCACCGAAAGCTAACACTCCTCCACCGGCAACAAAACCCGAGGCAGCGCCTTCGAAGCCAGCAGCAACCGCGCCTGCGGCTAAAGCGGATACGGCTCCACCGAAAGCGGAAACCCCTCCGCCTGCAGCAAAACCCGAGGCAACTCCTCCCAAGCCAGAGACCGCACAGCCGGTGGCTAAAGCGGATACGGCTCCACCGAAAGCGGAAACCCCTCCGTCTGCAGCAAAACCCGAGGCAACTCCTCCCAAGCCAGAGACCGCACAGCCGGTGGCTAAAGCGGATATGGCTCCGCCGAAAGCGGAAACTCCTCCACCTGTAGGAAAATCCGAGACAACACCTCCCAAACCAGAGACAGCACAGCCGGTGACTAAAGCGGATACGGCTCCGCCGAAAACGGAAACCCCTCCACCTGCAGCAAAACCCGAGGCAACTCCTCCCAAGCCAGAGACCGCACAGCCGGTGACTAAAGCGGATACGGCTCCACCGAAAGCGGAAACCCCTCCGTCTGCAGCAAAACCCGAGGCAACTCCTCCCAAGCCAGAGACCGCACAGCCGGTGGCTAAAGCGGATATGGCTCCGCCGAAAGCGGAAACTCCTCCACCTGTAGGAAAATCCGAGACAACACCTCCCAAACCAGAGACAGCACAGCCGGTGACTAAAGCGGATACGGCTCCGCCGAAAACGGAAACCCCTCCACCTGCAGCAAAACCCGAGGCAACTCCTCCCAAGCCAGAGAC
>Ga0206838_10081_pt1 | contig 30918 bp, 31 predicted proteins | sample Alteio_BWOrgCont_26_FD_152879 | JGI IMG/M metagenome (GOLD analysis project Ga0206838, IMG submission 152879) | Enriched cells from forest soil in Barre Woods Harvard Forest LTER site, Petersham, Massachusetts, United States -... | ecosystem: Environmental > Terrestrial > Soil > Temperate forest >...
TGATGTATTCTCTTGTCGTTGACAATATGAATTTGTTCGGTTGCAGCACGTAAGCATCGCCATCTTTGATGTCGGTACGATCGCAGAGTTTGTCCAGTGTTTTTGATATGGCCCCCGCGGGGACGTCGAAGGCTAAAGCCATCTCTGTTGGTGGGACCTTGATAGTATTACTCAACGTGAGATTGACGCCGGTATCGTCGTATAGAGGCTTGGTGCCTTCGTCGGTGACGGTTCGTGACGGCTGTGGTTCAATAACCAAGCGTCCGTCATCAAGTGCTTCCCATATAGCTGTGTTACTGAGCAGCATTATCTTTCGCGCGCTCCAATCGCCGGCAATTCACTCAACTGATCAAGTCGAACAGTTACATATGACGACGTGTTGATCGGAGCTGATGGCAAGCTTATCATCGCTTGATTCGCTCGTTCATTGATACGGATAAGGTCAACTGCAAATTTATTTTGCACCAACCGAGACTCAGATACATAGAGTTCCACGTGCTTGTCGTGAACAGTTTCGAAAATAACCAGACGCTCGCTGGGGAACATGCCTTCACTTACTTCACAGTTGAGAAAGACTTGCATTATCAGACTACCTCACAAATTTTCCTACGGGAAACCAATACGGAAAGGATCAAAGATGGGTACGGAATATCGAATCGAGATAACTGTGAATTATCGACATATGTATCAGCAGTTGTCTAGCAGTCTCTATATACGGTGTCAATGCGGGTGATTCTAATAATTTGTCAACCCAAGCGAACAACAGCATTGAACAGGCTTAGCTTGGCATCAGAAACCGGCCCAAAGATGCCCTCATACACTGAAGCATCCTTACCCGTGCGAAGGACATAACCGGCGTATTGTAGGTCCGGCGGAAAGCCGTTACCACTCCACTTACAAGAAGAGCCAACCAAAGGTCGAGAAGCAATAGCACGAAATGAGTCCAGGGGGCAAACGAGATAATCACATCAAATTCATGATTTCAAGACGAAAACGTTTGACTCTTCAACGTGTGTAAGCTCTTACTAAACTTGCGTTGCTTTGCTTGTGAAGGCGCCGAACACCATGTGGAGTGGGGGTATGAAAAGGAAAAGGTTCGACACAAAACTGTTGATAGCTCTCACAAGCCGCCAAAAGAAGGCCGTTGAATTAGCGGCTAGAAGATTGAACATCACACAGGCGGAGCTGTTTCGACAAAGCTTTAGTTCATTCGTCGAACACAATCTTGAAAGACTCGGTCTGAAGTAGAGCGCCGTCTGGTCAGCTCCGTTATCTGATAACCGGGTCGTCGAACTCTCGCCCGGAACTAACGGCCTTCCATGCAACTCGCAGATTCGCTCGATCCCTTCTGCATCGGAAGACGCTATTTGGCCTGAAGCCTTCAAAAGCGCCCAATGTTCGATCACAGTTTCTTCGCCATCAGGCTTGCAATAGTCATCAAGTACCCAACTATGTGCGGCGAAAGTCATTTTGCCTTGCATACTTATTTTCGGTCGGCTACTGTCTTCGGCCATCACGTCCCGCAAGATGGCACGCCGCACAGACATACCTGGTCCGTTGTAGACAAGCTGGCCATCAACAATACGGTAGTTGGTAACATCGTTATCGTAATTCACCGGAATGAACGACGCCACGACTACTCCAGGTCCAGCATGAGGGCCGAGTGCCTCTATTAGCTTGCTTGTGGTCGATTATTTGAAGCGCAAATGTGGGCATGATAGTTGTTTGTTTCTCCTAAATTGAATGTTGAAACACTGGGTAGTTAAACCGGTTTTGCCTAATCGATGCTGCTTTGCCCCGACTTGGGACAAGTCACGGCACTACCTCCACAGGCTGGGTAGTTTGACGTTAGCACTCGCCTTTTCTTCTTCCTCGCGCAACCTCTTCTTATTGATTTGAGCTGTAACGGAGCGAGCATGATCTATTACGCTTACACCCATCACTTTGCTCGCGTGAGCAATGAACTTAGCGACATTGTGCTGATGGACGGTGAGTAGATCATTTGTTTCTTGCGTCTTGTGCCTCATCTGGTTTTCGAAACAGTCTTGTCGTACTCTCAGATCGTCCTCATTGATTGATAGGGTTGGCAACAGCTTCGTGAATAGCTCGTTGCGATCAGACCATGAGGATGCGATTTCATTTTCTCTTTTCGCTGTCAGCGCTTCGTTCTTGGCGATGAGGTCGTTGTGCAAGGAAACGTTTTCTTGGCAAATCGCAATTAGTTCTGTGATCCTGCTGCAAGCGGCGGCAACCTTCATTATGTCTTTGTTCATTTTTCTCTCCGGAATACCCAGGGTCCAGGCGGTCGGAAGAAGTGTAGGAAAAGGGGACCTCTTCAAGTGCTATCTAGTGGGCGCCGATAAAGTTCAACCACCAGTGCCGAAGCCTCCGAACTGTCTTCTTAACCGGACTGCAATAGCAAAGACAATCTGAGTCAACCCGGTGCTTGGCGAAGTCGTTCAGATTGTGATCGGGGAAAATTTCGAGCACTCGGACTGGTACGTCCATGTGGCAGTCTTCGCAGGTTGGCTGGCGCCCTTTGAATTTGCCAGCGTAGTCGTTAACGCTGGCAACGACTTTTAAGAACGCATCGTGAGGCAGTCTCCGGCATGAGAAATCAACTTCAACGGTTCGGTCTTGATACCAGCGAAGTCTGTAAGAGTCGGTTGCAGACTTCAGCGCTTCTGGGTCGAGTTGCTTGACGTAGAAGGTCTCTCTTCCTTCGGGACTGCTTTGCTGTTGGGTCATTAGCTTCCTTCTTGCTTCCTGTAGGCTGCCGTGCATTGTGTTGGTATTCTCTTCCGAACGACTCCGAGCGTTCAAGATAGAAAAATCACATTTGTCCGTCGCTGGCACTAACAATATTATTAGCGTGAGAGTGGCTCTAAGACGGGGTTTCGCGCATCCGTGTGGTTTTTCAATTTTGAAAGCGATTATGAGTTTGGCTTGATCGAATCAAGGTGAGAATTTTCGCAGCCATCTAAAATGACACGAGTGTGACTTGCCGCAGTTCTTCGAAACGAAAGAGCGCCTCCCGTGGTGAAGCGCTCCTCGTTGCATCCCTACCCCGACCCAAACTTCTAAATCTATGCTGTCTTCGGTTTCAGTATCGCTTTTTGATTTTTCTTGTCCGATTCAAGTGGAGGAATCGGCTTTGACTTGGGATGGAGATAGTCGTACCGTTGGAATATGTTGCCCTCGCCTTTACGCCGCGTCAACCTGGCTGCCTGCTGAGCTACGCGAGCAATTTCGATGTCATCAGTCTCGAATTCACCGCGTTCGTTAAAGGACAGGTTTACTTCTTCTAGGAGCGCCTTTCCGGACTCTCCCTTTATGAAGTGGTTGGGTCTAGCCTCACCTTTGAGGTGAGGCTTTCTTGCATCACATTCTTCCTGCGTCATTTCCATTACTTGCATATAACGCTCAGATAGCCATGGAACTCGAAATTTCATGTTCGCTTTGGCACCGACAATCCAGTATTTATTGAATCCGGCGTCAGGTATCAGCTTCTTGTCACCCTCGCGAAGCAGTTGAATTAGTTCTTCGATTGCCTTTTTGTCTAAGGCCCGTGCCAGCAGCTCCACCAATTTATTTACAGACATGTGAGCATCTCCTTGTTGTGTTTATGAGTTCATGCGCTGATTAGGCGTCTTTGTGCCATGCGGCGATACCGAGCCACCAGATCGCCACATCCGGTGCAGTCCGATTTGCTACACAGCTCTTTTAGTACTAGCTCGACGATTTCCTGATTGATATGGGCTGCGAGCGGATTGCGCTCTAGTTTATGGAGCGCGTCGAGGAGCGCATTGTATGCAGTCTCGACGGACTGCGGATGTAGAAGACGAACTTGCGGGTTCTGGATCTCAACCCACTTCTCGTAAGGTGATAGGTTCTGCTCGGTGCTCATTTGACTCTCCTTGTTGTGAGCTAAAGAAAGAATAGTTAGGTCCGAAACATGGACTATTGTTTCCGCGAAAGTACGACTCCAATTCTTCCATGCAGCTCGAAAAAGCCGACTGCCACCCAATCGTTTTCCAGCTCGTTCAATCGAGCTTCCAGGTCCTTGAACTCAACCAAGAAAGTCTTATAGCGGCTCATATCTTTGGTCCACCTCGTTTTTGAAAGACTGACTAAGTATGTGGAGTCTCGCCGCCCTTATACTTTCTCGACAACTCCTTGTTGTGACAAAGAAACGGAGCCGCATGTTTCGCCTCGATAGCGTGCGGCTCCGTTTTCTCATAGAGTGCCGTCATACCTGGACGGCGCGGCGGGCCCCCACATGCCTTGCCGCCGCCAGTAATCGGCGATGGATGGCTCTCTATATGGCTCAGGCTTTTGGACTTCCGGCGGCCGATAAACGTACGACAGCTCTTCGTCATCAGGATCATCGTCGTCCGGAAATTCGATTCCGCATGCTTTGAGTTGACGCTCGAGTTCGTCAAACGATCGTTCAATAACTTCACCCTCGTCGTCCTGGGTGAGAATAGATCCGCCGCCAAAAGGAGAAATGGAAGCGTGAATATGTGGAGTCCGATGAGCAGACTGCGGTACGCTGGGAAATTCGCTCGCGATGAAATAGCCAAGCCCAGCTGCAAAATGTGTGAGCGCAAGAGGTTCTCCCGGATTGGCGCGATCTCGTGCTTTCTTGTCGTTCCGTTCGTCTTCTTTGGTTCCTTGTTTATTCCATATTGTTCCGGACAGGCTTCGAAGGTGCCATTCGCAATTCTCATTAACGTGTAGGCGGACGAGCGTGTTTCCCTTCGCGTCATTCTTTCGCAACATGTCGTTAACGGCATTGACTCGCTTTTGAATTTCAAACGGCTTCGATCGTGCCCTCACATGCACATTCCGGTATCCGCATTCGCGCAACCATTTTTGGATTCGGTAGAACTTATCCCGACTGACGTCACCATTTCTCCCAGTGGGATCACCGTAAAGTTTTATTTTCGCATCTAAGGGCAGATCTATGCGACTCATTTTCTCGACAAATCTCTGCGCAACAGCGTCGACGTCGGCATTCCAAACGTAAATTTCGCCTTTGACGAAAACGTGCTTCACGCCATCAATTAGGTCCACCTGTGAGATTCCAGAAGAATTTGGCTTTAAATTGAAATCTAAATGCAAAATGATGTCTTTGGTCGGATCTATCGGCGGATTTTCCTTATTGACGTTGTGAGGACCGAAGTTCTCATACACACGTCGACCGCCTTTTGGAGCTGAGATTTTTCCTCTGCTATACGCATCGAGATTGGCTCCAGATAAGGTTCCAGCCATATCTCTTCTGTAGCTACTAGGCACATTGGCTAGATTATCTGTGATAGACGATTGAATCACTCGTGAATAATGTTGTTTTCCCGGGCATAAGCTTCTCTTTGTCCATCCGCATGCCGGGCAAACGCCGTTGATGTACTCTGATTCGCAGACCTCACATTTTTGGCATTCACAAACCGGCCCGGCCGGTTCAATAGGACCCGCATAATTGTCTTGGTACTGTTCTAGCCTGAAAAATTCGTACAACCAATCCGCTCCGTCCTCGTGTGGATTGGCATTCAAGATGATTTGCTTCCACGGGCAGGCTACGGATCTCATTCGCGTTATCAGAACGTCAAACGCGCTCTTATCCAAAATTCTCTGACTTTCCTCTATTATGCACAGATCGGACTTGAGGGATAAGAGAACAGTGGGATCTTGACCCACTCCTAAGAATAAAATCGTACTGTCTTCGAACTCACGGCCATCTTCAGCTTTATTCGAAATAACGAGAGCCTTGCTTTGTTGATTTGGTGCCGACCTCACGAAGGGGTGCTTCCAAGCTCCTTTCGGAGTCGAAAGGATTTTCTTAAAGTCTTGAAGCGCACTTTTTTCCAAGTGTTTGAAGGTGGTGCTGGCATAAATGATCGAAGCACCAGGCCACGTCTTCGCGATGTATAAGGAACGTGCGACTGCTCCGATCGATTTTCCCGACCCGCTAGTTCCTACATTCAAAACAATGTCCAAGTCATGCCAATGTGCCATTTCGCTTCGCAAATCGGGAGGCATTTCTTCGAGAAACAAGAGCATTTGCTTTGGATTTAGTTTCGAATGACTCCCATCTGGCTGCAGCGGCAGGATAGAATAACCGCCGAACTCTGACCGCATTTCCATAAGCCAACTGTCCCTCCGCTTTGATTTGCGGAAGGAAGTATGTTGATCGTCTCGAATCAGACGATCGCTAGACTTTTGATGTCCGCCGGGAACACTTCTCTCCCCGAGGACAATGCGAATGGCATGCGCACAGATCGTCCACTGTGCGCATGCCTGAGCGGTTGAGCTTAACGGCTATTCGTTTTCGGCCAGCTCCGGCACCAATGCCATGAGTTCGTTCCAAGACGAAAAATCACGGTAATGGGCCAGTGTTCTGATAGTCCGTTTGATCGCTCGCTGTTTGGCCTCAGTCTTTGGACTTATCGCACCGCATTCCTTAAGTTCGTTCCTGATTTCGTCAAGCATGGTCATCGCGCCTTCCACCAGAAGCGATAGCTCTTCATCGGACAAAGCATAATAGTGCCGAACAGCAGGAGCGATTCCTTTACGTTTGAAAGACGTGACCGAGGGAGTAGCGCGTTTCAGCGGCTCGACTGCGCCTTCGTTACTCCCAGACAAAGCGCGATCAATGTGCTCGAGTATCGCCGGTTCTTTGAGCACAGCAGTACTGGCTCGGAGTGTTTTTAGCTGCTCTGTCGATAACAATAAAGCTGTTTGCTCCATAACTGCTCCTCCTTACGGGCGCTAAATTACCGGGCTGCTCCTTACGCAACCCCGATATGACTCATCTGTATATAGCCTTACACGTCCTTTGTGATTCGACAAGATATTGCAAATTAAATTCTGCTACCGTATGCGGTGGCATATTGCGGCATTCACATGTCGAAATTCAGTAACCCACCATAAATACCAACTGGCTTATTGTTCCGGCCCGAAGCTGCATTTCAGACATGTCTATGTCACTTTGTGCCGAATTTCAAAAGCGGTTCAGGCATTCTCTTTCTTGCGAAAGACGTCCCAATCCGAATTTGCAATTCCAGTTTTCACGGAGTGCAGTCCATAGCCATCCGACGAACCCGATTGCTCTCTTGTCTTTGCGTCCAGCGCATTCGCGACTTTTACGAGTTCAACGAGCGCCATCGCAGAGTCGATATTTTGTTTTAAGTAGGCAAGAGTGAGCTTGCGTTCAAGCTCTATTGCTTCACCTTTCATGTCGCTGCTAGCCTTCTTCAGCTGCTTAGCCGCCACACGATATGCCGAAATTTGCGAGAACAGGTCATCAATGACCAGCATTCTTCCAAGCGGCGTGAATAGCGGACGAGCGCGCCCCTCGGTTTGCAATTGCTTCTGATGTTCCTTGATCTTGTCGGCGTACTCTCGTTCGACTTGCTTGATCAGGTCCGTCGAGATTTCCTTGCCGTGTCTAGCCTCAAAAGCCTGGGCAGCCAGAGCTCGGTTGCCGTCGAACATTGCCAGCGAAGCAACAAGAGATGCTATTTCCTCATCCTTGAGGCTAGAGAGTTTGCCGAACTGCTTAATACTCATGGAGCTTTATATCCTCAGTGAGCGAGAGTGACACGATTATTAGGGGGCAATGAAGGACGCCGGTTCTTGGGCTCCAATCGTTACGCGCGAAAGTTCTTTCTGTTTTGCGGAGAGAATGCTCGCCGTGGCAGCCTTGCCGTTTTCAATTTCCATTCCCGGCATATGCCCGCACCAGGAACCTTTGTATGCGTTTGAATCAAATGCCGAGAGAAACACCGGTCGCTGGCACTCATCGCACACATAGTCCGCGCGATTGACTCTAGCGCCGACTGAAAGTGCTTTGTTCTCTCCAGATTCAATACCGTCGATGACGGCTTGTTTTTCCTGAGTGTTGTTGTTGTGAATGTAAACCTTCTCAATCAGATAAGGTTTCCCGTTGATTGTTTTGACAAAGGCAGCGAACACTCGTCCAATGACCCCGTCTGAGCGCAACTTGTCGTGGTCCTTCAATAGCGGCGCTCCGCCCTTGACTGACTTCGCCATATCCGCCAACGCGTTTTTGGTGAAGCGTTCATAGTGCGCGTCAACATCGGTGCCGGCGACGATCGCCGAATAGACCTTGAACTTTTCGCGCGGAATGTTGCCGAGAGCGTGATCCCTGCGAATCTGCGCATATTCCTCTTCCGTAGGCAAGAAATCGTGTCCAAGGCTGGCGGCCGCACATGCTGTTTTGACGGAGAATACTTGTCCTGATTCTCGAATCACGCCGAACCTAGCGCTCAACGCGAGGTCGAAGGAATCGCAGAGTTCTATGTAAGCCAGCCCCAAGCCTTGGGTTCGTTCCATAAAAGCGGCTTTGGTCAGCGTGAGAACTCGAGCAGATAATGTTTGTCCGCTCTGTTTGACAATGCCGATCTGGCTTTGATGCGGTTCTGGTTGTTGGCGGCGTTTTTCGAGCGGAAGAATGTAGGGCAATGCGTGTTTTGGCGCTATGCCATAACGATTGACCTCAAGAGCGAATGGAGTGTTTCTTTCAAATAGTGGGTCCGCTAATGTGTCGCGCTTTATGAATTCGAACATTTCTGACTTCCTCAACTTTTGCCTGGAAGTCTATGCAGATCTTTTTTGCATTCTTTAGCGATATCGGTTTAGCCAATTCGGCATCATGGCAAATCCGCAAATCCCGCCAACAGACCCATATTCATCGCTCATTTGAGGTTTTGGCCAGTTTAGGCTCAAAATTCCGGATGTTGAAATATATGGGGTTCGTTTGCTGTTTTAAGAATCCGATCGATGTTTCGACGCCGCGACTCGGAAATATGTTCTGCGATAAAAAGACCAAGATTGTTTGGATCTTCCCGATCTTTATCCTTGTAGAACTCTTTCAATCGCCGGTGAACTCGACGCCATTCGTCACCAACGAGAGCCGCCACAAACGAGGTGGAGCAATCGGCCCATGGCCCGCGGGTTGAAAACCTTCGTGTTCGAGACTGTCGCATTGGAATAAGTGTATGCACGACCGACGACATCCGACTGCCTGCCGCAGCATTATTTGAAAATTGCGATATGATAGCGGGTCTCATCTGAACGGCTTTGAAATGAAGGATCTGTTCCCTACTTACTACTCGGCAAGCGAGACACAGCCTGACTGGGAGGCAGACCTGTTTGCGTTCGACGCCAACGTCTTATTGAATCTATTCGGACTTTCCAAGGAAGCAACCGAAGTGTGGTTCGAAGGACTTGAAAAGCTGGGGGATAGAATATTCCTCCCATATCAAGCAGCGTCCGAATTTCATAAGCACTTGCTCGACAAGCCCGCCTTGGTAATTAAAGATACGGAAGTGGATTTGTTTGATTGCTTCAATCAGATTAAGAACAAGCTTGAACAAAATTTGCAGCACCACAATCCTTTGAATAATTCGAAACAGATCCAGGACGCGAGACAGTCTTGTCTGGCACAAATAAAGGCTTGCGAAGCCACGCTTAATACAGAATTTGAGCGCTGGAAAGCCGACTATTCCAAAGATTGTAATGCGGTTAAGGAACGACTCGCCGGATTATTCACTGGCACTAAAATCGGCACAGCCCCGACCAGTCAGCAAATTCGGGATTGGTGCGCTCGTGGTGCGGATCGTTATTCTCAGAACATTCCGCCCGGCTTCAAGGATGCGGACAAGAAGGAAGGTAACAAGTATGGAGATCTGTTCATCTGGTACGAGCTGATGCAGTTGGCTCGGGAGCGGAATGTTGGCGTCGTTCTCTTTACCTACGAGGAAAAGTCGGACTGGTTCCATAAAGATGCTAAAAAAACGCGGAAAGAACTCAAACACGAGTTTTTGGTCGAGACCGGCCACGCGTTTGACGCCGTGGCGGCCAGCAAATTTTATGCCTGGCTTGGTAAAGGAAGTCCTGAATCGAAGAAAGAAGTTGAAAACGTTGGGCGACGTTTTGAAGAGACGCTTTCTGTCGGCGACCACATCGTCGCGGGCGTCGAAAACTTTAGGAGAAAACGGCGTACAATGCTTGTTACCTTGGTCACGATTGAATCGAACCTGAGGGACAAGCTTGTGAAAATCGCGGAAGGATTCCAACTCGATAGGATCGAAGAGACAAGTTCCCTGAGATTATGCGAAACGCTTATTTCAGAGTTTGGATACGAATTGCACTCAACCCATTTCTTGCTCTCGATGATTGACAAGACAGTACGGGAAGAGCAGTGGATTCCAATTGAGAATCAAGTATCCAGCTTCTACAAGAAGTCTATGGACGAGCTGTCTCAATACTCCTGAAAGATGGATAATTCACCTATCTCCACAAGCCCAGTCGCTTTGCTTGAAGCAAAAATTGATGCGCTGACCAGTCAACTCACTGCCTTTCATACAGACGTTCAGTTCATCAAAGCAGTTCTTCAAGCCAAGATCGATAAGAAAGAACGGCGCCGGCAGAAGAGAGCGCTTAAGCAGCTGGAGGCTGAACGGCAGCAACGGCAATTGAGGCTGCGGCGGCAGTATGAAGAGGTCGTCCGAACATTCAGATGGCGACCTTGGTATTTCATGCAGGCGCCTCAGAGTCGGTTAAGTCCCAAAGAATTGGAGCTTGTTGGTCTGGTCAAACAGAACGCTTCAATTGACGAGATAACACAAAAGATGGGCATTAAGCCGAATAGCGTACCGCCTCGGTTTTGCGCGATGAGAAAATATCTTGGCGTCGATAATGACGCCGCTGTGATCGCTTACTTCGATGACTACCAAAGAGTACTGCGTGAGCATCGGCATCGCAGATGTATAACCCTTTTACGCTGGTTCTTGCATCCGCCAGAAGGAAGAATTCACGAGTGGGACTTCAAAACGAAATGGCGAAGACGGCTTGGTAAAGGAAATGAACTTCGCTATGCAGGTCCGTACGTGCCGCTGAAAGCGTTCGAGTCGCTACGCGTTTACGAGCACAGGTTCTTACGAATGAAATTGGATGGAAACACAAACTCAGAGATTGCAGCTCATCTCAAAATCAAGGAGACAACCCTTAAATCATATTTCGGTAGAATTCGGTCTACCGTTTGGTACTCCGCTGGGACAAACTGTTCGAATGAGCAGCTAGTATCTTTCTACGGGAGCTATGTGCGCAAGCGTAAGCCTTGAAGGGTTCAGCCGACTGACATTCATTTAACTCCTGCAACTGGCAGAGCTTGATAGAATCGCTCCGTTTCCCACTTCTCGGGTTCTGTATGTCTTTCTATAAAGCTTGTCTTGTGGTCGCAGCGCTTGCATTATCAAACCCAACGGCATATGCAGCCCCCGCGCCGGAGTCATCGGCGCATGCTACGGAAAGCCGAATCGGCTTCAAAGGGATACTGCCTGGATCAACCATTGAACAAGTTGGGATTCAATGCAAACGAATAGGATTAGATCTGGTCGGCACTATTGAGCCGGATGGCAGCACCATGATCAGAAAAGACGGACTTACAGCCGCCGAAATTCCGATAAAGCGTGAATGTGTCCTGATGCAATTCTCGTCAGGGCGACTTGCTATGCTGACCTTCGATATTGATTCAAGTTCCTTTGAGACAATGAAGATAGCGCTTGCGTCGAAGTACGGCAAACCTTTCAGCCGATCTGTGCCAGTCCAAAATGCATTCGGCGCTGTGAGGACGAATCAGATTCTGATGTGGAGCGCTGGCGAAAACACGGTGGAGTTAAAGCAGTTCACCGATGATATCGAAACCTCAACAGTCAATTACGGATGCAAGCCACTTATGATTCAAGCCGTAAAAAATCTAGATAAGCGAGATGCGGCCAAAGCTAACGACCTTTAGGAATCGACCTTAATCCCAATTCCGAGCGTTGGTTGAGTGTGGCTAGTAGCTAGTCCCGTTGCGAACACCTGAGATCTGTCGGGGATCCGTCGAATAGTCAATAACTTTCACACTCGCATGAGTGCCTGCATCAAACAAAGAGGAGACGCTACAAGTTTGTCTTTTGGCCAAGCCCGGCTGAATTACTTCATTACAAACGAAATCCTTTGAGTCGATAGGCTGGTTGTTTCGATCGAGAACGATCACAATGTAATGTACGTTTGCCACTGGAATATCAAGATGATTTTCGAGAGACAACGAAAAATTCTGTGGCGTCCAAACCGAATTCTCAACCACTAAGTGTGATGCGATAACCGGAGCCGAATTTGACGGAGCGGTGGTACTTTGTGTGGTTGAGATTGGTCGGATTTCCGCTTGCTGATTAGCCTGAGCGACATTCGGCATTTTGGGCTCGATGGACGCCAATCTTGTCGGCGCCACCGGTGGAAGAGCTGATTGTTCAATCCCTGGGGGTGTCGCCTTGCTTTCAGCAGGTTTAAACCGCTCGCAGAGCACTAAATCAGCTTGGGCTCCGTGTTCATCGCCCATTTTCTGCTTTATCTTGGCTCTTAGTTCGTAGCCAAAGTAGCTTTTCGAATCAAGTCTAAGGGCTTCATTGCAATTGGTCAGAGCATCTTTGACTAAACCGTGCTTCAATTCAGCAGAAGCTAGGGCTCGGTATGCACATTCTGCAAAAATCGGTGCGAATTTACTGAGCGCTGGTGAATTGGCCAAAACGACGCATTGTCTAAAGTCTTCGATGGAGTTTTGCAAATCACCAAGAGAGCATAAGGTTTCCGCGCGGTTTGTAAGAGCAAAGAGAGCATTGAAGGGATCTGATTTTGCGGTATACAATTTGAGCGCCTGAGTAAAATCGTTTACTGCGCTGCGAGCATTGCCGGACTGGATATATGCAGAACCGCGGGTAGAGTAGCTATCAGCACTGTTTCTATCCAGTCCGATAGCTTTAGTGCAATCAGCAATGGCTTCCTTGTACCGGCCCAAATCACTTAAATTTGCTCCGCGATGTTCATAGCCGACTGCCTCGTTCGGACGCAAGTTTATGTACTTTTCCCAATCGGATACGGCGTCCTGGTGCCTCTTTGTGCGCTCATAAAGTAATCCACGCATGTTATATGCCAACGGGTTTCTTTCATTGAGCGAAATCGATTGAGAGTAGTCGTCTATCGCCCCAGCAAAGTCGGCTATGTCGAACTTGCTTGATGCACGGTCATAGTAAGCATCACTACTATCTGGCTTTAGTGCTATTGAGTGAGTAAAATCGTCGATTGCACCTTTGTAGTTCTTAAGTGACGCATTCGCTTGACCGCGCAACCGAAGGGCAAGAGCCTCGTCCGGATTCAACAACAAAGCTTGATTGAAATCCTGAATAGCATCTTGGGGTCGATTTCTATCTAGGTAAATCCGGCCACGCAGTAAATACTTGTTTGCACTTGGATTTAGACCGATGCCCTTGGTCAAATCGCTTATGGCCAGTTGGTACTGATTGAGCTGGTTTTCAAGAGCGCCGCGAAACGTGTAGGCAAAATCATCGCCGGGATTAAGCTTTATAGCCTGCGAATAGTCTTCAATGGCGCCCTTAAAATCATTCATGGACTCCTTAGCATGACCACGACTTCGATAGCTGGTTGAATCATGAGGAGAAAGCTGTATTGCTTTTGTGAAATCACTCACCGCATCTTTGTGGTCTCCAAGCTCATCGAAGGCCATTCCACGGCCTGCGTATGCGTTCGACTGGCTTTGATCAAAGCGGATAGATTTGGTGAATGACTCAATAGCACTTCGGGCGTCCTGACTATCGAGCTGCAGATAGCCGTTCTTTGCGTACGAGAGCGACAAAGATTCCATCTGGCGGTTAAGCGGTTTCGAATTGCTCGGTCCAAGACTCGTTTGGTTAGCGGCAAATGCCTGATTGAAACAGATTGCCAGCGTCGCAGACAAGAGTAGAAATGGTGGCTTTTTCATAATGGTCGCTCGAAGGGGTTCTACGGGATCAAAAGATATCTTGAAAACGGGCTCTAAAATACACCAGATGGCTGCTTGGTTACATTTTGGGGCTCTCATCATGGCTAAGTCGTTGCCCAAAACAGTTTGTCTAGCTACACTTTTGAGGAATGCAGAATTTTCCAGACAAACGGGTTCTTGGCTGAGCAAACGCTGCTTCGGTTTCGCAGAGTAGGTTCCTGATCTGAGCTTGATAGTTCCTAAACTTCGGGAAACAGCCTCTGGATGGGATAGAAGCATGGAATCCGATATTGTCGCTTGTGAGAACCAGATTTGAACTAACTTGTCACGATAACACTTGTTGTCGTCCGTGGGTTTGAGATAGCGGTTCGGGGGAAAGAAAATGCAATTCACCTCGAAAATCATCGCACTCTCAAGTCTTTCAGGCGCGACGTTCATACCATTTCTGAATGCGACGTCACGTCACTTCGACCTTTGGCTGTCCGGAACGAATCCTGATGGCGTCTACTTTGCTGGCGATGTCCAAGCTACAACAGTCGATGACACCGCCGCTCAATTGACCTCTGGGATGCGCTACCGATATCACAGCGCTCAAGGCATTCCCGGAATTTGGGTGTTGGCTGCCGGCGGTTCTGGTCAGCTGAACGTTACTGCTTATTAAACTTTCGGTACACCTAACCGGAGAAGTGAAGACCATGGCAAACAAAGTGACGACAGCCAAAGACTTTCAAGACAGCCTTAACGATCTTGAGTTTCAGGGCGCTCATGTCGCCGAGGTGCTGATTGAGCAGCTCCGCCAAGATAACCATAAACACGGTGCGATCATCAAACCTTTTACGACGTCGGACTGGTTGGAGCCGGAACATGCCGTGCGCGCAGTGAGCATACTGAATCAAGCAGGATGGCAGACCAAAGTTGAGGAACAGTATGTTTGGCCCATAGGTCAATCGAATAAAAGAGTCAGGCTCACCTTGTTCTTTCCCCAATAGCTGCAAGAGTCCACTAGCGAGCAGAACTCACAAGTTGTTTCAAGCTTCGTATTTCCTTCAAATTATGGACAGCTGCCAAAAGGAAATACCGGTCGTCGGCGCTGATGTCAGTGTTTACTTGAACGAAGTCACAAATATGAACGGGCAGATGCAGTTTCTCGCAATTGCAAGGACTGGGTGTCGTGTCCATAAGAATACAAAAAGGGGTCACGGTAGCTGTAGTCATTCGAACACCTCTCGATCTGTTCGTTCTGTTATAACAAAACCAATCTGAAGAAAACTTGAGCGCACCAGATGCAGTGCTAGTCGCCCATATACTCGCGAATCTCTGCTTGATCCAGCCGGCAAGACTTTATTACTTCAAGAACTCGCTCTGAAACCACCAGCCCGGTTTCTTTATCTAGTTCGCCCATATCGTCCGTGCCAGCTTGACCATTCACGCGCAACCAGGTGAACACTGGCAATTCTCTGGGGCGTCCCGAGCGGTTCTGAATTTCATAATACGAATATTCGTCGCTCTTTGAGCTGGTGCATTTGTCGAACGACACTCCGGTTATTGGAGGTTCGATCTGCTTGAGCTGACTGGCTAAGTGTTCCGTACACATGAAGACTTGGAAGTCGCCTATAAGGTCGTCACCAAGCCATGCATCAAATTCGTAGCAAAGCGCAATGAGCTGACGACCATCGGACACCGATGTTGAATCGACGCGCCCACAGATTTCGGGCTCAATCAGGTAGAACTTTGACATCCTTAGATCTCCGCAATCAGCTCACAAACATGTTCGCATATTTGCGGTCCAGGGCGTGAGCGTAATCCAGTACTTCTTGTTTCGTCGGAGGCGCGTCCTTGTGAATCCTGTAAAATCTATTCCACTCTTTGCGCAATATTCCCTTATGGAATGAGTCATCTAATCGAAGTGGGATGCCTCGTAAATTTGAAATATCATTGATTTCCGTCGCAGAGAAGAGTCCCTTATATAGCTTCAAAACGTCTTGCTCTACCGCATGGTGCACGACGATTCTGCGTCTGTCAGGCTTGAGATGCGGGTGTGCGTTAAAAAAGGTATCTCGGTATTCCTCGACCCGCTCCACTCCTAGCACTCTTAGTTCCTTGTCCGTACAGTCTCGCAGCCATTTGGGTTCGAGCCCCAACTGCCCTGCTGCTTTGGCCCCTGATAGCTGAGTCTTCTCGCCGGCCAGGACAAACTTTCTAAGCGCGACCCCATCCGACGTTACTGGTGATGTTTGTGCGATCAGCTTATCGAGCTTTTGGGCGTGTTGCTCTAACCGCTCCAGCAACTGCTTGGCCGCGATAACATCGAGGCCCTCCAAAACTTTCCCGGCACCGCCTGCGATAAGTGTTTCAGTCAAACCGGTCGAGATCTGCTCTACTTGTTTTGATGCTGGCTGAATCGTGAAGGCATCCCAATGTTTCTGCGCCGTTTTGATCGGGTCTGTGACCAATCGCGCATAGTCGCCAGTTGCGCCGATTTGCTCGAGGTCAGTATCCATTGGCGCGTACGCTGTTCCGAACGCCTTCATCAGGGATTGAGTTTCAGAGCCGATTTTGCGTAACTTGACGCCAAGTTGATCGGCATGGATTTCAGCCCGCCGGTTTGTCGTAGATCGATTCGCAGATGATCTCGAAATCGTCAGGTATCACGCTGATGACATCGCCAGCTGCTTTGAGCTGATTGCCGAGCCCTTGTACAGCCTTCGTTGGACCGGTGACGACCAAAGCCTTTATGCACTCTTTAGCTTGCCGAGCAGCTTCGCCGTTAAACGCCTGTCTCGCCGCCGAAACCAATGCTCCTCTATTCGCCGGCGACCAGGCATCGACGGCGGCAGCTTTAAGACCGCCGTCTTGACCGGTTTGGTGGGTTTCGGAATGTATGTGCTCCAGTCCCATAACTCATGCCCTGAAACTCAGGCACAATGGTACTTTGGCAATTCTGGAGAAATCCTGAAGGGCGTCAAAAGCTGAGCCGCCGGCATGTTTGGCTGGGAATGGCTGAAGAGGGATAACAGTAGGATGTTGAAACCGCCTTCAGATCATTCTGGCTATGTCCTTGTACGATATCAGCGTTTCGCACAATGGAGGGGATAGGACGTGACGACTGCAACTCCGACGCCAGTCAATCGCCAGGATCAATTGTTTGACGAGGTGCGTCATGGCTTCTTTCATACCGCCATCGGCGATATCTACCGGTCAATTAAGGGCGGATGCTTTGTCGGGACATTTACTTTGACTTGTTGTGCGATCGCAGCCTTGTCAGAACTTGAATGGGCCGTCGAGAACCAAGATAAACTCTACGGAAACGTTCGGGATTCAGACAGAGTTAAGTTCACTGGTTGGCTTCAAAGATGGGTCAAAGATACCAAAATCAACCCGTCTTGCGATCCGGAGTTTGTATACGCCGTACGATGTTCTCTCGCTCATTCATACGGAACAAGCGATAGGCTTAGGAATCAAAACATCGGTCCCTTCACGCTGACCAGAGGGGAACAGGCAACGCACTATCAGCGAGACCTTCGCCCCAGCGGAAAAACTCGCGTTTTTCTGAACATGGAAGACTTTGTTGCTGAATCGACTTTGGCAGCAGTCAGCTTTGTTGAGAGCCTTCCAGAGAAATGGAAGCAGCGGTGTGATGAATCAATGGAGCGATACGTGAAAGACATGCTGCTACCTGTGGTGCAAGACGAGGACCGAGGACCATCTAGGCTAGTTGGGATGTTCGCCTTTGGCGAAATCCATCCAGCGTTAGCAGCCCCGCTCAATTCTCTAACTGCGAGTTCGGACAAGCAGCAGATAGTTGACGCCATCAACGTGATTTTAACGGAGTCTCGGAGCTAAAACGCTGAATCATCGTGGACCCACAAAAGACCATTGCTGTTTGCGCGCGGGGATCTTGCTAGTCAATTAGGTTTGGCCTGCGCTTAGGATGATACATCCAGTCGGGAGTCTTTTCGAACAACTTAAATGGAGGGTACGCTGGAGAAAAGCTACCATACGTCCTAGAGTGCCCCCCGATTTTGCTTATTGAAAAATACCGCGCGACCCCTTCAACTCTGAATTCCCCAGGACAATCTTTTGGATCCACTTCAGTCATTGCAACGGCGCCGCCACTGCGTTCAGAAACGCGCTGCATGAACTCAATAAACCACGGGGCCCCTTTTTTGTAAGCCACATCAAAGAAGTTAAATACCGTCTCTTCATCTACATTTTCAAAAGATGGTTCGGTTTCCTTTGCCAAAGCGGTTACCGCAACACTTGAGAGATCAACATTGCTTTTCTCGAACTCCTGCAATTCTTTCTCGTCACGCGCTTCAGCAAGCCGGAATTTCACAATTTCCGCCTTCGTTTTCAAGCTGGAAAGCAAAGTTTCATCGCCTGGAAGCCTGGTTGCCTCATCCGCTTGCTTAGCAGCCAACTTTAATCGTTCAATACAAATGATGGACTCAAGGTCCAATGAGGATACCTCAGCTTTCGCACTCTGCTTGGTAGTTCGAAACTTGCTCAATGCTTCGCGAGTTGATGCCTCTAGCGCACGGAAGTTGTCTTCCAACTTCGCGCACGCCTCTTGGTTTGGCGATTCCAACTCAAGCTCATAAACGAGTTTGTCGGTTGGAATATCCTTCAAATCGGGATACAAATGTACCGGAACTTTCTGCTTTAACTCGGGCCGCCACGGAATATCGAGCTTATCGTTCCAATCGATTTGATTCGTGAAAAGTGACTGAATCAATCTGAGCGCCCGGTGCACTGATCTCCTGTCGAAGGTATCTGACGACGAATCGAGGGCTATCCCGCAATACTCAGCAATCTTTGAAAATCGATACTTGACCTCAATCCCTCTGCGCTTCACTTCGCGCGGCGCTATCGAATTCAAGGTCACACTGAGACTGCTGCTTGCTGCATTTTTCGAGTTAAGTCTTGCGTGAGCCTCTGATGCGCTTTTTGACTGGAGTCTCATTGAATTATCAGAGTTTATTCGAGCCGGGTTGCCCGAGTTTATCTGGGTGGATTTATTGGACTCCGTGCTTCCAGCTGGCACGACAGACATCCCCATCATCAGGAGCAGGGTCGTGAAAACAAGTTCCGAGGTCCTGAGATTAACCAAGTTTGCGCTCATTTATCAGAATGACTTGGCGCTGAGCCAAAACTGTTGCCGGAATTTATTGTCGCCGAATTGCCGGAATTGATGGAAGTTCCAGGCGATTGCTCGGTTTTCTTGGTACTCTCGAAATAATGCCATGCGACAAAGGCTAACGCACAGACGATTATCACTGCAACAATTTGTGCGCCATTCAACTTCTTAGAAACTGTTTCTGCGGTTTTCCACATACTATCTTCGTTAGGCACCGCCACTCTCCTATTTGATGATTGCCCGCCAAATGCTACCGCTGACAGGCATAACCGAACGCTCGGGTTACTTGCTGGTTGATTTGGTTGCCTTCTTGCGGGTGTACGATTCGACCTTCGTGCCGTCAGCTTTCGTATAGCCTTTGACCTTCACGGTATCCGACGCGTCGGCGCTTTTCTTGGTCCGGGTGTAGCCTTTGACTACTGTGCCATCTTTTTTGGTGTAGCCCTTTACTTCTGTCGTGGTGCTGGCGTCTTTCTGCGTGTCCTTTGCGAACGACTGCAAGCTCATCGTCATAGTCATCGCGAAGGCGATTAGCAGCAAAGTTAGTTTCTTCATTTGGTTTCTCCAGTGCAGGGATGTGGCTGATTTTATCGCTTTTCTAGTGCAGGCGGGACACCCGGCATGTCATGAGTGATACAACTGCCGTGAGAAACTTCCTCGGGCGAACCGAGAAGCTCATAAAACCGACTTTGGTGCAAACTTGAACGATGAGAAAGGAGCTGCTGCCATCAACGTTTCATCGCTCGGTTGTCCTGCAATCAGAGCCTTGGGGTATTGGGTTGTGGCATTGACCTGTAACAACTCCCGAACGCAGCGCGGCAAGTGAGGATGCATGACTTCGAAACGACCCTGGACCGGTTACGAAATTACTTCCAAAGAGCTGCAGAAAACGCTCACCGAAAAATGGGGCACGCTTAGCAAATTGCGCCACATCTATCATACGGCCCATCAGACCGATGCCCGCAGAATACTGCAGGACAGAGAAATGAGAGCAAACCTTGTTACCGACAAAAGTGTCATGGCCGACGAACGATTGCCCGTGGTTTGGACTTCGCCAAATACTTGGGGTCTGGGCTCGATGTACGGAACTGTGATCTTTTCATTGCCATGGCCGCTATTTGAGCCGCTTCATCTGTATTGGGTAGAAGCGATGGAGTCCTACAGACCGTCCGCTCTGCGTATCGTCGTAAGCCGTTCTGATGACCTTGCGCAGCGCTTTGACAATAAGCTTACGCCAATCGATCCAACTCGATTCGGCGCGCCGCTCTATTTCGACGGCAAAGCGTGGTATTGGAAACATGATTTCAATTACGAACTTATGATCGATGAGAACATCTCATTGAAGGAATGTTCGGAGTTGTGGTTTGAAACCCACAACAAGACTTTGTGCAATAAGTCTCAAACGGGACGAAAGAATGCGGCTTATTGTTCGGAAAAGGACCAAGGTCAAACCATCAGGCAGTTTGTTTCTCTGGCCTTGTCTGCAAAGGATGATACACTCGCGCAGCTCCTTTACGCAGAGCAACCGGACTCATGCGATGACTGTTGCACCGACCACTACGAACGGCACCTTATTCAATGGTTACTGGCAGATATGGAGGCAAATGATCTGAAGAAGGGTAAGAATTTCATTCGCGAGATTCCGTTTTTCGATTTGGTCCTTGCAGCACTGGGCAATGGACTAGAGTCAGAGGCAAAGGAAGCGCTAATGGATTCAGGCAGAATAAGTGCCTTTGCCAGTTATGTAGGAGACAAAATTGCCAATAGGCTCGATGCCAAATTCCCCAAGCTGGAACTATCGGACAGATTCAAATGGCTAGCATCCGAAAGTATTAAACGGAAGCTAAACACACGAAATCAAAGTGTGTAAGAAGTGCTCTTTTCGGAATAAATACAGGTCATTGCGGGTGGTAAGGGTCATGTCCCATTGCTTTTCGCCAAGTCATGTCATTAAATGTCCTAAAATAGATGCATCTCCATCTCGTCTGCATGCGTGAAATACTTCATAGCGACGCTAGTTAGATTCTCACGGACGAACTTGTCGTACTTCTTTCGATTCTGACTATTATCGATTTTGGCGTCCTCGTCATCGCAAAAGTACTTTGTCCAATTGTCCGTATACGAGTGCCTGGCAACAAACAAAACGAAGGATAAAGGGGCCATCCGTTTCCGCGTACCGACCCTGAATTCATCATCGCAACCGATGTGCATGTGAGATGCGGGGTGGCAACCCGCACGATACTGAGCGGGCGTATAGTCGTAGCGAATCAATCTCGGGTGTTCTCGTTCTTCGCCTTCTTCTGTCAGATGCCCGAAGTATTCATCTTCCAAATCTTGACGTGCGGCAGTCTTCGATTCTTGAGAGTATTTCTCGAATGAGAGTGCCGGCTGGTGGGGGCACTGCACATAAGAGTATCTGTACTTCGGCTCTCCCCTCTCAGGTTCCCGTTCTTCAAACTGCAGAAGAGACCAATCAGCCATTAGGTAATCGTACATTGCATTGTTTAGGTAATACACCCACATTTGTGGATACGGCAGTCCTCTTGCCCCTGAAAGCAAGCTGTAATCGGGGTTAGGATTGTACCTTTGGAACAATTCTAACCCTCTAATTATTCCGAGGCATTGGTTGACCCGACTTGAAAACTTGCTCAAGGGAATCGTGCCTCAAAAAAGGTCTTCTAACGCGTCATCAACTGACAATTTCTTTGTCTTTCCTTCGTAGAGTTTCTCTTTCTTGGACTCCGAATTCTTTCGCTGTGCATAGTATCGCTCAACGTCCTCAAGCGGCAATTTGTCGAGGACTTGATACGTTTTTTCGAGGGCCGCATCTTGCTTGCCCTTCTGAAGTTTGCGCTCCATAATCCGCCGGGCCCCCGTAGTCGGGTAGACAAATGTCATCGATGGTGTTTCAGCTAAGGCTTTCTCGATTTCGAGCTTCCAGGGAGCGGCGGCTGATCCCAAACCTGTAACTCTCACCCATCCCTTAGCTCTGGTCATCGCCGTGAACAATAGGTTCCGTGAGCGAGCATTCGGCGAAGGAGTGTAGAGTGCGTCGGTGCCCACAACGTAAACCACGTAGGCCTCATTTCCCTTAGCCCTGAATACTGTTCCAAGGGTCACGTGATTAGGTTTCACGAATACCCGGGCACTGGTGTTACTGCCGTACACATTGTTAGTCAGGATGTTTCTTTTCTTCAGACCTTGTTCGATTGCATTAACATAGCTGGATGCCGCGTTCCGGTCGACAACAACAACCAATATGTCCTCAGGTAATAGCTCGCCGACTGTTATATCGGCCGCAATGGACTTTACTACGAAATCTATTTCTTGTCCGATCTCGGGGAATGGGCACGCTCTAACCATTTCTTCCTTAGAAGACACCTTCGAAATTGCTTGTAGAGAGTTTTCCGTGGGGCGCGTAACAGTGACGGTTTGTCCTGGCTTTAGTTCGCCGGAAACCTTGTATCCGAGTTCTTCCCAATATTCTTTGGTATCCAGCATTTGTGCGATCTCTCCATGTATTCCGAGACCAATGGCATGAGCCGTCACAAGGATCTCAGTGGAATTCCTATAACATTTGAAGAGCGTGCGATCGAGCAGATCTTCTTTCTTGAGATCCGAAAAAATTTCTTCAGCGCGTGGCGCCTTTACATCAAAAATGTTTTGGAATGCGTCGTAGGCCCATACCAATTTGCCTCCATGAGTGACCTCCTTCGCTATACGAAGAAATGAACTCGGAAAGTCTTGCCCTTCGTCTACAAACACGTAGTCAAACATCGGTTTCAGCTGGACTTTGGTGAGCTGCTTGCATGCATAGTCAAAAGGATCAGCCGACATGCGAGCGGCCTCCGAAAGTGCTAGCGGAGCAATTAAATGCTCGCGGCATACTTGGTAGTAGAAGCCCGTTTCATATCGGCCTCCCCAAGCATGCATCACTTGAAGTGTCTCCCAATCCGGATCACTGTCAGCAACTTTGCGATGAAACTCCGTAATCAGCCTTGTGATGTGCTGATGCAAACTCTTCGTATAGAAAGTAAATGCAATTTGCTTTCCTGGATAAACTGCATGAAGGAGCGCGGCCTTGTATGCGAGCACCACCGTTTTACCCGAGCCGGCGAGCCCCTTTATGCGCTCTGGGCCCTCTATTTCGTGGGTAAACACCTCCTTCTGATGCCGATCGAATGTTGTAATTTCGGCTTCAGCGTCGGACGCCAGTCGGCCCATTGATGAGGTCGCGTCGGGGGTGTCCTTAAGGTTGCGACGTCTTTGCTGCCGGATGCCTTTCGACAATTCAATAACAGCTTGCATTTGCCTAAATGAATCGGCAGGAAGGTCAAGATTTGGGGCCGCCTTACAGTACTGCAAAAAGTCCGAAGTTGAATAAATGACTTTGAATTCCGTCGTCAACTGTTTCTCTCTATTTGGTGCAAAAATAAGCGAGACTACATGCTGATGCGACCGTGTAGATTTGTCACGAGCTAGCTTGGAAATTACTTCAGAATTGATTGCTTCCAGGTGATCAATGGTTTCCTGAATCTGACCCGAGGTGCTTTTGTCTGTCAGGAGTGCAGGAGCGATCAAGATGACGCCGTAGCGTCGGCTAATGATCATCAGTTTTGTGATGAGGAGTTCACCATCGCCAGTGTGAAAGACTGGAAAATTGGAGTCAACGATCGAGTCCTCAAGCTTCAGATCATTCCAATATTTTTGTATAAAATCGAAAAGCTCTTGAGCAGTGGGATCAAGCTGACTTTGTCGAACGGACATTTTCGTTGATTTCCCCCAGAATACAGGGCGGCCCTGGGCGCGTAGCGGCCAGCTAAGTCACCGTATTTTAGTCCTTCGTGAACAAAAGAGCCGTATAAGTTCCAATAAATGTGTCCAACAGTTGCGTTCATGCATGCCAAGAGAAAGGCGTCGATTGAGCGCAATAATAGGTCCGCATTTGCAAGTCGAGACGCATAATCCCAACTTTCGTTAACAACGAACGCGTAGCTAATGGCTATTGCGGATCGTCGGGCTGGCGGACTTTATGTGGCAGCGATTTCATCATGTGCTCAATCATTTGGGTTTTAGTTCGACGCCCGGCAAATCGGATGCTGGTACGAGTGAGCGGGTTCTCTCTTTGGGATTTAGAAAAAATGCTATCGAAAATCGGTTTCACATAGGCCTGCTGTTCAGGGGTCAATGATTCAAAATCATTCTTGTCCAAACGCAATGGTCCGGCAACCCAATCAGCAAAACGTTCATGAACTGGGATGTTCGAAGCTTTTAATAGTTTCGCAGCCTCGCATGCGACCATGAACTTTGCAGATACGTCGTCGGGGAGGTCTATCAAAAAGCTGAACATGTCATCTATTTCTTTTGCGCATAATGTACAGGCATAAGATTGCACCATGAGCTTGTGAAGCGGAGGCAAATGAAGGTTAGTTACCAGTCCTCCGAGATCGGCAGAGTTAAAAGGCTCATCGTGAGCCCGACTGATTAATTTAGCTGCGAGCTCAGAGACTCTGTCCCTAAAATCTTGAGGAATAGTGCATTGATCGACCTTGCTCCGAAACAGTTTAATCGCCTTTTCCAATGTATGAGATTCGCACGCTTGTTCCAATAGCGCCAGCTCATATTCAGCGAGCACGACGTAACGCTGCGGTGTCGTCGGAGTGAACATGTCTACCAACTGAGACTGCATGAAGTTACGGTATACCTCGGCTGCAGTCTCGTTCAGGAAGCGCTCTAATGCTAACTTCGGATCGACGCCTGGGAAGAGTTCCGCCGGTGCGATTACTTCCAAGTCAAGGCCTTCATTAATGAGCGCCTTTCTGAATGCGTCGGCATCTCCTACGGCAATGACAATACTCTTTCTCACGCCATCCGCGTATAAGGCTTGCATGCTTTTGAGAAGTTCGATGATGTGTGGGTCCTTAAGGCTGTACCCGATGAACAAAAGGGTTTTTGTCAGTAAGTCCGATCGCAATCGAACATTGATGAAGAAATCCCTATCCGCTCTACGCTTCGTATAGTCGCTCGACGTCCAAACAAGCGACGACGGTTGGCTCAAGCAACCATGGTATTTGTAGAGTACGGCTTTCCCTGGCGTGACTGTGTGAAGGTCACCAAGAACGGCAACTGTTGTAAGAGCGCGCCCATATTTCTCGAAGGCAAGCTCAAATACATTGTCGACATTTGTCGTGTACATGACTGTGAAATTCATAGCCATCATGGCCAGATGTGAAGTTCCGAAAGCGTCTTTGAATTCTGTTACGGTCAACCTCGGCCGCAGGAAATCACACAGGGCATCGTGACCAAAAGACCCTACAAATTGTTCCGCTACATCCGTAGGTGAAAGTCCCGTCCAAGTGGATAGACCAAGCTTTGTTGCCGTAGCGTCGGTGATGCCATTCCAGTCATTGCCGGCTAATAGCAATTTTGAGCAGCCTGCGCCAATGAAGGGCACTACGCTGAATGTTCCTATCTTGTGCGCTAGGTCTCTTATTTCTATCGGTACATCCGTCATGAAAGGGGCGCTCCGCATTCGAACCACCCTCAGATCATACAACCGTTCCCTCAAACTGCCGAAAAGGCTCAAAAGACAAGCGTTTCAAGCTCAGCATATAGACCGGGCTTGTCCTTGCGTGGCTGCCTAACTGGATCGCGCCGAAATCGCCAGCCCTGTGTTCCTTGCACCGTGGTGTAGAATATAATCATCTCCAAGCCCTTGGGGGCTCATGTGGAAACTGTTCCCCCATTTGTTCCCCCTTCTTTTTTCAATAACGGGCAATTTGCTGCAATAACTTGCATCAACCTGCAACTCGACAAAAATCCACAAACGCGGTACCAGCCTTGGAATTCGGGAGTGGCGCAGCGATTGAGCGGTTGGCTGTCTCAGTCTCCCCTTATCTCCAAATTTTTCCCGAAACGCTGAACTGTAGCACGTTTCACAGAAGAGGATCTCTCGACTCGGCCCTTTTTAGCAGGTACTGACGGCGGCGGGGGCAGTTCAAATTCAGCGCCGAAGTTTGCTTGCGCAGAATTGATTTGTGGGCGCGCACACTGGCAGGTTTAAGTTCAGGCGTGAATTTAAATGGTCTTTTGCAGCTTCCGCGAACATTGTGACCCGTTTTGGTTTCTCCTTTTGCGCAAGCTTATTTATGCCTTCGCACTTTTCACCTGCAAGTTTACTCAGTCGAATTTCTTCGCGCCACTCAGCGAGGTCTAGCTCAGCGATATGCTGTCCTGGCCAACGACCTTTGTTCTGACGTGTCCGGCCGTTGCAAATCAGAGAGGGTTGGATTCGAATGTTTCCGTTCTGATCTACAAGCAGGTTGTCTGCGAACCTTTAATGCTGATCGCACCATATATGGTGTCCCAGACTGAGTAGCGTGAGCACGTGCTGCGTCTAATGTGTGCGTGCAATTCGAGTGCGGAAAGCGGCAATGCAAGAGTAAATGATAGTCCTGATGCCGAGCTGCAGTAGCTAACTTTTGGGATTGTCGCTACTGCCAATCGACTGCGGCTTCTGATACGAACTGGTTCCAGTGGGGTTGAGATGGAAGAGCCATTACTTCCATCACTCTGGCTAGCTCGAGTTGAATTCGCTGGGAAATATGCCTGGTGTTATCGTTCAACGCTTTCTTGAAGCCGTCTTCGTGCGTTAAATTCTCCACGCCCTGGTTGATCTGGGCTAATTGGCGCTGGAACTCCGCTTCGAGGGCGGGACTGTTATCGTGCGCGTTGGCTTTGACAAATGATATCAGTTGGTTTACCGAGCCTAAGAACTTCGCGTGTGGACCGTTTTCCGAGTCCGTGCTCACTCCTTCGGCGACCTCGGCTAGTTTTTTAGCATCGACAATGAGATCGTTTATGAAGTGCGAGACCAACTGATCTGTCAGTTTTCGCTGGAGGCAAAGATTCAAATCCTCCCGCATCTGCTCTAGGACCAGAGTTGGATCGGATTTCGGATCAATCATATTCTTCCCAGCGTCACGCTGAGAGGCTGAAAGAAATGTGCTCAATCCCCCCTGGAGGGGAAGATAGTCGTTCGACGATAAAAATACCTTATGATGGTGACTGAACTCCACAATCATGAAATTGTCGATTGCATCTTCCAGATTGTCCGCCGCATGCCGAAGCGTTCTGTCGGCAGTGTCGGCGATCTTTCCACTCTTCAGCCCTGAGTTTATGGCTGAGACGAAGTGAGGTAGATCGCGAACGTAATCTTGGAGCGGAAACCCATAGTTTACGATAGCTGGCTCAGCAGCTTCGATGGCCGCCTGAAATTCGATTTTGTTCATGCCTAGATCTTTTGTTGCCAGCAATGCCTCGCCAAATTGATCTAGTCTATAAGACAGAGTGGGAGCGGCGGTGTTGTCATAAACGGCCAGGGTTTCTGCTCCGCACGTATCGGCTATGAGCCCCTCGCATTCACGCTTGTCAGCATTGATAAGCGACTCAGCCACGGTTCTGGGATCAAGCTTAGGATCAAGGACAATATCGGCTATGCTCGGATAGAACTGCGGGCCACTCCACTGGTAATCCCTTATATCATGGTCGGGGGAAACTTCGACGACGCTCTCTTCCGGCTGTTCGGATGCGACAGTATAGTGCGATAGCGAATGAAGTTTGGTGAGCGCCTGAACATTGCCCATCAGACATGCGTCGAAGTCAACCAAGTCCAACTGTGACTTTCCAGATTGTTTCAAAAACTCCGAGACGATCGAATTGAACTGATCCAGACTCATACTACCGGCATTTCCCGCCAGAGATTGAGAACTATCATAGACTCCCATCCCAGAGCCATGCGAGTCTTGAATGAGCACCACATGGTGCGCCTTTTCCGCCTCAGGAGCAGAGTATAAAAGATCTTCGAGGTCCGTGGCTATTCCGCGCGGTTCTCCTGCGTACAGCAGCTCCTTGGTGCCGTTGCGGATTCGATAGCGCACCATCTCCTGCGGTCCGGCAGCAGTCGTTCCATAACCTTCAACTGTATCAAAGAGAAAGAATCTATCAAGCTGGTTGATATGTGGGTCGGTCGACATAACGGTTTGGACGACAATCTCAACCGGATTGTTCTTCGTCAATTCAGTCAACTGCTGAATTGCATCATCATTCTTCAGGGCGGTGTTTCCGATGTTCGCCGCCAAGTTGACGAAGATCGAATATTCCAATGGAGGGGCATCGGTCGCGGTTCCAGGTTTCAGAACGAGAGGGTCTTTACCGTCGAAGTGTTGTGCCAGATAGACAGCCAGCCCGTCTTGTTTTGCCGTACCTTTATCATCAGTCGGCTCGTAAGATTCGCTCGCGCTTTTGGCGCCGCCGGATCTGTACTGAGCCAAGACTGTCTCTGGCAGGGGCGGGGGCGGTTGTGTCTCAGAAGCGGGAGGAAACTCTCGGAAGGTCATACGATTTACCAAAAGGAGGGAACGAGCTGCGCAGCGCACCATTCGGATCGAACCCGCGGGGCGGGCCGAGTCGTCTTCTAGAGGGGATGCACAATTCGACATGATACGCGAGCAGTTCGCAAACACAATGGTGAAACCCCCACGCTGCACACCGGGCAAGTGCCTCGGTCAAGAGCGGACACCGAGGATTCTTGTTACTTGTTCTTCTGGAAATGCATTGGGATAAACCGTATCTCTGAGCCGTCATCTAAGGAGAATTACGGTTGTGCTCGAACATTGACGAATTCATACTCAGCACCGATGCGATCATCCCTATGATTGCAGTAGGAGGCAAGTTCCATCTTGACTCCGCTCCTTGTGCGTACACATTCAACTTCCCTTTGCCGATATAACTGAACGTAACCGTGAAGGAACTCGCGCGATTAACGAGCAACGCATAGCGGAAGCTCGAGAAATGGCCGTGGGTGTGTGCCGCATCAATCTGATGTAGGTACAAAGCAACTAGGAGAATACAATGGTCAGCCAATTCAACCTTGAAAGTGCAGAACATAAGATTGCGGCCGATGCCTGGTCCTCGTTGAATGGTAAAAACGACGGCACTCAAGCGCTATTGCAAGATCTAGGATCTTTGACAGTCGATCAGCGAATTTCTGTCGCGCGTTCGCTGTCAGGTATGGGAATAGGGTTCCCACTTCTTAGCGAGTTTCGGGATCAGACTGCGGCTGCAGGCAGCAGATGGCTGCGTATATCATCAGACCAGGGGGCAGCAGTCGGAACCGCTGCCGAACCGAACATCCAATTTGAGATCGGTTCGGAGCGCGAGGATAAGGCAGCATACAAAACCATTTTCATAAATAATCTGCGCGATCCAAAGGTGTTTCCGACTGAACAGGTGGCAGATACGATTAAGCAGTTGAGCACAACGGCGATCAACGGAGATCAAGCAGCTATCAATGAATTGGTAAAGCAAGTTCAGTCATTGACGCCGGCGGAATTGCGTGTCGTTGATTCGGAGTTGCATCACAATGGTTCTTTCGTGGCACCATACTTTTTTCCTCAATTCGATGCGTCTTCTCTAAACCCCGAACAGGCAGCCAGCAACTTGTTCAGCAGTGTAGCCAACATACGCAGTGCCAATGATCAACTCTATTTCTGGAAACAGAACAAATTACTTGTTGTCGGTCGCAATGGAAGTGAGACCGTTACTGCCGATGAGCTGAAGCGCTCGGCTGATGACATTGTCTTGACCGCCAGCCGTGTTTTCAGCCCTAAGTCCGCCCACGAGAAGGCGGAAGCTCTTGATGAACTAACAAACGCTATTCAGGACGGATATCGAAAATCATCTTTCAAAATGGATCTTGTTCTCAGAACAGTTTCTTATGAGTCGAATGAGAATAAAGCGCTGCAGCGCAACGCAGCTCAGTACAAAGTAGGACCGGACTATGGCCCGAGTGCTAGGCTCGCTAGAGACGGCAAGAGTGTCCAGTTCACCTTGGTCAGAGGACAGGATCCCGACAGCCATCTTATAGTCAGCGATGCTTTCGATGTGCGATTGGCACCGGACAATTCTTCTGAGCAGCGTCACAAAATGTAGACAACTTCGATCTTAGTCAACAAGAGGTTCGAGTCTGCTCTTAACCTGGTTATGAGCGCCACTCTAGCGTCTTCTGGAAATTCTTTTTGCGCTGAACAAGCACTTTCTGCTGAATCTTCCCGTCTTGGAATAGCTCTGGAACTCGGCAAACACACACTTCGAGCTTGTAGACGGTTTCACAACCGTATCGTTGGTAGGCGTGTAAATAGGCAGTGCCTGGCTTAATATAATCGCCGTTTGATCGTTGTCACACGGTTTTCACGTATACCCAGTTAGATTGGTTGCTGCAACCTTCGTTATTGCCATCACCGTGACGCTATTTTGTGCTCCATCGCACGGAGCAGATTGCCATACACGTCTGATGATTGCCTGCACGACCCTCTCAAAGGAGCGGAAACGCATGGATTACCACGACTTTCGTAGATCTGAGGACATAGAGGACCGCCGACCGGAAAACGATCACTGTTGGATAAATACCGACTTCGTTCCACCCCAACATATGTGCGGCGATGCTCAAGAGGGTCGCGTTTACACCGATCCCAGCTGGCATGGAGCCGCTTCGGTGCGTCCGGGTACGCCTGCGCCTCCGAGGGCTCACGAGTCTTCGCTGAATCAAAGCTCCAACCAAGCCCATCACAGAGAGTTGGTCATGGACAACATCTACACGCGTACGGTCTCCGTTAGGCCCAACGCAACAGCCTGATTTGAAGCTAGCGCTCAAAGTCAAAGGGCCGATCACTCTTCTAAACGTGCCCGCGGGCAAAATCGATTTGAGGCTCCAGCGAAACTTGAATGTCGGTAACAAACTTGTTTGTTAAGTGATTCTTCGCATGCTATGAGTAAACCTCTGGCGGAGGTCGGGCTTCGAACCGATCGCAACTTCCCAATCTACGACAACGCCATTAAGAAATTTCTGACGCAGTAGTTTGCCTGGCTGGGCGAT
>Ga0206838_10082_pt1 | contig 30790 bp, 27 predicted proteins | sample Alteio_BWOrgCont_26_FD_152879 | JGI IMG/M metagenome (GOLD analysis project Ga0206838, IMG submission 152879) | Enriched cells from forest soil in Barre Woods Harvard Forest LTER site, Petersham, Massachusetts, United States -... | ecosystem: Environmental > Terrestrial > Soil > Temperate forest >...
GATGCTTCCGTTCCAGATCGATTCGTTTGGAAATGCATCTTCTGTTCACGCGCTGGGCAGACAGGCGAAGGTTGCTGTCGAGCAAGCAAGAGCCTCAGTTGCGGCATTTATTGGAGCTCAACAGCAGGAGATCTTCTTCACGCCAAACGCCACATTTAGTAATAATGCCGCCCTCCTAGGGCGAGCACGCTATGTGGAAGAGCGCGGCTTGGGCCGACATCTAATCACATCCAGTATCGAGCACTCATCAGCCCTCGAGCCAGCGAAATATTTAGAGAAACGCGGATGGCGGATAACTTATCTCGAGGTGGATAGCCAAGGCTTCATCGATCTGAAAGAACTAGAACGTGCCATTGCAGACGATACCAGCATCCTCTCGATTATTTGGGGAAACAACGAAGTAGGTACCCTTCAGCCTATACATCAAATCAATGACATCGCTAGTGAACGTAATATCTTCTTCCACACAGATGCCGTTCAAGTCGCAGGCAAGCTGCCGATCGATGTTCGCACGCTGGGAATCGATTCACTGTCTCTGTCAGGACACAAATTTCACGCGCCCAAAGGGATCGGCATCTTGTTTAAAAGAGAAGGAGCCGAGATTTTGCCGATCGTTTTCGGAGGGGGGCAAGAAGGTGGCTTGTCACCCGGAACGGAGGGTGTCGCCAATATAGTTGGCATCGGCAAAGCAGCCGAGATCGCTGGTTACGAAATCCAGAAGAATTCGACTAAATTGAAGAAGCTGCAACAAATTCTGATCCAGGAACTCTTGCAATCTCCCAAGATCAAACTGACGGGACCGACTAATCTAAGGGCACGAGTGCCTGGGCATGTCAGCATCGTAGTTTCAGAGGAAGCGGGCAGCGAACTGGTGCTTGATGCGGACGTACGAGGACTGCGGATTTCCAGCGCATCAGCGTGCTCAAGCGGGGATAAGAAGGTCTCGCATGTTCTGAAAGCGCTAGGTGTGTCTTCTCAACTCGCCACAAGCTCTTTGCGAATTACAGCTGGAAAACTCAACTCAGAAGATGAGTGCCGGACTGCTGCTCGTATTATCAGATCAATTATCCAGCCGGAGTTCGTGTCGGCTCCACAGCTAAACGCTCCTGTCGCCTGGGCGTACTGAATTTCGGGGTATTAGTCAACCAGATGGTCAAGTCGCTAGGTGGATCTTAGGGCTTGAATCGGTATTGAACCGCGGTTCCAATCGATCCTGAATTAGATTGCAGTTCCGCGGTTGCGATCAATTCCGTACTGGACTGCGTCATTTCTGGACAGCCGGTTCCAATCCTGAATTGGATTGCAGTTTCGACCAATCTGTACTGGGCTACGGTCCGAACATTGCCTGAGGCGCAAGATAGATGAAATTCACTATTTGAACTTGTAGTCGGCAGCGGTGCCAAGAAAAGTCTTCGCGTCACGCTCAAGCCATTGTTTGGCTTGTTGATCACCGCACAGATAGGCATCGAGAAATGCAGTGGACATGACATTAATCATCTTATGAAACTTCTCGTCTCGGGAAGAATCATTCCCGGGTTGAGAGCGCCCGCTAAAGATCATGTGGTCTCCGCCTTCAAAAACAACAAGATATTGGTCGCTCGCTCCAATTCCCTCGTATGGGAGCAAACGCTCTTTAGGGCCGGCTCTACCGATAGGACTGTAATCATTTGTACCAGTCATCAGCATGCCGGGAATTCTTATATCGCCAAACACCTGTTGAGATGTGCGTCCACGAAGATCGCAAGGTGGGCTCAAATAAATAGCAGCTTTGATTCTCGGGTCGCCTGCTGACATCTTTTCATTGGCAATCCAGTGATTCTGACCCGCAATTGCTAGAGTGGTGCCGGCACCGAATGAGTGCCCAGCCAACGCAATTTTGTTTAGATCAAGCTTTCCGGCCAGTGGGCTTGAACCATGATCTCGCCTTTCCAGTTCATCGAGAACGAATTTGATATCACCTATACGAAGGAGCGCATTCTGTCCGTTCGCCTGGGGTTCCAACTTAGTCAAAATTGCTTCTCGTCCCTGACCAGCGGCAGACTTCCAGATCGAGCTATCGCTTCCAGGATGTTGAACATGGACGCACAGATAGCCGCGGGAGCAAAGATACTCTCCCAAATACTCTGCAGCTTCGCGCGAGCCTCCCAAGCCGTGAGAGAAGATCACAACGGGATATGGAGCGACGCCCTTTGAAGGCAGGTAGATTTTGACCGGCACCGTTCGATGCCGAGATTGGTCTAACCAGTCATCATATATGACATCATTGTTTTTCACGACTTCGGATCTGCCGACAGGAGCAGTATTGGCGCATACAGCCTTCGAAAACGGAACACAGAGCAGCGCAACCGCCACGATCACCGCTTTTCTCATATTCCCTCTCCTTTCTCAGAGTCCATAAAGAGCTATACACATAACCAGCCCAAAAGTTTCAGCTCCAAACCCAGTGCCGGCTCCTTAAAACCACAGTCTCAGCCCCGACTACAGCTCCGATCGTAGTTCTTGGGTTTCGGGGTAAACCGTTAACGGTTTACCCCGAGAGCGACAAGACGTCAAGGGTTAATTTATCTATCAAGAGGGGCTTGTTCTAAGAATCCGGATCGGTTAGCGCTGGTCACATCCGGTTAGAGACTGCATTACGCAACCGTCAATGGGACTCCGGAGACTTGTTGCCAGAACGGGTCGCACACCACGGAGATTCGCTTAGACTCTTCGTCTGTCAGGATCGTTTTCCATCGATCGACACTAGTATTGTGAACGCCTGCGGTTTCACCGACCTTCGGATCCTCCATGCCCAACACATGAGTAACGCTGTTGAACGTAACTTGGACTGGTTCAAAGCTTTCACCCAGCCAACCCATAAGTTCATCGATTGCCTTCTCCGGCTGGTTGACCAGCACGTCGTAGACCAATCTGAAGTACCTCTGTGGCGCGTGCTTCTCGAACTCTAGCCCGGACTGGTTGTATCGCAAGTAGAAAGCGATCCGATCGTCCAGCTCGGACGGTATCGTCAACGGAAACTTTGATTCTTTCATGGAAGCTATCGTATCGAGCGGGTTCCTAACTACGTGCACAAATACCCAGTTGTCTCCCAGCAGTTGCGACCATTGATTCAAGTAAAGAACGTTCTCGGGATTCTTGTCCGCCCACCGAGCCTTGCTATGTTTGGCGGCCGCCCTCTTGTGCAGTTCAATGAACGCACCGCCAAGAACCTCGAGCACCTCCTCTTCGGGCAGCACCGCGCGTGCAGTAGTGGCGAAGCGGAGATGACGGATGGGATCCTTGAAATAATCGTTGTAGAAATCGCGAAAGAATTTGACCTCCGGACCGCAGTAAATTCTCGAATGCGCATTGAGAATGCGTCGCACCAAAGAGGTGCCAGATCGATGACAGCCTCCCACGATGATCGGGCAGCTGCCTGTCGTTGTTACTTTTTCAGTGGGCTCTACGTTCTCGCTAATTGTTTTCACCCTCCGCGATCCAAAAATGTTTTAGGCGATGGTTCGAAGCATCCAACATGTCGTTGCTGGCGAACGTCTGTAACTCCCTCTGCGACGGAAACACCATTGTTTCCGGCTTCATTAGCAGGCGAGAGCGATGCTTTCCTTTGGCCACCTCATCCTTATCAAACTCTCTGGAACCATACTTCCTGATAGCCTGAGCCCGGCTCAAAATCAGATAGTGCTTCATAGGGAAGGATGTGGGATACATCCTCAGGTCCTGAAACTGAACGCGGTGCCCTGCCTTGGAAACCAGATCGATCGGTCCAGCTTGTTTCTTCCAGGCATTGAGCCGATGAGGAAACGTAGGCACGAAGGGATAGTACCATCGCATCGTCTTTTGAAAATCAGGGTGATCGTGGTCGGGCGATTCAATCGTCGGGACAAATGCGAACTCAAGAAAGTTTACAGCGTTGTATCCTTGCCCATCGATACTTTCGAACGCTTCCAGAAGGTTGGCGAAACCTGATGGTGGCAGGCGTATTTCGTCTGCGTCAATGTGCATGAACCAATCCGCGTCCAAAGTTTGGGCTAGATCCTCTTTACGCTTGAGCTGTGGAAGCAACGCAAATGTACCGTTGCGAACCAAGGTTTCTATCCCGATGAGCCCTTTATTGAGAAAGCGACTCGCGATTTCTACAGTCGCATCAGAAGAAGAATCGTCCATCAAGTAGACGTCCACGCCTTGTCCAATGAGATGCTCGAGACAACCGGCAATGAACCGTTCCTCGTTGTACGTCGCGAGCATTGCAATTATGCGCATGAATTCCTCGTCTCAATCTCGCTCTTACGGTGCTATCACACTCTTACGCTTCTATCTCGCTGTGATGCTTCTGTCTCGCTGTAACGTTTCTATCTCGCTCTTACACTTCTATCTCGCCGTAACGTTTCTATCTCGCTCATCCACTTCTATTCTCGCCGTAACGTTTCTATCTCGCTCATCCACTTCTATTCTCGCGATAACGTTTCTATCTCGCTCATCCACTTCTATCTCGCCGTAACGTTTCTATCTCGCTCATCCACTTCTATCTCGCCGTAACGTTTCTATCTCGCTCGTACACTTCTATCTCGCTGTAACGTTTCTATCTCGCTCGTACACTTCTATCTCGCTGTAACGTTTCTCTCTCGCTCATCCACTTCTATCTCGCCGTAACGTTTCTATCTCGCTCGTACACTTCTATCTCGCTGTAACGTTTCTCTCTCGCCGTAACGCCTTCTCTCCGTAAGGCTTTTGTCTCGCGATAAGTCTCAAGCCCCCAGAGCAAGCTCATTCATTGTGTTCATGCGCTCGGCGATGGTGCCGCCTGAAATTTGATAGCACCGAGCGTGTGACAGGTAACTGCCCATTTTGTCGATGTACTCGGACGAGTGGAGCAGATTGGAGATCGGCAGCAAAAGCCGGATGAAGTCATTTGCTTTCAGTTCAGTGGAAACGAGCGGACCCGGGTTTGTCTTGTCGATAACGTTGAAAAAGATGGCGAAATCGAGGTCGGCGGCGACCGCCTCGGGAAGCGACGCCATATCCTTGAGGGGAACCCACTCATCCAGCACTGGCTCTGGCACATGGATGTCGTTTGAGGCTAACCTTCCGTGCCCACCCGGTTTCAGAGAAAATGGAGAAGGAAATTGCAAAAGTTCATCCGTCTTCGGATCGAACAAAGTTATATCTTCGGAAAGAACTTTCCATTGCCGGCACAACGCCAACGCTAGCGCGCACGTGCTCTTCCCGGAATGAGACGCCCCGGCAAATACGACTTTCTTGCCGTTGGGAGAGACAAGGCCGGCGGCATCCGCCCAGATACAACCATTATGATGCAACAGAGCATAGTTGACGATCGCACGCACATCCGCGTCGGCCAATGGCACCGCAATTGGTGGCAGGTCGCCGTAGGGCTTTTCGCAAGTTTCGTCATATCTCGGGAACAACGAGCTTATCTTCTCGACAAGGGCGGTGTCAGCCGACTCCAGCGTGAAAATGAATTTCCCTAGCTTGTTAGTCACCATGTGATGTCTCCAGTCAGCGTAATGAGGTCGCGCGCTCCAAGAATTCTCGAAACTCTAAGGAAATCGGGATAGCTACAGGTTTCGCTGGAACCATTCACTCTGAAACCAGTTCGAGCGCTCGGACAGCTTGGCGCAACGGCAAGGACTGATCGAACCGTCCTGGGTTTCAATCGGTGCTATCCGCTGTATCAGAGAGCCAGCCAGTTCCGTCTCTCCAGATTCATCAAGTGATGGGATGGCCTGCAGATTTTGGCTATGTTAGCGCATTTTTGAGAAACACATTCCAGAGAGTGAGAAGAAAAAAATCATCGGGAACGCCTAATTTTGCTTAAGTAGCACACTGTAAGTAAGACTCCACGGAACGGGACGCCAATTCCATCTCTAGGCTGCGAGCATCGTGGCCAAATTTATGAGTTTGGAAGAAACCAGGAAAACGATTAGAAGTTGATTCGAGTCCGTCTCGAAATCAAGTCAGCCTGTATTCGAACCGGACTCGAATCTGTCTCGGAACCAAGTTCAGCCTCTTTCGAAACGGACTCGAATCTGTCTCGGAACCAAGTTCAGCCGCTCTCGAAACGGACTCGAATCTGTCTCGGAACCAAGTTCAACCTTTGTCTAAACGGACTCGAATCTGTCTCGAAATCAGGTCTCGACACAGTCGAAATCGATTCAAACTTGATCGGACTCGGGTTTGAAACTGATTCAAGATTAGGGAGTTCAGAAACCTATGTTGTGGATGGGCTGCTCTCTAAAGAGAATCGACTCCGAAACAGACTGTGTTGCCACCGCGAGACACAGCTGTGTCAGCACCAAGATCAGCAATAGCGATGAGTGACTCGACGTCATTGAGATCGGCACCATATACTGCGATGCCAATACTCACAGAGGTATTGAAGTGATACTGCCATCCCAAGGATAGTTCGATCAAGCCGCAAGCTTGCCGAAAGTGTTCGGCGAGACGAACAACCTGCTCGCCTAACAACTCTGGACAGATAGCCATAAACTGCGAGTCGGTATAGCTACCGATGATATCTATTGGGCGAGACGTCTGCACAAGAGCCGCCGCCACGCCGCTATAGGTCATATCAACAGCCTCTGGCCCGTATTCAATGTGGACTTTCTCGAGGCTATCTATAGTGATAATCATGACCGCAAGCGGACGCTGAGCCAACTTGCTGCGCGCGACCTCATATTCAAGCCGCGAAATTGCATACTCCACATGGTAGGTTCGATTGGTCCAATCAAACAACCAGGCCCTGTCGAAACCGGCTGGAACGTATTGCTCCATCGCACCTTGCTCTCCTTCCGGAACAGCGCCTTCGGCCCCAATCCCCTCGGGAGCATCAGCACTGCCATCGAGCGAGTGCCCCAACCGGGCAAGCTGCGCTTTGTAGCCGGAGGCAATCTGATACCCAGCTTGCTTCGGCTTGCTCTTATCGCCGGCAGACGGGTCGGCCGAAAACGCCCCGTGACTCCAGCCGGAGGAACCAGCAGGACCTCGCGGAGTGCCTGCCTTTCGCAGCTTTCCACTATCATCATCGGTCCAATATTTCGGGTCGTTTGGCAAGGCTCGATACCAACTTTGCTTATTTCAGGATCAAAAACTTGGTGTCCATTCAGATATGCCCATCAGGGGTTCTTCGCTATCGATTGTCCCATGGAAACCGGCTCAGAAACCCCTGTCTACAGAATACGAGGGATTCCTGAAAAAACTGTGGATCGCCTTGGTTCCCGCGAAACTTCCTACTTTATGAAGTATATCTTGTTCGGGAGCTTCTCGCAGTCCAGAGAGGAACCACCCACCAGATCCGACCATTGATCGCCAATGTTCGCGACGATGGTGAACCCTTTGTCTTCGATAGATTTGCGCGTCGGTGTTTTATAGAATTCAGCAGGCTCGTCGGACCGCTCCGGGCGCAGATACAGCCCGTCATAGGAGACTCCATGACTGACCAGATTCTCGATCGTGTAAAGACGATCGCGCTCGGGTCTGCCGGTCACTAGGAAAACAGCAAACCCATTCTTTCTTGCCCAGCTCAAGAACTCCGCCGTCTCTTTCAGCAGAGGCGATCGAGCTTGTCTGATCCAGGTTTCAAATTCATCCCAAACAAATTTGTCGTGGTTCTGGAACTGTTCTCGATTGTCCAAAAGAGTTTCGTCGATATCGGAAATAATCGCCAAATTTCTCGCTCCAGGATGTTCTGCCAGATATTGTTTGCAGAACGCCTTGGCGTCGGAAACCGCTTTGGAGAACTCTTTTCGATACTCCGCCGTGTGAGTGAACTCGAGCCCTGACACCGAAGAGACATCGGGCGCCTGAGCTGGCATTTGTACATCCTTGCACGGACATGCCGTTGCCGGCGATACCACACTCACTAGCGCTGACACGATAACCAGCGTTCGAAGCGAAGGGGTTAAGCGAAAGCTGCTTCCGAACTTAAACGAACTCTTTTGATTTTCGAAAAGACTCATGATGGAGGATTCCAAATTGCTACGCACGCGTGCAATTTTATCCCCGACCGGACATTTTCACCCCGCGTCCTAGCGAGTAGGTGCTGCTGCCCGCAACATATTGTTGCTTTCGGGCCACTTCCTGCAGTTCAACAGTGCGCTGTGACTCTGGTTCTTCCATTGGGGCTCCTTCATAGACACCCCAATACGTCGAACCGACCATCTTCTTCTTGTTTCTCCGCTCGGGAAGAAAACGATGGGGCTCGGCAATAAACAGCAAAAGCAGGCACACGATCAGCACGCAAAACAGCATAAAGGGTGTTTCCATCAAGAACTCCTGTTGGTGCAAGCCGTCGGTTTCGGGCTCCGCTGGTCCAAGCATTTGCTGATGCCATCAATCCGCAAACAGGCTGTGCCTTTACCGGATCTCAAGTGGGCGAAGCTTACGCCATTCCCTGGACAGTGTCCATGGGACTTTCCTCAGTTATCCGCTGGTGAACGGCTTTTCGCCTTCACAATCAGCGGTTTGGGCAATCACTCGAATTGTGTCGATCTCTTTGCAATCGGGCTCAGGACGTACTAATCCGAGAAATTCACAGGCTCGCAATAGCTTTCATTCTCGCCCCACCAAATGTGAAGAAATCTTTCAAAGGTGCCCAGCTAGCGAGCTCTACCTCGACTAGAGTTGGCGCCATTGCCCCGCAAATTCGGATTGAAGTCTTGGAGGGTTAGGGCTGAGGACGTGGCGGTTAGCACTGAGCCTAGCGTTCGCATTGAACCTTGGGAGCAGCCCTGAGCCTTGGGAGCTGGCACCGCAGCCTGGCATTCCAACTCGGAGCCGAAATCCTGGCGACGCACGTGGGCAATGATTGAGCTTCCAAGGAGCTTAGAACTGCCTGTACGGCGGCATAAAAAGCAGCCGTCCGCCTCCATTGCCAGGGGGCGGCATGAAGGACTCTTGCGAATAGGTCTCAAACGACCAACAGAATCTATTAGATAGAAATGGACAGATAGAAAATGGAAACGCGAGGCAGTTGCCTCGCGTCCCTACGCAGTACACTTGTGCTTTGCTTCAGCCCCGCATTACTTTAGCGAGATCTTGATACAACCCCGCAAGCTCGGCGGTGATGTTGTTAATAGCGGGATTTTCATGAGACCGCTTGCTGAACTCTTCGGCTTTAGTTTCGAAGTGTCCGATTAGTTTTTCTTGGAATTTCTGGATATGGTCGTTCATGGCAATTGTCTTTCTAGGTAGTTGCAAGGAAACGGTGAATAGGGCTAGAACCGCCTACCCGCAAAGGAATCGGTTTGTGAGAGAAGTGTATTAATTTTGTCTCAAACGGTTGCCAAGCTCAATAGGTTTCTCATACTTTTTTCGGAAAATCTCCACTTTTTATCTGTCCGAGAATATCGAGCCCGCAAAACATATCGAACAGCGCGCCAACGGACATACCACTCATAACAATCACCCTTTCTGAGCGATATCTGGTATCAGTTTCGGCGAGCTGACGTTGTATCGACAGCAGCAATTCGATTTCTTCAACCGGCTTTTGAGGAAACGGCTATCGTAGAACGTTGGTGCGAGAAGTTCGAGAACGATCAATCCGCTTGTGCCGCACCTAAACAACGACACAACCGATCGATCGAAACCACTCGTTTTCGAGCAACTAAGAAATCCAAATTCTTAGATGATTGTTCGAACTTTTTTCTCCAATTCACGTATGAACAGATCACCTTCGGGGGTAAACCGTTAACGGTTTACCCCCGAAAGTCCAATGTATGGGCAATTGCAGATTTTGAAAGAAAGCGTGTTCTACTTACCGTTTGGTCAGCAAATCTCTCTTTTTAACAGCCATTCTGATCAGGACCATGCACTATTAGACGTTCGCGGTAAACCGTTAACGGTTTACCCTGAAACCCCAGAAACCCCGCCGGCTCGGCAAGAATGCCCCAGTCCATACGAACCGTTCCGCTAATCAAAATCATTCGACTTCCAAAAACTAAAACCGTCCACTTCGATTTTCGGAACGCGGGGTAAACGGTTAACGGTTTACCCCGCGAGGTGCAGCGGTCTGAAACCTGATTAAATCTGCCGTCCGACAGGTTTAATTCCGCGCGCACCAGAGCTGTTTCTCTCTAAAACGATCACTTCCAACGGATTTCCCATCCCTTATATATGTTCGCCAACGCCCATCTCATCTACAAAAACAACGAAGGGTTTCTTTCGAAACCCTTCGTGTGTTGAAGTGATCTTAGATCACCTATTTGGACTTTTGAAACTAGCGCTTCTTCGATTTGGAAGATTTGCTGGGCTTCTTGGCGGCCGGTGCGGAACCGGAACTCTGCCAACCTTTTTGGCGGGAGCGTCCGTCAACAACATCCTTCAACTCTTGTCCGGCGCGGAACGCTGGAACGCGGCTGGAAGGAATACGCAATGGGGCCAAGGTTCTCGGGTTGCGGCCCGTTCTTGCTTGACGGTTGCGGCGTTCGAATGTGCCAAAGCCAACCAATGTTACCTTTTCACCCTTTGAGAGGGCTGAGGTAATGCTATGAATGATACCGGTCAGGGTTGTTCCGACTTCAGTTTTCGGCTGCCCTGTTAGGTCTGCGATTTCGCTGATAAGCTCAGCTCGGTTCATCTTGTTTCCTCCTTAGATGAAAAACCAGATAGCGGCTTCCAAGCCAGGGATGTTAGCAAACCGCCATTTCATATACAAGGGACGGCAAGCCAAATCCGGCAAATTTTATGCGATTTTCTTTGATTTCGATGCAATTTAAAGCAGCCTGGAGGCGGGATAATATTAGGTACAGTGATTTTCGTATATGAATCAGATGCATCTACAACATCAACCAACGCTGCGCCAGCTCCTGAACTCCGAGGCTATGGCCGAAGCTCAGGTTGTTTTCGGCGACGATCTATTAGATAGGCCCATCATTCAAGTAGTGGGATCTTTGAGTCCTCCACCACGGGCCGGAAGTTTAGTCGTTACTCGACCAGAACTGTTGACCAACAACCGCGAACCCTTGCCCCTAGAGGATTTAGCGGCATTGATAATTGTCAGACAGACAGGCATGGATAACGCACAATCCATCGCTCAATCTTCTCTGACATCCATAAAACAGACGAGCGCTGATTCTTCCGTTCATCCTCTCCCTTCTCATCCTCCTCACCCGTCCGGGCAATCGTCCGCTCGTGGCGCCGGATCCTCGCTTGTCAACACTCCGCAGGCTGCATTTGCGTCCGCTACACCTGCCGGCATTGATGATGTATCCATGAAACGGATTTTGAAACTTTGCACTGACGCAGGTACGCCTCTAATTCTCATGCCCGGTTTCGGCGAGCCTGGGCAAGTTGCAGACGATGTCCGTATGGCGTTCCTGAGAGAAGTCAAGCAAGCCAATGCGCGATTGCACGGCGTCCTTGTCTCACTCCTATTAGAGGAAGGATTGGAAGGTTTGGTCGAGGAGATAAGTACCAACCTTAATCGGCCCGTCTCTGTCGAAACCGCAGATTTCAAAGTTCTTGCCTCGCGCAACATGAATCCGACTCCGGCCAATCAACAACGTGCCGTATCCGAGGAAGCCCAGGGCACTCTCAAACGGCTGATTACGCGTCAAAATGCCAAGAGCGACGATCACTTTGTCATGGCGCCGCTCAAAATTGGAAGGAGGTTGGTGTTGCCGATCTGCTTCAAGGGATCGCTTGTGGGCTACCTCTCGGTAATGGTTCGCCCAAACGATGATCTGGAATCGACAGGTGAATATATGCAAGCTGCGGCTTTAGCAGCCATGATCGAATTCAGTCAGCGTGAGAAAGACGGCTCTGTTTTCTCCGTCACGCAAAAGAGTCTCTTGAAAGATCTACTTGCCGGGCGGGGGCTTTCAGCCGCTGATCAAGAGCGACTAGAACGCCATTACGGATTCGACCTCTGCGATGGCATCCTCGTCTTTGCCGTGCAGGCAGCGGGAACATCGACGCTAGGAAGATCCGGTTGGCCGGAAGAACAGTTCATCACCACCGAGGTGGAGGGAACTCGCGTCTACCTCCTGCCCTATTTGGCCAAAGAGGAACGTTCCTGGCAAGAGGTCGCCGCCGCTCTCCTCTCCCGCGTCAAGGACGCCACCGAAAGTGGTGCACAATTAAAGCTGCAGGTGGGAGCAGCTCGCATGGTGGAAACTCTGCTTGATCTTACAGATGCTTATAAAGAGGCACGTCAGGCGCTCATCATAGGCACGATGATTCACGGCGAAAACGAGTTCACGGTGGGCTACGGCGATCTTGGTATCAAACGTCTACTCTATTTGATGATCGACCATCCCGAGTTCGAACGATTTTACGAAGAAACTCTCGCCCCGCTGGAAGCCTACGACGCGGAATGGGAGAGTGAACTTCTTCCCAGCTTGCGCGTGTATCTTCAAGAGGGTGCAAACCTCAACTCGGCGGCCCGAGCTCTTTTCATTCACAGACACACGTTACGCTACCGTCTGGAACAGATCGCCGAAATTCTAAAAGTTGACATCGATTCCCAGGATGTCCTGTTAAACTTGCAAATCGCTTTTATGATTGGCGAGATGAAGGGTGCCACCCAAGGATAAACCGCAGTTGGCCGAATCAGCGATAAAAGCAGAATCAGCGATAGAAGTCAAAGATGTCACCAAGATCTTTGGCAGCACTGTCGCAGCCCGGAACATAAGCTTATCCGTTGCCAAAGGCGAGTTTTTCAGTTTCCTGGGGCCGTCCGGATGCGGAAAGACCACAGTTCTCAGAATGATCGCCGGCTTTGAGTCACCCTCGAGCGGACAAATTTTTATCGAAGGCAAAAACATAATCTCCATGCCGCCGCATAAGCGTCCTGTGAACATGGTGTTTCAGAGCTACGCTCTCTTCCCGCATCTTACAGTCCTGGACAATATTTGCTTTGGTCTACGTTTCGCTCAACTATCAAAAGCTGATGTTCTCGATAAAGCGAAACGCGCGCTCTCACTGGTACGGCTTGAGCATTTAGCGGAACGATTTCCCTCTCAACTATCCGGTGGACAGCAACAACGTATCGCCCTAGCCCGCGCCATCGTAAAAGAACCTGCCGTTCTGCTTCTGGATGAGCCTCTATCAGCGCTCGATCCGCAAATCCGAGAAGAGATGCAAACTGAGCTCGCCCGCCTCCAACGCGAACTGAACATGACCTTCATCATGGTCACCCACGATCAAGATGAAGCTCTGGCACTGTCACATCGCATCGCCGTCTTCTGCCTGGGCAATCTAGAACAAGTAGGCACGCCGGAGGAAGTGTACAGCGCCCCAGCCACAAAATTCGTAGCTCAATTCATCGGGCGCACCAACCTGTTGCCCTGTACGTATGTCCAATCGAATAGAAACCGCCATTGCGTGAAACTAACCAATGGTACCGTCCTCAGCGCCGATGCCGACCGAGAAGCAGATCTTCGAGACGGAGAAACTTGCTACATCTGCATCAAGCCCCACGCCGTAAAATTGCAACTAGACCCAGGATCACCTGGCGCGGAGTACGGACAAGCCACATCCCTTCGAGCCATCATTCGGGCCACCAACTACAAAGGAACCTGCACCGAATACCTTCTCGATGCAGGAGGGATGACCCTTCGGGCAGAGCTTCAACTGTCTAGCGAAACCTCTTCTCTAACTCCCGGTTCTGCGGTTGTCCTCACATTCAATGACGAGTCCGCCTGGTTACTCAAAGATCAACCGACTGCAAGCAGTCTCCCCCAAAAAGAACCAACAGCCGTCTAAACCTGGCCCTCGTTCGACATTAAATTTGTAGTGCCAATGTCTTCTTGGCACCTCGGCTCGCTCGCCCCGGCATCCGCGGGCTACGCCCTCCATTTCTCCCAATCTCAACCCAGGAACGTGTCGGGGCTCGGGGTAAACCGTTAACGGTTTACCCCCGAACAGAGAAAAGCGATACGAAGGAGGCTTGAAAAGGGTTCAACTCTTCTGGTGCTCAGCCTGAGCGAGACCTAGCCATCGCCAGGTCGGGATCTAAACCGCCCCTCTTCAAAAACAGTTCATCGAGCTACTTCTGCTTCAGATCAGCCGGGTTCACGTACAAGGGTAGTTGAGCGCCACCATCGGCAGCGGCATTGCTGGAATCACGGCTCGATGCATTTTTAGATTCAACGCTGGATTGCATCGCTGCCCAGGCGTTCTTCAACTCTCGCCCACTAGCAACGGAAAAAGGTCTTGCAGCATCACCGTTCGTCTCGCCCAACATTCCAGCACTCGACATACCGGCCTTGTGTACATAAAAATGCAATTCCTCTTGGTGCGGTAATGGCGACGGCATCTTTCCAATCAACTTGAACGACGGCGGTGGCAGACCTTCGTCAGCCAGAGTTGTGAGCACCTTTTTCTGAATGCAAGCGGCACAAGAACTGACCAGAAACACCCTCGGGGCTTTAGACAGATCAACTTTCTTCAAATAGTACGCATTGATGCCATCGCGGTGCGGCCAGTTCACGAACCACGCTTGACCAGGTGACACCCCGCGCATCGCGTAAACCAAACCCGGCAGGTCGTAAAAGGAAATGATCGGATCGCCTTCTTTATAGCCCGCCGACCTCAAGAAAAAGGCTGAATGACGGAAAAATGCCGCTGTTCGATTATCCAACTTAATTCCGGCAAGGTCCGGAAACTCCTTTAACTCAATTCTTTGTTGCGTCAAATCGTCGCACTCGTACCGGTTGTACACATACTGATTGAAGAAGTGGTAGTCCGAGTACAGAACCAGCAGGAGCGCCAGCAGGGGGGCTGAGTAAGGCGCTCTATAACGGCGCTCACAGGCTATAGAGCCAAGACCGACGAGAAGAAGCCACGGTCCCATATTGTTACAGACATTCAACAGCGGATTTACGTTCGTTCCGAACGTAGAGATGAATGGCAACGCCGCTAGAAATCCGAGACCCAGGAGAAAAGCAATTGGTCTGGGCTGACTGGCAGCCCCATTGCCATTATTGTCTCGCACCAAGCTGGACACTCCGGAGATGAGGGCGCCGCCAATCGCCAGAAGTACCACAATTGTGGGGTTTGCCTCGTGGAGAACAAAATAGCCGCTCCGCGTCATTTTTAGTAGCACCAACGCCACACCTGCAACCAAAACTTGGAATGCAAGGGAGCGATACTTCTTTGGCGCCCAAGCAATAGTGGCATTGAAACCGACACCAAGTGCCAACAGCATCAGCCCCCGTCGCCAGTGTGTCTGCACGATTTCGAGCACCGGTTCCCACAGCATTGAAACGGTATGACTCGACTGAGCCTCCTGGGTCACAGCTTCGGAAAATTCATGCCACCACACGACCGGAGCTTGCACAAATACGAAATAGGATGCGGCAGCCAAGGCCATTCCCGCCAATACGATAGGGATACTTAGACTCCGTCGCTGCGTCAACAAAACGGCTGACACTGCAAAAAACATAATGACCGCACTGCTTACTTTTACGAACAGGCCAACGCCAATAAAAAATCCGCACGCCAGGAACAATGCCGCTCCCGCCCGAGTAAGCACCACCGCATTTGGTGCGCAAGCAAAAAACGCCATGGCTGCCGCCAACAGCGTCACCGCCGCGCCGAAACCGTTATATGAGATGGTTCGTGGAAACGCGGCGGTCGCCAACACTCCACCTATGAGGCTCATAGTGACAACGAGAATCCGCTGGGCAACACTCAGGGGCAGCCGCGCTCGACTCCAGCGCATAACGGACAACGCCAACACTACCGGCGGTGCCATACGAAAAATGACTTCCAGGATTCTGTAGTGCAGGATCTCGCTTGACACAAGATGCGGCAACTTACCCAAAATCAAGTGAAATGACGAGAAAGTGGGGTAGAGCTGAGGATAGTGATATTCGAGCAAATAGAATGATTCGACCATGGGGTCAAGTCCACGGTTTATCCCCCAACAGGTAACGGCAAACATCCCTACGCAAGTGATGATTCCCACAGCCGCCGCCAGTTTCCACGGTGGCGTGGACACTACCGTCTTGAACTCGGAAGCGATTTCCACGCCTTCTGTTGTTTGTAATTCCGAACCGACTGCGACTTGCATAGCGCCCCGTGTACTGCTTTGAACGGTTAAGGTTTAACGAGAGCGGTTTCCGGTTTGTGAATGTAGAAGCCCCTGTTTCCGCCGACAAGCGTGCTGCGTGCCTGCCCAATCCTCTCAAACGTTTTGAACGAGAAACCCTGCTTGTCCAACGAAGAAAGCAGTTCCTTGCCGAAACAGTTCTTACAAGTAGTCACCAAAAACACTCTCTTGGCGGCGGACAGGTTCGCCTGATCCATGTAGTGAGCATTCAACTCGTCGCGCTCAGGCCAGTAGATGTACCAAGCCTGACCCGGCGATGTAGCATGCACAGCATAAACGAGCCCGGGATCATCGTACAGACAGATGAGCGGATCATCCTTTTGGAACCCGTGGGCCTGAAGAACCTGCATCGCATCCTTGTATGAATCTGCGTCTCTGGACGAGAGCTTGATGCCCTCGAGGAGCGGAACCCCCGTCACCGGAGTATTGCACTTAGTCAGATCATGGCTGTCTTGCCTGGCGAAAACGCCTTGATGAACAAAGTGAACCGAGGAGTATATGAGGAAGCCAGCCGACAGGATCGACACCGCATACGGTGCGGAGAATCTTGCCGCGCACAGAACCAATCCCACCCCGGCAAGCAGAAACCATGGCGCCAGCGAGCCGCCCATATGAACGATCGGGTCGGTGTTTGTTCCCGCCGAGATCAGACCGGGCAAGAGCAACATGAACAGCATGCCAAAGACAACTGCCTTCCCGACAAACGGCTTCGCCGCCGCACCCGATCTGGGGTTGGAAACCTGATTCTCGTTCTCCCTAGAACCGTTCTCCCTGGAACCGTCTTCCCTTGAAGCGTTCCCCCTGGAGCCGTTCTCCCTAGAACCGTTCTCCCCGGAACCGTTCTCCCTGGAACCGTTTTCCCTTGAAGCGTTCCCCCCGGGATTATTCTCAGTGGAACCATTCTCCTTGGAACCGTCTCCCCTGGAACCGTTCTCCGCTGAATTCCTATTTATCGAACCATTTTTCTTGCCGAACCCGACATCCGCCAGGATTGGCTCTGCCACTCCTGTGAACAGGGTTCCCAGCATGAGCAGGATGCCGAAGGTTTCGTACGATATGTACAGTTGCATCGAGCCGAGCACTAACATTGCCGTCAAAGCGACGCCAACCAGCAAGCGGAAGATGTTGCGCGGCACCGCCGCTTTCTTTAAGAGTTCGGAGAAGACCAACCAAGTGAGAGCGGCGCCGAAGAACACCTTCGCGTAAACCTGATACAACGCGGCTAAATCGAGGGGAACGTCGTTCATCTTGTGACTCGAGCTGCCTTCCAGGGTCACCGCTTCGATGAACACGCGCCACCAGTCGGAGGCATTTTGAAAGAAACCAAAGTAGACGACGGCGGCGGCGACAGCACCCGCTACTATGTATGCCAGCGACTTCAGACGTTTTTGCACAAAGAGGAACACTGTCATCATTGCGAGAATGCCGAGCCCGCTGGTGAACTTATCGAAGACATCCAATCCAGCCAAGAAGCCGGCGAGAATCAGGCATATCGCTGGAAGGAACCTTGCAACGGCGCTTCCCGCCACATTCGCCTCCGGACCAATCGCTTCCGAACCTTTCGCAGTCGAACCAATCGCTCCTGCCCCAATCGCTTCCGTACCAATCGCTTCCGAACCTTTCGCAGTCGAACCAATCGCTCCTGCACCAATCGCTTCCGAACCTTTCGCGTCCGAACCTTTCGTCTTCGAACCATCCCCCTTGTTCGATTGCACCGCACATGGTGCCAACCCAAAGAACATGAGTCCGGTGCACGCGACCATAAAGATTGTGGCGAGCCCGTTGTATGAGCAGGTCCGGGGGAAGAAGCAGAGACTGAACAACGTTCCGACCAGAGTCATTCCCACTACGAACATCTGCTTCGAAAGACTAAATCCTAGAGATGGTTTGCTCCATCGCAAGAATCCGAACGCCAACAAGCAGGCGCTGAGAATTCTGCCACCTATCTCGACGATTCGGTAGCGAAGAAGTTCATTTGCCACAAACGGGGGAATCTTATTCAGCAAAAAATGAAAGGAAGAAAACGTTGGGTAAATATGCGGATTCTGTGCCGAGAGCATATAGAACCCTTCGACCAGAGCATCGAACCCCCGGTCTAGCCCCCAAATCAGCACGCCCAGCATGCCGAAGAAGACCGTGAAGGCGAGGATAGCGCCCACCGCCCACACATCGAAGGGACTCCGCCCGGCTGGTTCCTGGGTTTGAGGAACGGATTTTGCTATAGTTGTGCTCTGCATATTTTAGCTCTTGGAAATCGAAGTCAATATAGCAAATAGCCTTCGTGAGGGTATTAGCTCGATTTAGGATCTCGGCAGACTTGAAAGAAATCAGCCGCCGCTCATTCATACTGGGAACCGCCACCGCCTGCGGTGCACTATTAGCCGGCTGCAACAGTTCGCGGGAGCACAGCGATCCGCGGCAACTGAACGTGTACTCCTGGGCAGATTACATTCACCCTGATACCGTGCCAGAATTTGAGCATCGCTTCGGTATCAACGTGGTGTACGACACGTTCTCATCAAACGAAGCTTTGCTCGCCAAGATGCAAGCCGGCGCCACTGCATACGATATCATCGTTCCATCAAGTTATATGGTGGCGCAACTGCGAAAATTGAACGTCCTTGCTCCCATCGATCACAGCCGGCTGCCGCTATTGAAGAATATAATGCCGCGCTTCCAAAGCCCAGCCTACGATCCCCGTCTTGGCTACTGCGTCCCATATACGTGGGGTACGTCCGGCATCGGTTTCAACTCGTCGGCCTTCGCCAGTAAGCGTGATTGGCCGACTGACTGGGATTCATTTTGGGACAAGAAACTAGCCGGTCGAATGACGCTTCTCGACGATCCCCGAGAAGCAATGGGAATGGCGCTCAAGCGAAGAGGACACTCGTATAATACGCACAACACTGCCGCCATCCAAACAGCTGCCAACGATTTGATCGCACAGAAACCTTACATTATGTGTTATACGTCGGATCAAGATATCATCCAACTTGCCGCCGGAGACAGCTTGCTCGCCCAAGCGTACAGCGGTGACGTCTATCAGGCAGCGCGTTCGAATCCATCCATCCGATACATAATTCCCCGCAGCGGGGCATCGCTTTGGGTCGACAACATGTGCATTCCCAGCACGGCACCACACATAGACAACGCCTACAAGTGGCTCAACTTCATCCTCGAACCAAAGATCGCAGCCGCCAACGCGAGGTTCACACGCTATGCCACACCCAATCAATTAGCGTTCGATCTTGTCGGCGATGACCTGCGCACCGACGCCAACTTATATCCCTCGGAACAACTACTGAGCAAGTGCGACGAACTCGGCGACGTCGGCAAGCTTATCTTCCTCTACGACAAACTGTGGACCGAACTCAAGTGCACCTAAATGTAGCCCCTGGTTCTCAACAAGATTGGCAAAAATGTTCACCGCGAGGGGAATAGCTGCTGAGTAAACGTTTTCGGACTTCAGGACCCGGTTTCTCACCAGCTACTGACAGCTCGAAGCTCGGGGTAAACCGTTAACGGTTTACCCCGGGCCCTGACCAGTTGGGGTTGTTTAAATAATGTGGGAAACGGTAGATTTAAGGCGAGACATTGAACAGGCGACTTGCTTTTTACGTAGATATTGCATATCCAACCGAGCACATCACGACGTCGTCAAACTCATTGTTCACTCAATTGTTCGGACAACTCTCGGGGCGAATTAGAGTTCCCGTTCTGTATACGCCTCCATCATCAAGCTTTCCGATCCAAGCTTCGCCTGATTCGGGAACATCGGTATACTTGAGACCGCTGTCTTTCAATTGAGCGTTCGCGGCATCAATCACGCGGTCCCGAGCCGATGGATCTAGACCAAGAAACTGCTCTTGAACTTTCTTGTATAACTCTCTCGAATCAGGGTCTCCAAAAGATTTGTAATAGTCTTTTGTTGATTGCACAAGATTGTCGGCATCTCTCTTTTCTGCATCTGACAAATCAGCTGACGGCCGGCGTTCTGGAGCATTGAGAGCCTTGAGCGCCACCTCGTCGTAGTAGTTGCGCTTGTCCGTTGGGTGTCCGGCCAAGTTTACGTTATCAGAAGTTATGTAATCGGCTCCGCACCGCTCTATGGAAAGCTGCCCACGATCGATCTCCGGAATTCTGTATCGGTTAAGGTCATTTCCGGCATGCAAAACTGGAGCAGGTACAACAAGATCACGTCCGATCTCAGCTTGATAGGGCTCAGCCATGTTCTCAGTCTCCTAGAGAATCTACTTAACGACTTTGGTGGGAAAACACTGTTTGGGTCCTGAGATTGTAGATAGGGAATGTGAAAACTTTCCGATATCGGCAAGGGAAATGATGGCCACGCCGTATGCCCAGTGAGACAAAACTTTTCAGGGAAAAACATTCGCTCGATTGCATTCGGCTGAGTGCTGACGAGACCTCTCCTGTTTCTTCTTCCGTTCTATACAATCGGGGCAGAACGAAACACCAACGAGCCTCAGACGAGCGCCCGCCAGCTAGATTCCATGTTACTCATGCGAATAAGAGAAATTTAGGCTAATCTTTGCGGCCTATTCTAGTATGGCGCGCAATGACACTCGCTAAAAGCAACGATCCCCTCATAAGCATCATGATCCCGGCCCACAAGCCGATCTTTTTCGAGGCAGCACTTCGAACCGCTCTGGCGCAGACCTATCCAAATTTCGAGATTGTCATCTGCGACGATAGCGGCAGCGACGAGATCGAAAATACCGTGAAATTTTTTGCGCCGGATCCAAAGCTGTCTTACACAAGGCATCCCAATCCTAGCGGTATCGCCGGCAATTATCGCCACCTTCTCCAACTTGCCCGAGGACAATGGGGAGTATTTCTGGATGACGACGATGTTCTTTATCAACCAGCTCTCGCAACTCTTTTGCATGCAGCCACAACCCAAAGAAATATTGTTCTGTCATATGCAGCATGTGATTTAGCGGATCTAGAATCCGGAGAGCAGCGCCAAGTCTGTGCAGGAACCAAGCCGGAGATTCTTACTGGGTCCCAGTTCTGGCAGAACCTTCAGGCACGCCCGCCAGTGACGGTGAGCGTTCTATTCGATCTCAAGGTCGCTCGCCAAGCTCGCATTTTTGAAGATTCGCAGAACATCAAAAGTGGTGACTGGGAATCGTGGCTCAGAATTGCTTGTCACGGCAACGTTGCTTACACGCCCGCCGTCACAGGCTGCCACCGTCGACATACTCAGAGTTACTCCCAGATTCCCGACTTGATGATGGACGTGAATAATGCAGTCTTTATCGATCGCGCCATCGAGTATGCAACTAAGACTGGAACAATCCCACCCCAAGTATTGAAACCCTGGCGCCGCAAAATGCTGGCATGGTACTTCACATGGATATTTTCTGAGCACATCCCTCGCAGCAATTATCTCAGCTTACGGAACGCATGCCTTGCCTTATTAAGAATAGACAAAGTGGTGGCACTTCGCATATTTGCCAATATAGCCCTCCTCAGTTCCGTTATCCTCAGCCCCTTCCCGCAGATGCATAAGAGGATTCGCCAACTCTATCGTAGGATTCGGTTCGGATCGATGCAATACGCTAACTTCTAAAACAATGAGATTATCCATCCAAAATCTCCGATCTCTTCAGCAATTCGCCGCCGACGAAAGCTTGCTCAATCTTCTGCGCGCCATGCCGGCGAAGTTCGCGGCCCTGCGATCGCGGGGACCGCTGCCTGCAATTTCCAGATCCGAAACCACACCCGAAACCGTTCCCAACCGCCCCATAAGTTTCGTCGTCGTCGAACACTCTGCCGGTCTCAAGCATAACCTGCTTGCTTCTTCATGCGTTCAGGATCCCCTTAACGAGTTGATCTGCATCGACGCTCGTAGCAAGCTTCAATTCCCGAACTTCATATCAGCAGTGATCTCGGGCATCGCCAGAGCCAAACACAGCTTGGTGGCACTCGTTCAAGAAGACGTTTTCTTCCCCGACAACTGGCAGGCGCGGTTACAAGAAATCCTGCCTCAACTCGAGCGAGAGGACCCTAGCTGGGCTATCATCGGCACCTCGGGCAAAAACTCTCGCCGCGGATGGATCGGTCATCACAGCGACCCATTTGGATATCACAACTCGTTTACCAGCAAAAACAAGAAGCTTCCATTCGCACTTGCGGCCAGTCTCGATGATCAATTCGTCCTCTTCAAAAACGACCACTCCACAATCCTCGACGAAGGTCTTCCGGGAGACTGTGGATATGGTCATGATCTGGTTCTATCTGCCGCTCAACGCCATCATCGCTCTAGCTACGTGATCGATTGTCCTATTATCATTGAACTAAAAGACGCCCAGGGAAACTCGATTCATCGCGCCCTCGATTCTACGAAGTTTCAAGACTCGTTCTACTCGCGTTACCGCGCCAAGAAATTCGTTTGCCTCGAATACTTGAGCATCAAATGGCCGGAACACAAAAACACGAAAGAAACCTCTTTACCCTGCACAAACGCAACTTCAACGAAGGCGGCTTCGACGAACCCAGTTTCGACGAACCCAACTTCCATGCACCCAGCCTCGACGAACCCACTTTCGACGAACCCAACTTCCATGCACCCAGCCTCGACGAACCCACTTTCGACGAACCCAACTTCCACGCACCCAGCCTCGACGAACCCAGTTTCGACGAACCCAGTTTCGACGAACCCAACTTCCACGCACTTTCCCACCACGATCTTCGTTCCCAGATATCACAAACAGTTGGATTCGCCCATCATCCTCCTATCTAGAGGCGGCGGTGGATCGCGCTTACTCTCAATCATCGCAAGTGATTGCGGAATTTTTCTGGGGAACCAAGTGAATTCGTCTGGAGACTGCATCGACATGACTCCGGCAATTTACAACTCGCTGTTCAGAAAGTTTCTCTGTAACGGCGTTCATGAAGAACCGCGATCACTTGAAGCTCTGAGGGCTATTCATCAGGCAAAGCTTTCGCCTGAAGATCTACGGAATGCCGCCGCCAACATGTTGCTTTACAGCGGATTGCAGACTGACCGACTCTGGGGTTTCAAACTTCCTGAGGCACTGCTTCTGATACCACAGTTGCACGACGCATTTCCGACAGCGCGGTATGTCTTTATGCATAGACATCCTTTAGCAGGTTGCCTGGGAAGATCGCATCAGACGGCGGAACTGGATAACCCGATCGGTCAGATGCTCTTGCCTATCGCATACAGACGGCAAAACCGCTCTCCCCTGCAAGCGCTGGAAGATTCGCAACCGGAACGTATCGCTTACTCCATAGTTCATCAGGACGAAACAGCGCTCGCGGATCGTCAAGATCTACTTGACCCGCGTCGATCCCTTTCCATCCTCTTCGAAGACATGTTGCTTGATCCGGAAAATGAGACTCAAAAATTGAGCAGCTGGCTGGCGACAAGAGTTCAAGCAAGTCGCCTTACACAAGTAGTGGATCTCAGACGCGCCACCACATTTTCGACCGCAGCCAAGAGCGAACAAGCGCGAAAGGCGAACACGATACTGCATACTTTATATACAAAGCTGCCTTACGATCCAAACTGGGATCCGACTGAACTTCAGAAGGCGACGAGAAGCTACATCTCACGTCCTAACAACGAGTTCTCCCCATCCAACTCTCCCCTACAAGTTCTTGCGAGAGGATATTAATTGAAAATTCTCTTGCTTAATGACTATGCCACGCCAACTGGCGGAGCCGAAATTCTCAATCGCGACCTTCTCAATGAACTGCGTCAGCGAGGACACGACGCCAGATTGCTCGCCACCTCCGCTGGTATCAATGGCGGCGAACACTTCGCCGACTATCAATGCCTGGGAACCGTCGATTCATCAAATCCCTTGTTTCGGGCTGGTCGCTTACTCCAAGTGGCTAATCCATCGGCTGCATTCAAACTTCAGCAAGTATTGCACGAATTCAAACCGGACGTTGTTCACGTGACTCTGTTCTTGACTCAGCTCTCACCAGCTATCCTCCCTCTTCTCCGCAATATTCCCAGCATGTACTATGCCGTTTGGCATCGCGCTATCTGCCCAACAGGATTGAAACTTCTGCCCACTAACGTCGATTGCACAGATCCGTTCGGGAAAGCCTGCCTAAAAAACGGTTGCCTGAAGGTGCATGAGTGGGCACCGTTAATGGTGCAAATGAATCTGTGGATGAGATGGCGTTCTTCCTTCGATCTGATTGCCGCCGGTAGTCACGCTTTAAAAGAACAACTGGTGGCAAACGGAATCGAACCGGTCGAAGTCCTCTGGCACGGTGTGCCAATTCGGCCTTGCCGCCCGTCCTTGCGTACACCACCAACGGTTGCTTTCGCCGGACGATTGATCCACGAGAAAGGCGTGCATGTTCTCATTCAATCATTTAAGAAAGTTCTAGCATCCGTTCCCGACGCTCAACTAATCGTAGCTGGCGACGGTCCGGAAAGAGATCAGTTAGTTCGGCTGGCCGAGAAACTTGGGGTCGCCGAACGCATTAGATTTACGGGCTTACTAGATAGAGAGCTTCTCGAAAGCGAGCTTCAATCAGCCTGGGTGCAAGTGACACCCTCACTATGCCGAGAGACATTCGGGCTCGTTGCTGCAGAGGCAATGATGCGAGGAACCACAGTTATCGCTTCCCAAGCCGGGGGATTATGCGAACTGGTAACGCCCGGAGAAACCGGACTCCTCGTTCCCCGAAACGATGTAGCTGCCCTAGCTCAGGCAATGACATCAGTACTCGTAGATCGCGAACTCGCCGAATCCATGGGTGCTAAGGCAAGAGCATTCGCGCTGCAGAACCTATCCAGTGAGACATACGTCGATAAGGTCGTGCAATGTTTCGACAGACTCTTGAACGAAAAAAAACGCCAAGATTCGGCTGACCGCGAATTCCAGCTCGGATAACTTTCGAATAACTCGAGCGACTTTTTTAGCAATTGAGAATCTAAATTCGGGCAAGATCGCTTGAACTTTTTTCTCCGACTAACGTAGGAGCAGATCAACTTCGGGGGTAAACCGTTAACGGTTTACCCCCAAAATCCAACTGTGTGGGCGACTGTATATTTTGGAAGAAACCGTGTTCTCCTTACCATATGGTCAGCAAATTGCTCTTTGAATATCCATTCGGATTGGGCACGTTAATTCTTGAACGAAAGAGCGCATCGATTCTTCTAACTGCGAATTCCAGCTCCGATGATTCTTGGAGGAACGAGAACGGTTCGAATCGCGACTTCCTTCATTCCCTCGAAAAAGACTTCTCGGAAGGTTTGCTCGCTAAACCGATAGTAGTCTCCGGGGAAATTGTGCACGCCAAGAGTAAGAGTCGAGTGCTGGAATGCCCATCCATCCTCAGATCCCGATAAGGCAGAAACCTTTGTAAGGGCACCGCGAAATTTAGACTCTAAAGGCAGGGTCGTATAACCGGGCGCGCCGATGGCCACAAGTCCTCCGATTCGAACAACCCGGCGGATCTCCGCCAGAGTTTTCCAAAAATACTTGTCATGTTCGAGTACCGAGTTGCACAGCACAGCGTCAAACTGCTGGTCACCAAAACACGTCATGTCATTGGAGTTGACTTTCAGAATCTTGAAATCAGCAAATCGGCCCATCCCGTCAAGGCTCACGCCCAGTTTCTCCGTCGCACCGGACAGGGCGGGCAAGTTCAACAGCGTGGAAGCATCAGGCGTGGCGCCAATCTCCAGAACCGTCCCGCTAACAGCGCGGGACCGACAAATTTCATCGAAGGCGTCAAATACTGTTGAGTGCATGCCTATATTCTATGTTACTCATGTCTTAGGCACTCGTTTTCGCTACCCTTTGCTTCTTCCGTGAACAATCGAGCTATGTCGCTACCTACCGTCTCAATCGTCATCCCAACCTACGAACGACCACGCCAATTGGCTCTGTGCCTGAATGCGCTGTCGGCGTTGGAGTATCCGCGCGATCGTTATCAAGTGATTGCCGTCAACGATGGTTCTCCAAAGACGACTGGAATAGGTAAACAACTGAAGCAGGCGTTTCCTCATTTTGAATTGATCCATCGTCCCCACGGCGGCCCGGCAGCAGCTCGGAATGCCGGAGCATCAGCTGCTGAAGGCGAAATTATCGCATTTACCGATGACGATTGCCTGCCCGAGAAGAACTGGTTACTGGAAATCACAGACGCGGTATCTGGGTCTCCTCAATCGTTGGTAGGCGGAAAAATCGTCAACATCCTGAGTGGAAACGTTTTCGCTACCGCCAGCCAACTTTTGATCGATTTCCTCTATGAGCGCTGTGAAACCAGCCGCGCCATGCAATTCTTTTGTGCCAGCAACCTTGCCTGCCGCTTGGATGCGTTTCAGCAACTCGGAGGATTTAGCGAAGCATTTCCTATTGCCGCCGCTGAAGATCGTGATTTCTGTCGGCGATGGATCAAAGCCGGCGGCGCTTTAACTTACGAACCAAATGCAGTGGTCAATCATGCCCACCACATGACGGCACGTCACTTCTGGAAGCAGCACGTCAACTACGGCAAAGGCGCATTCATCTTCCACGATCGCTACGCCCGCGACAATGGTTCGCACATCAAATTTGAACGAATCAAATTTTACGCGGACTTAGTTTGCTATCCCTGGCAAACCGTCGAGGAAAACAAATTACAGCTCACGGCACTCATGCTCGAAGCCCAGCTCGCATGCGCAAGTGGATTTATGACCGAGCTTCTCAAGTTGGTGTTTGCGCCAGCGAAGCCCTTGAGCTCCATTCGGGCTATTGAAAGCGATGCTCCCACGCTGCAGGCTTCTGATCATTGATTCGTTGCTGGAGACGACAGGGCCCAAACCTGGTCCACCGGCTGTTCCGGTCGCCACAGGCGCGATAACGCCCAGCCGTTCTCAAGTGGCATGCTTTCGGGGGTAAACCGTTAACGGTTTACCCCCGAACTCCAAAATAGCTGCAATGCGTATTGCCAAGCGGGAGCCGTCCACCAACATAAGGGCTTTGATCGGCTATCGAACCAATAGAGACTCATCCAAAATACGCATAAGTTCTGCTTTTAGAGCACCGACAGTCTGAAATCTGTCATGCGGATTTTTGCTCAAAAGCTTGAACGTTACAGACTGAAGAATTTCAGGAACGGCGTTTCCTCGCTTCAGAAATGGCAGCCGCGATGGTGGCTCGTTGACATGCTGCCACATCACGTTGTACGTAGACTCGCTCGAAAACGGGGGTCTGCCGGTGAGAACCTCATACATGATGCAACCGATCGCGTACAGGTCGCTTCGAGTATCAAGCGGCAACGCGAGAACCTGTTCCGGACTCATGTACGTCGGAGAGCCGAAAATTTCGCCAGTCTTAGTTATTCGGTGATCAGATTCGGTAGTCAGCACCTTGGCGATACCGAAATCGAGGATCTTTACCACCGTGTATCCGTGAGTCTCACTTAGCATAATGTTGCTAGGCTTGAGATCGCGATGCACCACTCCATGTTCGTCTAGAACACTAAGAGCATCGCACATCTGACAGAATATTCTGATGCAATATGGAATGGGCAGATTCCCTTCGCTGCGCTGCAACAGATCTTCCATCGTTTCGCCGCTCACATACTCCATGACCAAATAAGGTTGGTTGTGCATCTCGCTGATTCCAAAATCGTGCACAGGTACTATATTTGGATGGCTAATTTTCCCAACCGCTTTGGCTTCGCAGCGGAAACGTTCGACAAGGGCGCTATCAGACAAAAGATGTGGAAGTAACACTTTGACGGCCACAGGCTTGTCCATTAACACGTGTTTCGCTCTATACACGATGCTCATTCCGCCAGAACCAAGCAGCTCTTCTACGAGATACTTTCCGGACAGCATCGAGCCAACCAGACTCTCTCCTGAACTTGATGACGGCACCGTGGCGTGATTTGCCTCCAACATGGCCTTGAGCTGGAGCATGGCAGATTTGGACGCGCGATCTTCGGATGCTGGCTGCAATCGTTCCAATATGTCGTTGAGCTCTAATTTGATTTGCGTAACCCCTAAACTCAACGTGCCGGCAATTTCCTCAATGTCTTGACCGCGATCGATAAGTTGGAGAATCTGTTTTTGACGCTCAGTAAATCCTGAGGACTTACCAGACTGACTTGGGGAAGCCTTCTTAGATTGGAGAAGACTATTGGCAAGATTCGAGTCTAGCCATTTCGCGCCCTGCAAAACGGCATTAATCGCTCCGGATAGTTGCTGTTCGTTCGAATCCTTAAGGCAGTACGCGTCAGCGCCGGCGCACAAGGCAGCCAGGAAGGTATCTTCATCACCATCAGCAGTAAACACGATGACACGAGTTTCAGGGACCCTGCTCTTAATGATCTCGGTCGCCTGCACTCCATCTAGCTGGGGCATATTGACGTCCATGAAAACAATGGCGGGTCTTAGTTTCTCAACCAGAGCGACGGCTTCCTGCCCGTTGCTAGCCTCGCCCACTATGCGCACACCGGGAATGCTTTCGAGCGTAATCTTCAATCCGAGCCGCGTGATCTTCTGATCGTCGGCTAAAACCATTGGAATATCAATGTCTAAATGCATGACTAACCTCTGGACTCGACCAGCTACGTATGCTCGAAACAACCGTTTCCGCCAAACCGAGGGATTCCAAAGTACCAGCCAAACAGAACCAGGTCACAAACGCTGTCGTCATCGTGCGAAATCGCCGGTGCGATCTCGTGGCCCGAACGGCCATGCGCGGGTGTTTCCTCAAGCCTCACTTCATAGAACAAGAGAAAGGGATGTATTACTATCATGTACATTATGCACCAAAAACAATATCCCCCAAGCGGGGGTTAGTGCCCACTTTGAGTGTTTTTATGTAGCCTATAGGCTACACAAACTTCTCTAGGGTTGTATGGTGTTTAAAATGTAGCGAAAAAGTAGCAGGAAAATGTTGCAAACAAGTATTCGTTGCAAGAGGATTGCTCTATCCGGTTTGCTCTATCCTCTATGAACGCTCAGATCTCCTATTCAACTCAGCAAGAGATCTCCTCTTTTCCGAAGACCGAATGCCAAGCCTCGCAGCCGATCCTTCGCACCATATATAGTGCTTTCTGCTAAAACATGCGGAGACTCTCAACCGCTTTGCACTGAACGGTCACATCGAATATTCCTAAACATAACTGAACCAGTCGAATGTGACGCTTGAAAGCGGTTCTGATCAAGCTCAAACCATTGTCGTAGCGACATTTCTCATTCGTGATTACATCCCGAAAGTCAGGATCCCGCTGGCGTCCTGATCAGCATCTTACGTACAGCCTGGCGACAGACCGAACAGTTAGTTAGTTGGATCTGGGAGCTAGACGACTGAACATAGAGTTACGAACACAGACAGTAAGCTCGGGGGTAAACCGTTAACGGTTTACCCCGAAACCAAACAGGAACGTAATCAAGATATTTGGAAATCCACGGATGAGCTTACGAATATAGCGCCCCCTTCAGAATGACTCCGTCAAAAACTTCAGGGAGTGCGTTTCGCCCAGCGATCAGTCATGGCTCTTTGAGGATACGTTTTCGAGAGCATGATGATGATGACAGCTGCATGAGAGCAAGCGCTTGTTCAACCAGTGGGCGCGCAATAGCAGAGCGCTGGTTATAACCGTTAGAGACGCGTGATATACGGAGTCCATACGATCGCCGAGCCAATTTGTGAAAAGCATGAGGCAGGCTGCCGCCGTAAACATAACGAGCACACTTCTATTACCGTGCTTCATTACACCTGGAATTAAAACTGGAAGACATACAGCAAGAACCAGGGCAGTGAGAAACTGATCGCCCACGCCATGGAGCATTCGCTGCAATCCCAAGAATGGCAAGAACGCTGCTGCTACAGGAAGAATCACACAATCAAACAGACAAATTATGGGAGCCGCTACGGCTAGAAACTCGCTCGCCGTCTTCAGATACTGCCGAAAGGAAATTTGTAGCGACATATTAGGCTATCGTTCGGGGCACTGTCCGATGGATTAATTCTTATCGTGGCTGAGTTCTCAGAACAACCCAACCAAGAAGCGCCTGCATTAAGGGCGCCCTCTTAAGTAGTCGTCATGGACCGGGCCAATGTTCCCCACAAAACAGGCGCATCGAATATTACCCGACCTTACTCAACCAGACGAGAGCTTGCTTTATTCCGTTTTCAATCTTGCCCAAAACAAACCGTCACACCAAAATTTCTGATTCCGCGTGCATGCGAAAGTCCGGATCCAACTGCTCCTGGAGGTCACCGTATCCAAGCTGAACCCATTTCTTAGCGTTCAATTTTTTATGCAACTGATGCAACATTGCCAGTCTCGTCATCGGGCTGATCCGCGGTGCCCGAGACTCTCCTTCGACTATTTGCATTGCCGCTAACAACGTTGGGTTCAACAGATCATCCGTAACGATCTGTCCGAGCTGTCGAGCTCTCTTGAGTGCCGGCATCACTGGCACTATCGCCAGCGGCGCCTTGCCTATTGCTTTCGAGATGAACTCTACATCGTTATCATCCTCGACTTTGTTCGCAATCAAATGCACGAGAGAGACAACTCCGGCTTCGCGTGCCAGGTCCAGATACAACTTGCAGACCGCCACCGATTCTGGTGTCGGTTCCGCGATCAGATTTATTGCATCGAATTGCAGATGAAGGGAGTAAGCGAACGCATCGGTTCCAGCCACCATGTCGACGACAACTGCAAAGTCGGGATTAGTCTTTGTGTGCGAGAGAATATTCT
>Ga0206838_10080_pt2 | contig 30760 bp, 21 predicted proteins | sample Alteio_BWOrgCont_26_FD_152879 | JGI IMG/M metagenome (GOLD analysis project Ga0206838, IMG submission 152879) | Enriched cells from forest soil in Barre Woods Harvard Forest LTER site, Petersham, Massachusetts, United States -... | ecosystem: Environmental > Terrestrial > Soil > Temperate forest >...
ACCGTGAGCGTACCCAATGCTCTCGGGCCTGCAGAGCTGCTCTTGCATTATGGGACGTCGGAGCAAAAAGCCTATTATTTGCCACGTTTAGCTAGCGGAGAAGAAGTGCCGTGCTTTGCCTTGACCAGCCCCCACGCCGGTTCCGATGCCACTGCCATGACCGATTGGGGTGTGGTGTGTCAGGGAGAACATGAGGGTGAGGCAGTCCTTGGTATTCGTCTCAATTGGAACAAACGTTATATTACGCTAGCACCGGTCGCCACAGTTCTCGGTTTGGCATTCAAACTGTATGACCCAGACCATTTGCTGGGTGAGAAAGAAGATATCGGCATTACTTGTGCTTTGATTCCACGTCATACCAAAGGCGTTCAGATCGGACGCCGGCATTTGCCCTTAAGTGCTTGCTTTCAAAATGGCCCCATTCAGGGCAAGGATGTTTTTATTCCTTTGTCCTGGATCATCGGCGGTCCACAAATGGCGGGGCAGGGGTGGCGCATGTTGATGGAATGTTTGGCCGGTGGCCGTGCGGTTTCCCTGCCGGCGGTTGCGACCGGCGGCGCAAAGGCAGCTGTTTTTGCATCCGGCGCTTATGGCCGCATCCGCAAACAATTCAAACAGGCCATTGTGCGCTTTGAGGGTGTGTCTGAAGCTTTGGCGCGCATGGTCGGCAATCTCTATACCATGGATTCCGCACGTCTTTTTACCTTGGGTGCACTGGACCGCGGCGCAAAACCCGCGGTGGCTTCAGCAATCATCAAATACCATATCACGGAGCGTGCACGTTCTGTTGGCAACGATGCCATGGACATTCACGGCGGCAAGGGCATTATCTTGGGGCCCCGCAATTACCTGGGTCGTTCCTATGAAGCCGTTCCCATCGCCATTACCGTCGAAGGCGCTAATATCTTGACACGCAACATGATTATTTTTGGCCAGGGTGCAATTCGCTGCCATCCCTATGTCTTGGCTGAATACGAGGCTGCACGCCAAAAAAACACCAAGAAAGCATTGCGGACTTTTGATAAAGCGATCTTTGCGCATCTGGGTTTTACCTGGAGTAATCTCGTGCGAACGTTCTTTCTGGGCCTGACCGGAGCGCGGCTCGTGTCTGCGCCTGGCGGGTGCTTGAAAAATTATTACCAGCAAGCAACACGTTTCAGTTCCGCCTTTGCCCTGATGTCCGACCTCTCAATGATGGTCTATGGTGGCGGCTTGAAGCGCAAGGAAAGTGTTTCTGCACGTCTGGGCGATATTTTAAGCCAGCTCTATTTACTATCATCCATTTTAAACCGCTTTCATCAAGACGGCAGCCCCTCCGAAGACTTGCCACTCGTCCATTGGACAGCCAAGACCTGTCTTTATGAAGTTCAACAAAGTTTGGATGATTTGCTCCGCAATCTTCCTTTTAAAAGTCTGGCGCTGGTGCTGCGGCTCATCATTTTTCCCAATGGCCGGCATTTTTCTAAACCACCAGTACGCCTCGGCTCACAACTGACCCAGCTTTTTATTGCCCCCACCGAGACTCGCAAGCGTTTAACCAGTGGTTTGTTCATGACCCCCAGTGAAGCCAATCCTTATTATCGCTTGGAAGTGGCTTTATTAAAAAATATTCAAGCAGAGCCTATTGAAAAACTGATTCGCAAAGCCGTGTACGAGGGACAGGTGAGCGGCTATCATTTTGAGGAGCAGGCTAAAATGGCGCTCGACAAAGGAATCATCACCCCAGAACAATATGCTATTTTCAAACAAGCGGATGAGGCACGGCAAGACATTATTAACGTCGATGATTTTGCACCAGATGATTTGGTGCGTGCATGAGAAGCCAAAGGCTGCAAGCGGACAAACTCTTTAGCCAGCTTCTTGTCCTAACGCTTGTATTTATGCTGATGCAAATCAGTTTTTTTATTCAATGCCTGCATTATTATTTTGATGATTTTAATTTCATTGCACATAAACTGGAAATTCCTTATGCGATTCTTCCCGGTATTCTGTGGTTTGTCTTCGCTCAAATTCTAGTGCATGCTGGGGCCTTGTTGTTGGTTTTTGCTGTTGCTGTGGCTTTGGCGTCTTTCTTCAAACTTTCCGCAAAGGCCGGTGAAAACCTCGGCTTGCTCATCTGGCTCATGGGCTTATTGACGATCTTCTTCTCGAACCAGCTCCTTTTCCCCAACTCCCGTTTTTCCTATCTCTTACGTTATATTGTTCCCGACACGCTGGCAGGCATCCTTTTGGTTTTTTTATGTTGTTTTTGGCTGTTTGCTCTGGCACTGACAGCCTATGTTGCATTAAAAAAGTGCCGGTGGAGGGGGAGGGCTGCTATTTTGGTAGGCATTCTTTTCTGGGGAGGATATTACCTTGACCAACATTACGCCTATCAGAACCTCGACGCTGCCTCAGAGGCGCGGCCTAACATTATTATCGTTGGCGTTGACTCCCTGCGCCCTGACTTTTTAGCCTTCTTTGGCGCAGCGCTGAAAACGCCATTTTTGGATTCCTTTTTACAACAAGCCACCGTTTTTTCGAATGCCTTTACACCTTTAGCCAGAACTTTTCCTTCCTGGGTGGGTATTTTAAGCGGTGCCTACCCAAAAGAGTCTGGCGTGCGCTATAATTTAGCTCAGCAAAGCCTCCAGCCGCCCGTGACACTGCTAAGCACGCTTTTGCATCAGCAGGGTTATAAAACAATCTATGCTACTGATGAAACCCGTTTTAGCAACATTGATCAAGCTTTTGGCTTTGACGAAGTCCTCAGCCCCCCCATTGGACTCAATGACTTTTTGCTGGGTTCTTTTAATGATTTTCCTCTCTCTAACTTGGTCGTCAATACCCCTCTTGGGCCTTGGCTCTTTCCCCACAGCTATGCAAGCCGCCCTGTATATGTGACTTATGATCCTGACAGTTTTTTAAACCGCTTAAAGCCCTACTTGAGAAAGAGGCGGCAGCAACCCCTCTTTTTAGCTGTGCATTTTTGTTTACCCCATGCTCCCTATATTTGGGGAGCTTATCCTGGATATACGGATAAAAGTCCGGTTTCTCGCTATCAGGCTGCTATTTCAAGGATAGATCGGCAATTGAGCGACTTCATGGGCTTGTTGAAGCATGATCAAATTTTGCAGCATGCACTGGTCGTCTTACTCTCAGATCACGGCGAGGCTTTGGAGCTCACCGGTGATCGCATTACCTCACTACACGGTTTTATTTCTGGCAGCAGATCCCGCTTTAGGAAAATTCCCCGCTTTTATCCGCCGAGTGCCGATCAAGAGACGGTTGAGCAATCTGCAGGACATGGCACAGATGTACTGGGATTTTCCCAATACCACTCTCTTTTGGCTTTCAAACTCTTTGGCCTCAATGGGCAGGCAGTAAAAAAAATATCGCATCCGGTTTTGCTGCTGGACATTAAACCGACGGTCCTCGATTTTTTAAAGTTGAAAAATAAGAACAGTGGGCTATCTCTACGTAACCTCATTTTAGGGAAGGGTTCAAGCTTGGCACCGCGGCCTATCTTCCTGGAAAGTGATTTTTCTCCCGAAGCCATTCACTCGGTGCACCCCGAAACGCGCGCGCTAATTTTTGAGGGCATTGAACTCTTTAAAATTGATCCCAAGACAACACGGATCTCTGTAAAAGACTCCATGGGGAAGTTGATTCTCTCGAGCAAGCAATATGCTTTAGTTGAAAATGATTGGGTACTAGCGCTGTATCCTCAGGATCAAGGAAAAATGCTTCCTGTGTTAGTGCACTTAAGTACCGGCCAATGGACAACGGATCTCCGGCTTTCTTTTGCACAAAAATCACCGCTGAAGCACATGCTAGCGGCCTTGAAACAATTCTACGGTTCAGAGCTTAAACAGCTCTCCCCCTGATTTTGGATATTCACAGCCTCTTTTTTTAAGGTTTTTTGCGAGTAAAAGGCCCTTAAAATTGCAGCTGCCTTTAAATTGAGCGTTTACACCTTGTAACCATATGAATATTAATATGTATTTACTTGTGTCCATTTTGTGACATTCTTCCTTTCCTCCCATTATAAGGCGTTAAAAATAGTTTTCGATAGCTTATTAACAAACTTATCCACAGAATCTGTGGGTAAGTTTCAGGTGTTAGGGAGTGAAATTTTTTCTGCCTGCCCGCAGGCTATAAAATCACTGTAAATTGTTGTAGTATGCTGCTCTTGAAAATTCGTTGAGAGGAGAAACTTGCATGTCCGTGGACGCCCATAAAGAAACCCTACATTTTCAAACAGAAGTGACTCAATTACTTCATTTAGTGATTCATTCGCTTTACAGCAATAAAGAAATTTTCTTAAGAGAACTTATTTCAAATTCTTCCGATGCTGCGGACAAGTTACGTTTTGAAGCTTTATCAAACTCCGCTCTTTATGAGTCCGACCCTGAGCTTAAAATTTGGATTAGTTTTGATCAAGAAGCCAAGACCATCACCGTCAAAGACAATGGCATTGGCATGACCCGTGAAGAGGTCATTGAAAATTTAGGCACAATTGCAAAATCAGGCACGAAAGAGTTTCTTTCTCAACTCACCGGCGATCAAAAGAAAGATGCTCATTTAATTGGCCAATTTGGCGTGGGCTTCTATTCAACCTATGTGGTTGCAGACAAAGTGACGGTGCGCTCACGGCGTGCCGGCTTGGCAGCCGAGCTCGGCGTTTGCTGGGAATCCGCTGGAACAGGTGAATATACCATCTCCAATGTAGAGAAACAGGACAGAGGTACTGAAGTGACTCTGCATGTGAAAGAAGGGGAGTTGGATTTTCTGAGTGCCTGGCGCCTGCGTTCCATCATTACCAAATATTCTGACCACATTAATCTACCTATTTTAATGCCCAAGCTTGCCGATGAAGACGAAAAAACAGCCCAACCTGCTGCTCAAGAATGGGAACAGGTGAATCGAGCGACTGCCTTGTGGACTTTGCCAAAAAGTGACATCACCGATGAGCAGTATAAAGAATTTTATAAACAGCTCAGCCACGACTTTGAAGACCCCTTGGCCTGGGCTTACAATCGCGTAGAAGGCGGCAATTTGGACTACATTAGCCTGCTTTATCTTCCATCCCATGCGCCTTTTGATCTTTGGAACCGCGAAAAACAACACGGCCTGAAGCTATATGTCCAGCGTGTCTTTATTATGGACCAAGTGGAGCAATTTGTTCCAATGTACTTGCGTTTTCTTCGTGGCATTGTCGATACCAATAGCCTGCCTTTGAACGTATCGCGTGAAATTTTACAAGACCATCCTGCGGTAACCAAGTTAAGAGCCGCCCTAATCAAGCGCACCTTGGATCTCCTGGATACACTTGCGAAAGATGAACCGGAAAAATACGCTAAATTCTGGGCGCAATTTGGCAATGTGTTGAAAGAGGGTCCTGGAGAAGATTTTGTAAACCGTGAGCGCATTGCCAAGCTCCTGCGCTTTTCTTCTACCCATAACACTGCTGAGCTACAAAATGTTTCCTTTGAAGCCTATGTAAGCCGCATGCAGGAAAATCAAAAGAAGATTTATTATATTGTTGCCGACACCTACAATGCGGCCAAATCCAGCCCACACTTGGAAATTTTCAGAAAGAACAACATTGAAGTGTTACTTTTCCACGACCGTATCGATGAATGGTTCGTTGCCCACTTCCCGGAGTTTGAAGGCAAAGCCTTGCAATCCGTCATGAAGGGCGATTTGAGCTTGGATGAGTTTCTTCCTAATCAAGATAAAGAAGAATTGAAGAAAGAGGATGAAAAAGCCAAGCAAAATATGGAACCTTTACTCAAGAGGTTAAAAGAGGTTCTGGGAGAGCAGGTTAAAGATATTCGCCTATCTCACCGCCTAACGACTTCACCGGCTTGTTTGGTCCGGGAACAGAATGATATGGGACCGCAATTAGAGCGTCTTTTGAAGAGCGTTGGGCAGGAAGTAGCGGAAGTTAAACCGATACTTGAAATCAACCCGCAACATAAGTTGATTGAAAAGCTACAAGAGGAACAAACGGAAGACGCTTTTCAGGAGTGGACTCGGTTGCTTTATGAACAGGCAGTTTTGGCTGAAGGGGGGCAGTTAAAAGACCCAGCGGCTTTTGTGCAGCGGATGAATCAATTGTGGTTGAATTTGATTTGAGATAGGTGCAGTAGCTGTCATCCTGACAAAGCGCTGCCATCCTGACAAAGCGCTGTCGTACCCACAAAGCACTGTCATCCCGACATGCTTTTAGTCGGGATCCAGCGACTTAAAGGCCCTAGATCCCGACTAAAAGCATGTCGGGATGACAGTGCTTTGTGGGTACGACAGCGCTTAGTCGGGACAACAGCGCTTAGTCGGGACAACAGCGCTTAGTCGGGACAACAGCGCTTAGTCGGGACAACAGCGCTTAGTCGGGATGACAGTAGTCAGCATGACCATAACCCTGCTAGTCAGGATAACAACGCCTAGTCAGATAACAGCACTTCGTCCGCATTAATCCCGAAAATTATCAAATTGCAAAGGCAAACTTAGCTTCGCCTCACGCAACACCGCCATCACCTCCTGCAAGTCATCACGCTTCTTACCCGTGACCCGCACATGATCCCCTTGAATAGCGGCTTGCACCTTCAGATTACCTTCCTTAATAAGCTTCACAATTTTTTTAGACAGCTCTTGATCAAGACCTTCTTTGATTTCCACTTCTTGACGGGCTTCACTCAAGGAAATTTCCAGTTTTTTATAATCCAAAGCGCGCACATCGACTTGTCGCTTGGCGAGTTTATTGCGGAAAATTTCATCCACTTGTTTCAATTGAAAGTCCGTCGTCGCAACCAGCGTAATGATATTTTTAGCCTGCTCTAAACGGGCATTGCTATCTTTAAAATCAAAACGGGAATTGATTTCACGGTTGGCTTGGTCCACGGCATTGGTAACTTCATGGTGGTCCAGTTTGGATACAACGTCAAATGAGGGCATAAGATTTTATCTCGTTATTCTAAATCATCCGATTGTAGCGAACTTGGCCCCTGATTCCAATAGCTGTCCGACTGAAAGCGCTCCCCCAGGAAATCAATAAAGAGCTTTACCTTAAAGGATAGATAGCGTTGATTCGGATAGGCTGCATGAATGCCAATGGGATCTTCACGATAATCACATAAAACTTCTTCTAAGGCTCCTCGCCGGACTTCTTCACTGATTAAAAAACTCGAAAGCTTCGCAAGGCCCAAACCCATGACCGCCGCCTTGACCAAGGCCGGGTTCGAATTAATACGTAGATTCCCTTTAATCGGAACGGTAAGCTTATTTTTTTTGTCGATGAAAGACCATTCATGTCTTTGACCTAAATTAAAAGCATTCCCCGGATCGGACTGGTAAATAAGGCAATTATGTTTCAAGAGGTCTTCGGGTTCTTGCGGTTTTCCAAATTGTTTAAAGTACGCCGGCGAGCCATAGACACCCGAAGTGCGCTCGGTAATTTTATGTGTTTTCAGTAAAGGGCTCGAGGGGAGGTCTTTAATGAGAATTGTAAGATCAAGACCATTATAAATGAAACCCGCGTATTGGCTTCCCAGCAGTAATTCAATCTGAATTTCAGGATAGAGTTGAATAAAATCCGTGACCGCCGGCACTAAATAAACTTGACCAAAGCTCACCGGCGCATTAATGCGCAGCAAGCCTCGCGGTTGCTGCTGGTGCTGCATAATCTCCATTTCAGCATCAGAGATTTCACTCTTGATTCTTTTCCAGTGCGCGTAGAATAATTGCCCGCTTTCAGTCAGCGACAGGCTGCGAGTTGTTCTTTGAAGCAGTTGCGCGTGTAAGTGGCTTTCTAGGCGACTGATGCGTTTGCTGACAACGGAGGATGAAATAAACCATTTTTTAGCGGCAGCAGCAAAACTTCCTTCATCGACGACAGAGACAAAGGTGAGGGCATCATTGATAATAAATTCAGACATATCAATTACTTATATTTATAAAGCCCGGGTTGATGAAACCGCCTCGATTATTGCATATTTTGCATCAGTATATGCTATTTTTAAGCTATTGTAAATTTTTTATAAAAGTATATTATTCACTCATTAAAGAATACGTCTGAATATATATCTTAAACGATCTTTAAAACGATGAGTAGGCTCGCATATGATGAGCGGCATGTCCGAACTTGATCTAAGTGACGCTATTGAGAGTCCTCGAGCGGATGGCCCTCCTCGTCCCAGCAAAAAACAGGTCGAAGCCAACAACCTCAGCCGCTCTCTAGAACTCTCTACGCTTTATGGCTCTTGGGAACAAGGGCTGGTCTTAAACCAAACCCTAAACAATCAAGATCTCACCAGTGATGACGTCACTGCCAGCGCTGTTGCCAGTACGGCGGTTGGCAATGCAACAGGTTTTATTACCGCCATTCTCGTGCATTTTTGCTTCAGGGATTACTATCGAACGGGTAAATACCAACTGTTTTTGGACTCCCAAGCACCCAACCTGGCAGCCAAGGTGTTGATGCAAAAAAACGACATTTCCATCTACCTAGACGGGGAGAAAATAAAATATTGCATTAGGGAATCTGATCGAAATTATATCCAGGGCACGATAGAAGACAAAGATATTCAAGATCAGGATCCTGAGAACCGTGAAGCTCTCACGACCCTAAAGCGTCTCGTGAGACAACCGGGGGAGCAACAAAGTATTCCACCAGCATGCAAGAGCGCCTTTCTCAGGTTAACCAATCATCGCCGGCATACCTTCAGCGGGAGAACCTCAACCAATCCCTTGTACCGTGCTTGTAAAACCTGGTCTGCAGCAGGCGCCCGCGCGGGAGCCGTGCTGAGCGTTTTGATCGGGCCAGACAATCCTAATAAAAGACGCATTATTTCTTTTATCTTCGCAGATATTTTTTGCATTTTGTTTGGCTTTTTCGGTGTTCTTTACTTTGTGGTGCGCGACAAAATATTAAAAATTCCGGCGAACACCAAGCATCAATATGATTTAACCGGCCTTGAAGGTTGGTCAAAATATGCGAAAACCGCCCTCACTTTTGGCACCGCCGTTGGCCAAGGCGTTGGGGGTTTGATTATTGCCATTGCCAATGCGGCCAGTTCCAGCTTGGCCACAGTTTCTTCATTTAGCATTTCCTTTTGGGGCGGCGTGATTGGCCTTGGCAGCTTTGTCGCCAGTCTTATTTTCATTCCTGTCATTAACTGGGTCAGCTCAAAATTTACCAAGGATGGCAAAGGCATACTCACTTCCGAAAATAAAAATAAATTTCGCAATAACTATACGCGCTCCGGCTTAACGCTGGGTGCCGGCATTGGCGCCGGTCTGGGTTTGGCTGTCGGCAGTTGGTTTTTTGGTCTGGTGATGGCTGCTACCGTTTTTTCCGCTTTGGGCGCCGTTATTGGCGGAATTGCTTTGTCAGTCTATGGCTATAAGATACATCGAGAACTTCACGGTCGTTTGCCCCCGTGGAATTCGGGTCGCTGTGATCTGCGTGTGATGGAGGCTGCACCCACAGCAAACACGGAGTTTCCAGGCAAGCATAGCGCTTTTATACTAGTCCAACCCAACACAGACCTAGCACCAACAGCTCTCTATTTTGTGGACAGAACAGGCGGCAAACCTGTGATTACACAATTTGTTACCTCCTCACCTACGACGGGACAAGCCTTATTTCGAGCGGGGGAAACCCTTGCTAGCTTTTTAGCAGCGCTGTATCCAGAACCGAATGACCTAGATTACCATGAGATAATTAATCTGAAACCTGCACAACTCAAGCAAGCGATTAGCATCACAGGTCACACCGAGTCCGATAACAAAGAGGACATTGAAAACTCTTGGGATTATGTGACGCGCTGTACTGCTTCGGTTTTTGGCTTTATAGGCGCAGCCGTGGTTTGTGCCATTAATCCCGCCATGGCCCTGCTGCTGGTTCCTATTGGCACAGCGATCGCGAGCTCTGTGGGCTGGTGTCTGGGTTTGCTGATTATGAAAAGGGCGCGCTACTTAAAAAGTGTGGAAGATCCGGCGCTAACTTTGCCTTGGACTCAGCGTATAACAACTGGGGCGAATATCGGCTCTATTGTCGGCGGCTGTATTGGCTTGGTCTTTGGTTTGGCGGGTTGCATCATGGCCGGCCCTGCGGGTATGATCTTTGCTGTGAGTTTATTTGGAGCCATTGGTGCCGTGGTTGGTGGACTCGCAGGTGCTCTCTATGATGAAAAAGCACGCAGCCTCATTTGGCGAGCCCTCAATCCTTGGAGTACTCCGCTAACGCCGGATTCACCTCAATCAACTGCTCGTACTTTGAGTACTTTGGAATATCGAAACGGAAAGAATCGCGCACAGAGAGAACAATTGCTCGTAGGAAACCCTCTAGACGAGTTAACAGTGGATACAAGACAAACCACTCCTTCCAACCCGCATAAAAGAACCTACAGTTCTCCAAGTCCAATCCCGACCTGGGGCAGTGGTTGCAAAAGCGGTTTACATTCATCCGAGAGTCCAAAAGACGCAGAACATCATATGGGCTCAGCATCACCCACGGCTATCGTTTTAGATTTTTAATTAACTTTCTCACCCAACCCGGCCCCTGATAAATAAAACCGCTGTAAACTTGAACCAAGGATGCGCCCGCCTGTAATTTTTCTTGTGCGGCAGTTTCTGAGAAAACCCCACCGGATGCAATAATGGGAATTTTATTCTGCAAAATATTTTGCAGTTTTCGAATCACGGCAGTGGAGAGAGCGCAAAGAGGTTTGCCACTTAATCCGCCTGCTTCTCTTGCCTGGACTTGATCTTTTACTCCTTCACGGCTTAAGGTCGTATTCGTGGCAATAACACCGTCAATTTTCTCTGCTAACAATGTTTCAGCAATCTGCCTTAACGCTTCATCATTTAAATCGGGAGCAAGTTTAAGAACCAAGGGGAGATATTTTTTGCTGGACTCCAAAAGTTGGGCCTGCTCGCGTTTTAACTGCTGCAAAAGTTCACGCAAAAGTTCGCCATGTTGTAAGTTTCTTAGTTCAGGCGTATTCGGTGATGAAATATTGATGGTGATATAACTGGCATAGGCGGCAACCCGTCGAAAGCTATAGATATAATCTTCTACGGCATTTTCGAGGGAAGTGTCCCGGTTTTTCCCCAAGTTGACGCCAAGGATCCCCTGAAAACGTTTTTGTTGCAGACGTTCAACCAGGTAGTCTACGCCTTTATTGTTAAAACCAAGACGATTGATAATGGCTTCCTCCTCGGTCAGACGAAAAAGCCGGGGAGGAGGGTTGCCATCTTGTGCTTTCGGCGTAATCGTTCCCACTTCGATAAAACCAAAGCCCAAGGCAGCCAAAGCATCAATATAGTCGCCATTTTTATCAAAACCTGCAGCCAAGCCAACCGGATTTGGAAACGCGAGCCCCATGACTGTGCGCGGCGCGGACGGTAGCGAGGGAAGCAATCGAGAGAGCCCCAGCGTCTCCAAAAGCTGCAAACTATGAAGAGCCAAGCGATGGGCGTTCTCAGGCTCCAGCCGGAAAAGCGCAGGTTTCAAAAGACGATAGCACATGATTCGGCCTTAGACGGCTGGCGCCACTTGTTTGAGGCTTTCTTCATAGGCTTCCCACCCGGCTGAGCGATATAACTTGGCTGCAGCCAGAGGGTCTTTGGCTTTGAGAATACCGCGGCCAACAATAATGACATCGCTGCCATTCTCGAGAATTGCTTGTTGCGGCGTTACATATTGTTGTCCGAGAGCATCCCCTTCGGTCGAAAGATGGACGCCGGGTGTCATATAAATCCATTGGGGATCGGAAGAAAGTTTTTTCTGCGCAATAAAGCCCATGACAAATTCGGGGAATTGCTTGGCAATGGCCACCGTTTTTTCCGTGTATTCGGGGGTAAGCAAATTATTCGTTGAGCTCATCTGTGCCAGTAGCAAAAGGCCGCGTTTCATTTTTAACCCCGTCTCGGCAAGACCGGTGATCATACGTAAACCGGGCAAGCTGTGTGCGTTAATAATATCGGCCCAATCTGCAATGTGATAAATGCCACCCGCATATTGCAGTTTAACGGTGTGGCCGATATCTGCAAACTTACGGTCTTCGAAAATTAAAAACTGATGTTGCTGCGCTAGCCGCCGTAGCTGCACGGTTAATTCCGGATGAAAATCTTCAATAATGTCGATGTGGGTCTTTAAAATACAAATTTCGGGTCCCAGGCGATCCGCCAGGGCAAGTAATTCCTCGCCCGAGGTCACGTCTGCAGAAAAGGCGAGGTTGGTTCTTTTTTCATCCATTAAAGTCCACAGCTTTTTAGTTAACTCGTTTTTGCAAAAGCTGGCACGTGCCGCATACGATTTCCGCTGTGAGATATGGGTGCGTTCTGCTATCAATTGGTTAATGAGGAGACGCTCCGCTTCACTCAGGGGGGCTGAATTTAAAAGAATGGCAAGAACCTCGGAAAGAGTGAGGGCTGCATGTAAGTTATAATTTTTTTGGTGCAGGCTTTCCTTGCCGCCTTGCTCGCGGTCAATGAGGGCAGCAACATCCATCACTTGAATGCCTTCTTCGGCAAGATCGAGAGCCGTTTCCAGAATGCTTCCCCCGCTGGTGACCACATCTTCAATGATTAAGCAATGCTCGCCGGGTTTAAATACGCCTTCAATTTTCTGCTTGGTTCCATAGGCCTTTTTCTCCTTGCGCCGGATCAGCATGGGTACACTGTGTTGCAGTGACATACAAGTGGCAATGGGCAAGGCCGTATAGGGAACGCCACACAAAGAATCAAAACGACAGCTGCGGATTTTTTCCCAGAGCAAATTGGCTATGGCACGCAGGAGATCAGGATAGGAAATCACTTGCCGTAGGTTTAAATAAATCGGAGAGGTTTGGCCACTTTTTAAAGTAAAGTGGCCAAATTTAATAGCGCCTATTTTATAAAGCGAAGTAACCAGTTGAACCTTATCCATGTTTAACTGTTTCCTGTGTTATCACCACCCTCATTATGACCTTCATCCTCCGAGACTGGCGTTTGCTTCTCGGCATGGGAACGTCGCATCGCTGCAGACTTCTTCGAGGGCTCAAAGCGCCGTCGTGATTGACCAGGGTAAAAGCGCATTCTTTTTTCAGAAGCATTTCCAGCACCCGACGAAACTTCATGCACTGGGCTTTTCTTCGGCTCAGCGTTCTGTTGATCAGAAACGGGGCTCTCGTGATGGGCTACGCTATGATGCTGCTGCAATTGTTGTTCGCGATGCTGTTCTACCACATCACGGTCGCGGTGAGAGGCAATTTCACGGTGTTCTTCGCGGGATCCACTTTGTGAGGAACGATGGCGGTGATCGCGATCACGGTCGCGGTCACGTGAACCACGATGATCACGGTGTTCGCGATGCTCCCGTTTGTCCGGTGATTTCTCTTCCGAAGAAACGCCTTCATTTGCAGGACGCGCTTCGTGCTGACGGCTATGGTGCTGGCGATCCCGATCACGGTCCCGATCCCCTCCTCCACGACGGCGGCTACCCCCACGCCCACGATCCCGATCGCGGTGGTGTGGGTGACGCTCGCCTCTGCGGTTTCCATGAGGATGCGAACGCAGAGGTCTTTTCTGCTGGGTACGTAAGGGTTTATTTTCAGAAGTGTCGCTGGTCTCTTCTTCTTTATCAAATAAATAGGTAAAGAGACGTTTCAACAAGCCCTGGCGCTGCCCGGGCGCTGCCGTTGTGGTTGCCGCCGCAAAAGGCGTGACCACCGGTGAAGGGGTCGACGTCCCGGATCCGCTCACGCCTTTCATGGCAGGCTCTTGTGCCGGTTTTTGCACAGTAACGTTCACGGTGGTTTCAGTTTCACTCTCGATAGTTAATTTATAGCTCGGTGTTTTATTTTCACCGGAAACGTCCGAGGTGCGAATGCGCTCCACATGATATTGAGGAGTGACCATATGTTGATTGGACACAATGATCACAGAAACGTTTTGACGTTTCTCAATGTCAATAATAGCTTGTCGCTTTTCATTTAAAATATAAGTTGCGATTTCAATCGGGAGAATGGCTCTGACTTGGGCTGTATTTTCCTTCAGCGCTTCTTCTTCAATCAAGCGGACCACCGATAAGCCCAGAGACTCAATGCCACGAATACTCCCCTGTCCCTGACAACGCGGACAAGTAATTTGGCTGGATTCTCCCAGAGAAGGCCGCAGACGCTGACGGGACATCTCCAACAAGCCGAAACGTGAAATACGACCGATTTGCACGCGGGCACGATCGATGCTCAAGGCTCGTTTCAGGCGATCTTCGACTTCGCGTTGATTGCGAATCGAGGTCATGTCGATAAAGTCGATGACAATCAAACCGCCCATGTCGCGCAGACGCAATTGACGCGCCACTTCATCGGCTGCCTCCAGGTTGGTGGTCAAGGCCGTTTCTTCAATGTCACCGCCCTTCGTCGCTTTTGAAGAGTTAATGTCGATGGTGATCATCGCTTCCGTGCGGTCAATCACGATAGAGCCACCGGAAGGCAGGCGGACCTCACGTTGGAAAGCCGACTCAATTTGGCTTTCAATTTGAAAGCGGGTGAAGAGGGGAGTGGCGTCGCTGTAGGCTTTGACGCGGGTGATAAAATCCGGGCGAATCAGTTTTAGGTGTGCCAGGGCTTGTTGATAAACAGCATCATCGTCAATCAAGATTTCTTCAATATCTTTGCGCAGATAATCACGAATGGTGCGAATGACAGCATTGCCTTCTTGATAAATCAGGAAGGGAGCGGAGCGTCCACTGGAAACATTTTGGATGGTTTCCCATTGGCGCAGCAAAATATCGAGATCCCATTGCAACTCTTCTAAATTTCGGCCACTGCCGGCGGTTCTGAGAATGACGCCCATACCATCGGGAACGCTCAGTTGGGTCAAGACTTCGTGGGAATGATCACGCTCTTCATCATCAATCCGGCGGGAAATGCCGCCAGCGCGCGGGTTATTGGGCATGAGCACCAAATAGCAACCGGGCAAGGAAATGAAAGTGGTTAGGGCGGCTCCCTTGAGGTCGCGCTCCTCTTTTTTGACTTGCAGGATTAACTCTTGATCTTCTTCCAATACATCGTGAATGCTTGGCCGCCGACCATTGTCATTGTAGCTGTTTTTAAAGCAAGGACGGGCAATTTCCTTCAAAGGCAGGAAGCCGTGACGCCCTTCACCATAGTCCACAAAGGCAGCTTCTAAGCTGGGCTCGATGCGGGTGATACGGCCTTTATAAATATTCGATTGTTTTTGTTCGCGGGTGGTGGATTCAATGATTAAATCTTCAAGATATTGTCCTCGGGCTACAGCAATCCGTAATTCTTCTTCATGTGTTGCGTTAATCAAAATTCTCTTCATTTTTCTATCCTTCTTACAATGCTCGTGGCAGATGCAAGGATGGATATAGAGCCTTACTGCTTCAGTCGGAGGTGAGAAGCCTCGCCTTTTATAAGCGTTTTCGCAGAGTTAAGAATCGAATAGCCGTCGCGCCTTCCATCGAAGGGGCATCATTTCTGGCTGCTTCTTTTAGGTGACTCCACCTTCATAAACCATTAAAAGTAATCAGCTGCTTAGAATCTTGGGCTAAGCGCTAGGGGTCTCTATATCAATTAGCCTGCTCTTTTCCATTGTTTGAGCGTTGTTAAATTTATCAAACTCTATCATGGGGGAGGGTTAAATCTTTGAAAAGACGTCCTTTATGCCCCAATTAAGACCATTTAGCTCCTAAATGTAACTTTCTAGGTTCTTTGCTACCTATATTTAAAGTTACCCAAGAGGGAATATAACAATAATTTACAACTTGATCAATAAGGTGCTTATCATGTACAACACCCAGATGAAACCAAAATCTGTCGCTACCAAGATAAATACCAAGCCCAGCAACAGCCAGCCCGTTCATTATTTAACGGTCGAAGAAGCCTTTGCGGGGCAGCGTATTGATAACTTTTTAATGGCGCGCCTTAAAGGCGTCCCTAAAAGTCGCATTTATCGCATGTTGCGCGGCGAGGTACGGGTCAATAAAAAGCGCGTGACGCCGGCTTATCGTATCCAGGCCAACGATAGCATTCGTATTCCACCCCTGCATTTGGGTGAAAAAGCGGCTCAAGTGCCGCCGAGTGAAAAAACACGTGCCTTTCTCATGGGGCGTGTTTTATATGAAGACGAGCAACTTTTAATTCTCAATAAACCCTCCGGCATGTCCGTTCATGGTGGCTCAACGGTGCGTGTTGGGATTATCGAAGCTTTAAAAGCAGCCTACCCACGTCTACCACAGCTAGAGCTCGCGCATCGCCTGGACTCCGATACGTCCGGTTGCTTAATTTTGGCAAAAAAGCGCTCTGTTTTGCGGGAATTACACATGCTCCTGCGTGAAGGCGGCATCCGCAAAATTTATTGGGCCCTCGCTGAAGGCCAGTTGACTCCAGCGGAGCACCGCGTGGATGCGCCTTTATTAAAGCATCACTTGAAAGGCGGCGAACGTTTAGTAAAAGTCCACCCCGAAGGCAAGTCTTCGCTAACTGTCTTTCATCCTATGGAATTCTATACCCACGCAACCCTGGTCGAAGTTCATCTTTATACTGGCCGGACGCATCAAATTCGCGTGCACGCCCAGCACATCGGCCACCCGTTGGCAGGGGATGAACGCTATGGCGATACGGACTTTAATCAGCACATGCACAAACTGGGTTTAAAAAGATTATTTTTGCATGCGGTTTCATTAGAGTTTACACTGCCGACCAATGGCAAACACATTCTGGTGAAAGCCCCTCTGGAAGAAGATTTGAAAGATTTATTAAAGAAATTATAAGAAGGAAGCACCCCATGAAGGACAACAATCTCAAAAAAGCGGGGCTGAAGGTCACACTGCCGCGGCTCAAGATTTTACAGATTTTGGAAGATGCAAAAGAGAAGCATCTCAGTGCCGAAGATGTCTACCGCATTTTGGCCAATGCCGGCGATGATATTGGTCTGGCCACGGTCTACCGTGTTTTAACGCAATTTCAAGAAGCAGGCCTCGTGATTCGCCATAATTTTGAGGAAGAGCATGCTGTTTTTGAACTGGACCACGGCGAGCACCACGATCATTTGGTTTGCGTGAAATGCGGCCGGGTTGATGAATTTACGGATAACATTATTGAGAAACGCCTGCAGGAAGTCGGCAAAGAAACCGCCTTCAATATTACCGACCATAGCTTGAATATCTACGGCATTTGCGTGACTTGCCAGCAGGAAGTCAGTTAAACCGTTAAACCCGCTTCCTCTGGCAGCTCTCCGTCACAAGCGTTCTTTCCACGCGTGGTGGCTCATTTTTAATGGCGACGATGGGTTCTTTTTCCAGAAGCATTCCGAACTTCGGCTGTTTATAAAAACTTGCAAAATTCTGGCTATAGTGGACATCACCATTGAGATAGTCGCTCGTTATTTCGATCAGCGGTTTCGGTAATATTTCTAAAGACTCGGTCACTGTCTTATCCCGCAGCGCAAAGAGCGCTTTGAGTTCTTTCACGGCAACTCTCTTGAGGGTAGTGTTATCTTGCAAAGTCAACAAATCCCCATTTGACAGGACATGAATAATTTCTGCGTTTTTATCAAGCAAAAGCGGTTGCAGGCTCATTTCACGCGCATCAAAAATGTAATAGTTACTCCTTTGTACAGCATGTAAGATCGACATATAGCAAGGAACTAAAAATAGATTCAGATGTTGCGAGAGCTGCATAGCACCATCCCAATTGAGGGTAACACCTTCTGTGTTTGTTAAATCTAAATTAACAATCGAGCGATTTTCAAAATTAATTTTGACGAGTAGCTTGGGGAGATTGTCTCGAAGACCGCTTTGCGGAAAAGAGTAGCAGACGACCTCGTTTGATGAAACCGGTTTCATACAGGTTAAGACGTAGGGATTCTGTTTATTGCTATTAGAGTCTTTGATGGCAATCACTGTTGATAAATGAAAAACACCCGCCGCGTTTTTTTTCCAGACATGGATTTGATTTGAAAAAGGAAAGCAGAGCACTCCCTCTCGAGGTGAGCAAGGGCGGCCGCCCAAGAGGAAATAAAAACCAGACACGGGCTTACTGCTAGAGAGCTTGAAGGAATCGCCCTCTCGTTTATAAGTCACCAACAGATCTTCACGTCGTTCATCTTTATTTGTTTTTGACTCTAGTATATGGTATTCGTTGGGGCTTGAAGCACAGCCCATGCTCTCGTTGATCGGGTCAAATTCCTCATGAAGTGGCTGCTCTTGAGCCATGCGAAAGACGAAGTCTTGGTCGGGACTTAAAATCAACTCCCCGCCGATTTCGGATAAAAGAGGGCCATGCGGCAAGTAATGAAGCCAGAGTGCAGGGCCCACCGGTTTGATTAAGTCTTTTGTGTTGAGCAATTTTCCCGAGGATAAGTCCCAGACATTCAAACGCAGCGAGTCCTTCTCGAGTTGGTGTTGTGAAAGGAGACGCTTGTCTGATTTAAAAACAAAGGTCTCCTGAGGATAACCGTCGGACAAGGTTAAAATGTCTACCGCTTGGGATTCTTTGGATTCCTGAGTTTCTTTGGGCAAACGAACCTCTTCTATCAATCGATTATCCATGTGACATCCTTATTGAGATCTGAGTTTTGTATGACTTTTACAATGCTTCGCGGCATTAAGAATACTATAAAGCTGCACGAAAGCGTAACCAAGAATCATAGAGCGACCATTCTACCTGTCCTGATCCTCACCTGCCACACCCACCATTCCTTCGGCATCCGACATGCCCCTTGTCATCCCGACATGCTTTTAGTCGGGACCCAGCGACATTAAAGGCCCTGGATCCCGACTAAAAGCATGTCGGGATGACAAGGGGCATGTCGGACGACAGGGACGACAGGGGGCATGTCGGGACGGCAAATGGCATGTCACCTGGACAGGGCTATTCTATTGCGCCAAGCATTTCTTCAGCATGTTTTAAAGTGGTGGCGGTGATGCAAATTCCGCCGAGCATGCGAGCGATTTCTTTAATTTTTTCGGTGAGATCGAGGCGGCGAAGCTGTGTCGCAACCTGGTCTTTTTTCTCCACCTTGTTCACTGCAATATGATGGTGGCCATAGGCTGCGACCTGGGGAAGGTGCGTGATACAGAGCACTTGGTGGGTTTGGCCAAGACGGCGGATCAGACGGCCGACGCGTTCTGCGGTGCCGCCGCCAATACCAACGTCAACCTCATCAAAAACCAGCGTCGGAAGGGTGTGCTGTCCGGCTGTAGCCAGATGAATGGCCAAACTGATGCGCGATAATTCACCGCCGGAGGCAATCTTAGCGAGAGGAAGAAAGGCCGCGCCGCGATTGGTTTTAATCTGGAAGATGATTTTTTCCAGCCCCTGCGGAGAAACCGAAAGGTCCGCTTCTTTTTGCAGTTCAATTTGAAATTCAGCATGCGGTAGATCGAGCGTTTGAATAATTTGCGTGATTTCTCGAGCGAGCTTTTCCGCAGCATGCAAGCGTTTCTCACTCAATTGATGAGCAAGCCGCGTATAGTCCTGCAACACATGCTGCTGTTGAATCAGAAGTTCTGCAAGGATTTGATCATTATTCTCCAAGGTCGCAAGCTCGGCCTGAAGTTGTTGCTGCAAGTCAGGGAGGGCCTGCGGTGTTACTTTGTATTTACGCGCCAGGTCATGCAAACTTTGCATGCGTTGCTCGACCCAGTGCAGGCGCTCGGGGTTTAAGTCAAGTGTATCGAGGTAATGATGAATCTCATTGGAGGTGTCATCCACTTGAATGGCTGCTGTAGTGAGCGCCGTGACCCAGGCCTCGATTTGCGGACTGACTTGCCTAACCACTTCAAGCGATTTGAGCACCCGATGCAAGAGGGCCAGGATGTTTTTCTCTTCAAATTGGGAGAGGTCGGCGAGCGCTTGCGTCAAGTTTTGCAACAAACTGTCGGCATGTGCTAGCTGCGGGTGTTCGGCTTCCAAACGTTGCCACTCTTGTGGTTGGAGCTGCAGAGTTTCCACTTCATTTAATTGATAGCGCAAAAAGTCTCGGCGCTGTTCGCGCAACTGCACCGAGGTTTGTTTGCTTTTGATGTCTTGGTCCAGCGTGCGATATTTCTCCGCCTGCTGTTGTACCTGCTTTACGAGTGCGAGATGCTTACCAAAACGGTCCACGAGTTCGCGTTGCTTTTCCAGCTTTAACAATGATTGGTGTTCATGCTGTCCATGAATATCAATCACAGCCTCGCTGAATTCACGCAGAACTGGCAGGGTGACCGGCAGGTCATTGAGAAAGCTACGCGAGCGCCCATCCCGCTGGAGAGTGCGGCGCACGATACACTCCTGGCCTTGCAAATCCAGGTCATGGTTTTTCAAACCCTCGGGCAACTCTTTTAAATGACTCAGATCAAAACAGAGCCGCAGGTCCATTTTATCTTGCTGGGCGCGGATCATTTGCGGTGAGGCACGACCGCCGAGCGCAAGCAGAATGGCATCGATGATCATGGACTTTCCCGCACCGGTTTCGCCGGTGATCACCGTGGTGCCGGTACTGAGGTCCAGATGGGCTTCTTCAATGGTAGCCAAATTGGCAATATGAATTTGCGTCAGCATAGCTCATTCCATTATTCCGAATATTGTAGTTTATGTCCCCAATGCAGTTTGCTGCGCAAGGTTTCATAATAGTCATAGTCTTGCGGATGAACCAGGTGCAGTTGTTGCGCATTTTTCTGAATGGTGATGTGGCTGCCGGGGGGCGTATTCACATAGGTCTGCCCGTCGCAGGCGAGGCGAGGCAAGGTGGTGTTATTGGGCGTCAGAATGATGCATATTTTTTGCTCACCATTCAAAACCAGCGGCCGCACACTCAGGGTATGGGGAAACATTGACACCAATACCATAGCGTCTAATTGAGGATGCAAAATGGGCCCACCGCCGGAAAGCGCATAGGCGGTTGAGCCGGTTGGGGTGGCGATAATCAAGCCATCGGAGCGCTGGCTGGAAACGAATTGATTATCCACGTAGATTTCAAATTCCATCATGTGGGGATTCGCCGCCGGAATGAGGGCAAATTCATTCAGGGCAATGCCCGGTCCGACCGTGGAATGCAGCGGGCTGCCATGTAATTCGATGCTGGCTCGCAGTAAAAAGCGTTTTTCTAAAATAAAATCCCCGTCGAGAATCGCTTTGACCTTGTTAAGCTCGGTGGGGTGGATATCGGTGAGAAAGCCCAGGCTACCACGGTTAATGCCGAGCACCGGCACCTCATCGTGGACGAGGGTATGGGCGGCATTCAAAAGGCTGCCATCACCGCCCACGACAATGACCAAATCGCAGTTTTTGCCCAGTTTGTCGCGCGGCAGGGTGGCCAAAGAGGTGTCCTGTAAGGCGGCGGCTGTGTCGGCATCGATGAAGGTCTTTTTGTCGAGGTGATGCAGATAATCAATGAGGATTTTCAGCGTTTCCTTGACGCCGGGATTGGTGACACGTCCAATGACGCCGATGGTTTTCATGGGCTTGCGCATAGTTATCTCTTTTTCCTATTGTCACATTGTATACCGAATGAGGCAAAACTTTGATATATTTGGGGCAAGAATTAATAATAACCCTAGCATTCTCAAAGTTTATGAGCGAATTTCCCGTAAATCAAAGGGCTCAGCAGGTCCTCAAAGTGCTGGTTGAGCGCTATATTCAAGAAGGGCATCCGGTGGCCTCAAAAACCATCGCCGAGGATGCCTCTTTGAAGTTGAGCTCGGCCACAATTCGCAATATTTTGGCTGATTTAGAAGAAAATGGCTATTTAACTTCATTGCATACCTCCTCCGGACGCGTTCCAACCGCCATGGGCTATCGTTTTTTTGTCGATGGACTGATCTCAGTCAAACCCCTAGAAACCACCGAAGTGCAAGAATTGCGCAAACAACTAGACCCCGAGCTCACCATGCCAGATCTTCTGCAGAGTGCCTCGACCTTGCTGTCAGGCTTAACTCAATTGATCGGCGTGGTCAGTTTACCGCGGCGGAATCGCGCGCTCTTGCGACAAGTCGAGTTTTTGCCCTTGTCGAGCATGGATCGGCAGAACCGCGTCCTGGTTATTTTAGTGCTCAGCGATCGCGAAGTACAAAATCGCATTATCCACACCGACCGTCCGTATTCGCCTTCCGAGCTCCAGCAAGCCGCTAATTTTTTAAATTCCCACTATGCCGGGAAAGACTTGTTCGAAATCCGCCGCGAGTTGTCGGAAGCGCTGCAAAATGACCGGGAAAATATTAAAGAACTGCTGCAAACCGCGCTGCTCATGGCAGACAAAGCCTTTGTCGTGGCCGAGGACAAGAGTAAGGACTGTGTGATTGCCGGGCAAGCCAATCTGTTTCAATATTCCCGCGAGCTGGATCTGCAACGCTTGCGTAACTTGTTTGAGGCTTTTACGCAAAAACAGGAAATTTTAGAGTTACTCAGCCATTCCATTGAAGCCGAAAAAATCCAGATTTTTATCGGCAAAGAATCTGGCTATGAAGTCTTGGACGATTGGAGTTTGGTGACCATGCCTTATGCACTGGATGGGCATTTGGTCGGGAGTTTAGGCGTCATCGGCCCGATTCGCATGCCTTATGAACGGGTCATTTCCGCGGTGGATGTGACTTCACGCTTATTGTCTGCTGTCTTGAATCAAGGCTAGACCACCCGCATATAGTATTTTTTTGGAGGTAATTAAAATGACTAACAAGTCGACACATGAAAGCATCGAAGCCAAATTGGCAAAACTCAATAAAGGCTCCGGAAAAGGAGCTGCGGAAAAGGCGGAACCTGAAAAAACATCCGCGGAGCTCCCCTTAGATCCAGTAGACTCTGAAGAGGTGATGCAACGTTTGAATGAAGCAGAACAAAAAGCAAGCCAGCATTGGGACCGTATTCTCCGCATGCAAGCCGATATGGAGAATGCCGCCCGCCGCGCTGAGCGTGAACTGGCGGATACGCAAAAATATGTGCTTGGTAAGTTTGTTAATGAACTTTTGCCCGTGGTTGATAATTTAGAGCGGGCCGTGACGGCAGCACAAGACAGTCCAAGCGATGCGCCAGCGATCCTGGAAGGCGTGCATTTAACTTTAAAAATGCTAGCTAACGCCTTGGAAAAATTTGGCGTCAAGCAAGTGAATCCTTTACATGAAGATTTTAATCCTTTGTTTCATGAGGCTGTTTCGACGCAAGCAGGGGGAACAAAACCGGGGCAGGTGCTTGCGGTTTTACAGAAAGGTTATTTACTGAACGAACGGCTGGTCCGACCGGCCATGGTGGTTGTTTCAAAATAGGCGAGGGCCTTGAAAATCTAGAGTAGAGCCCCCATTTTTTACTTATCCAGTCACTAAAAAAGCGGAGTTATAAATTTATGTCTACAAACAATATCATAGGGATCGATCTCGGGACGACCAACTCTTGTGTGGCCGTTATGGAAGGGGATAAAGTCAAAGTCATCGTCAATGCCGAAGGGGACCGAACTACTCCCTCTGTCGTGGCTTATTTAGACAATGGAGAAACCTTGGTCGGCTGGCCGGCCAAACGCCAGGCGGTCACCAATCCGCATAATACCGTCTACGCTGCCAAGCGACTGATTGGCCGCCGCTATGACGAGGACATGGTGCGCCACACACAAAAAATGGTGCCCTACAAAATCGTCAAAGCAGAAAATGGCGATGCTTGGATCGAAGCCCATGATAAGAAAATGGCTCCTCCGCAGGTTTCAGCTGAAGTCTTGATGAAAATGAAGAAAACCGCGGAAGACTATCTGGGCCATGAGGTCAAAGAAGCGGTTATTACCGTGCCTGCCTATTTCAACGATTCGCAACGTCAAGCCACGAAAGATGCCGGGCGGATTGCCGGTCTTGAAGTCAAACGTATTATCAACGAACCCACCGCGGCAGCACTGGCCTTTGGTCTGGACAAGAAACCCGGCAATCGTAAAATTGCAGTCTACGACTTGGGTGGCGGCACCTTCGATATCTCGATCATCGAAATTGCGGAAGTGGAAGGCGAACATCAGTTTGAAGTCTTGGCGACCAATGGCGATACCTTCTTGGGCGGTGAAGATTTTGACCTGCGCTTAATTAATTATTTGGTTGAAGAATTCCAGAAAAGCAGCGGCATTGATTTGCGGGGTGATTCGCTGGCTTTACAGCGCCTCAAAGAAGCCGCTGAAAAGGCCAAAATTGAACTGTCTTCCGCACAGCAAACCGACGTGAACCTGCCGTATATTACTGCCGATGCCTCGGGGCCAAAGCACTTGAACATCAAGCTCACGCGCGCCAAGCTCGAATCCTTGGTGGAAGACTTGGTGGAACGCTCCATTGAGCCCTGCCGTATAGCCTTGAAGGATGCCGGTCTCAGCGTCGACAAAATCGAAGACGTGATTCTGGTCGGTGGCCAAACCCGTATGCCCATGGTTCAAGAAACCGTGCGTAAGTTTTTTGGCAAAGAGCCGCGTAAAGACGTCAATCCGGATGAAGCCGTTGCCGTCGGCGCTGCTGTGCAAGGGGCGGTGTTATCCGGTGCTATCAAAGACGTGCTGCTGCTCGATGTGATTCCACTGTCCCTCGGCATTGAAACCATGGGTGGCGTCATGACCAAGATCATCGAAAAAAACACCACAATTCCAACCCGTGCCAATCAAATTTTCTCAACGGCTGCAGACAGCCAAACAGCCGTAACCATTCATGTGATGCAGGGCGAGCGTGAAATGGCTTCAGCGAATAAGTCTTTGGGTCGCTTCGACTTAACCGACATTCCGCCAGCACCCCGCGGCATGCCGCAAATTGAAGTCACCTTCGATGTGGATGCGAACGGTATTTTGCACGTGTCGGCAAAAGACAAGGCCACGGGTAAACAGCAATCCATCGTGATTCGTGCTTCCAGTGGTTTGAGTGATGAAGAAATCAAGAACATGGTCAAGGATGCGGAATTGCATGCCTCCGAAGACAAAAAATTCCATGAATTGGTCTCGGCGCGCAATCAAGCCGACAGTCTTATCCATGCCGTGACGAAATCGCTGAAAGAAGCGGGTGATAAAGTCTCCGGGGATGAGCGCAAAACGATTGAAAGTGCTGTCGAAGATTTGAAGTCGGCGCTCAAGAGCGATGACAAAGAGATCCTGGAGAAAAAGACACAAGCTTTGACCGAGGCCTCCTCAAAAATGGCGGAACGTTTGTACGCCGCAGGTCAGCAGGGCCAAGGACCCGCCGAAGGCGGTGCTCAGCAACAAGAAAGCGGTGAGCGCGCGCAGAAGAAGGACGACTCGGTGGTCGATGCAGAGTTTGAAGAAGTAAAAGGCGACGACGGTAAAAAAGGCAACTAGACTGTCATCCCGACATGCTCCTCGTCGGGACCCAGCGCCTTAAAAACCCCTGTTATGCCCGTTAAAAACCGGGCATAACAGGGGATTGGTTTTTTTGAAATAACTTTTTAAAGAGATTTATGACAAAAGCAGATTACTACGAAACGCTGGGAGTGGCTCGCAATGCCAGCGATGATGAAATCAAGCACGCCTATCGGCGTTTAGCGATGAAGCACCACCCGGATCGCAATTCTCACTCGAAAGAGTCTGAAGAACAATTTAAGCAAATCAAAGAAGCCTACGAAACGCTTTCCGACAGCCGTAAACGCGCGGCTTACGATCAATTCGGCCATGCGGCGGGTGGCGCCGGTGGCGGTGGTTTTGGTGACATGAATTTCGGCGATATTTTCGGCGATGTCTTTGGCGATATTTTTGGTGCCATGCGCAATGCCGGCGGCCCGCAGCGTGGCGCTGATTTGCGTTATCAAATCGAAATCTCACTGGAAGATGCGGTCTTTGGAAAAACGCAGGAAATCTCTTTTGCTACCTTCGTCCCCTGTGCCGACTGCAAAGGTAGCGGCGCCAAGAAGGGCTCCCACCCGACGACCTGTGCCGATTGTGATGGCTATGGTCAAATCCGCCTGCAACGAGGCTTTTTCTCGGTGCAGCAAACCTGTCCCACTTGCCGCGGGAAGGGCAAGGTGGTGACCGATCCTTGCGCTCCTTGTCACGGTCAAGGTCGCCGCAAACAGGACAAGACCTTATCCGTTAAAATTCCTGCGGGCGTGGACAATGGCGATCGCATTCGCTTAGGCGGTGAAGGGGAAGCCGGCGAAGGGGGTTCCCAACCGGGCGACCTCTACGTCGAGATTCATCTCAAACCACACCCCATCTTTGAACGTGACGGCAAAGATTTGTATTGCGATGTACCCATTAGCTTTACACTCGCTGTTTTAGGCGGTGAATTGGATGTGCCAACCTTAAGCGGTCGCGTGCAATTAAAAATTCCCGCGGAAACACAAACCGGTAAGGCCTTCCGTTTGCGTGGCATGGGCGTACCTTCCGTGCGCGGCGGCGGTAAGGGCGACACCATCTGCCGCATCACGGTGGAAACACCCGTTAATTTAACGGCTAAACAAAAAGAAATGCTGAAAGAATTTGAAGCCACGTTGTCGGCAAGCAACACAAAAAAACACAATCCCAAAGCAACATCGTGGTTTGATAAAGTAAAGAAATTTTTCGAAGACATGAAATTTTAACCGTCATTATTGAAGGATCCAAAAAGCATGGCCATGAACCGGGTACCCATGACTGCACAAGGCGCAGTCAAATTACGTGAAGAACTGGAACATTTAAAAACCGTGGAGCGTCCACGGGTGATTCAAGCCATTGCGGAAGCGCGTGCCCATGGCGATTTAAAAGAAAACGCCGAATATCACGCAGCCCGTGAATCCCAGGGTTTTATCGAAGGCCGCATCCAGGAAATTGAGTCCAAGCTTTCCGTGGCACAAGTCATCGATGTGACGCAAATTGAAAATGCAGGGCGGGTCATCTTTGGCGCCACTGTGAGTATGATTAAAACCGACACCGAAGAAGCCGTCATGTATACCATTGTCGGCGAAGATGAGGCGGACTTGAATGAAAATAAAATTTCAGTGACCTCGCCCATTTCCCGGGCCATGGTTGGCAAATACGTCGGTGATCTGATCGAGCTCAAGACGGAAGAGCGGGTTACTATCTATGAAATTACCAAGGTTGAATACATCTAACTATGTGCCCCAAGCGAATCACGAGCAGCCGACAATGGCTAAAAGAACATTTTTCTGACTCCTACGTCAAGCAGGCGCAGAAAAGCGGCTATCGCTCGCGGGCTATTTTTAAGCTTCAAGAAATTCAAGAACGCGACCGGCTTTTTAAACCCGACATGACCGTCATCGATCTGGGTGCAGCGCCGGGAGGCTGGTCGCAGCTTCTGACACGCTTAGTGGGAAGAAAAGGCAGAGTTATCGCCATGGATATTTTACCGATGCCAGCGCTGCCTCGTGTTGAATTTATTTTAGGCGATTTTAACGAGACTAAGGTCCAGCAACAGTTGCTCGCAGCCATTGGCGAGACCCGGGTAGACTGGGTCATTTCGGATATGGCACCGAATTTTAGTGGTATCGACAGTGTCGACCAACTGCGCTCCATGGCCTTGGCGGAAATGGCACTCGAATTTGCCCTCAATGTCCTGCCCGAGAGTGGTGGTTTTTTGATCAAAGCCTTCCAAGGCGAGGGTTTTGAAGACTTTCTCAAGACCTTCCGCAGTTGTTTTAAAAAAGTACTAATTCGAAAACCCAAGGCCTCGCGTGAGCGATCCCGAGAAGTCTATCTTGTCGGAATTGGCCGGAAGTAGTTTATCGCTATTAGATCAGGTATGATTCAATATATGAGACCAATAAACATTGTGATAAGGGGCACTTCAAGTGAACGATACAATTAAGACAATTTTATTGTGGATGGTCATTGGTATTATTCTTATCACCCTCTTTAACAACTTCGGGCCACAACAGCCCTCCGAAGAACGCCTGAGTTATTCATCCTTAATTAACGATATCAAACAGGGCAATGTCCGTGCGGTAACAATCACGGAACAAAATGTACGCGGTGTTTTTCATAATAATAAGGTTTTCACTTCTTATCTGCCCATGCGCCAAGATCCCACCCTGATTCAACTCTTGCTCGACAAAAGTGTCGTCGTTAAAGGCAAGCCACCGGAACAACCGGGCCTCTGGATCCACCTCCTCAACCTGCTTCCCTGGATCGTCCTTATTGGTATTTGGATTTACGTCTTAAGACAGCAAGCCGGCATGGGTAAGGGCGGCGCTTTTTCCTTTGGACGCAGCCGAGCTCGCTTACTGGGCGAAGATCAAGTCAAAATTACATTTGCAGATGTGGCTGGCGTCGAGGAAGCGAAGGAAGAGGTCAAAGAATTAGTCGAATTTCTCCGTGACCCCGGAAAATTTCAACGTTTAGGCGGAAAAATTCCGCGCGGTGTATTGCTCGTCGGCCCGCCGGGTACGGGTAAAACCTTATTAGCGAAAGCGGTTGCCGGTGAAGCCAAGGTGCCTTTCTTTACTATTTCCGGCTCTGACTTTGTGGAAATGTTTGTTGGCGTGGGTGCTTCTCGCGTTAGGGACATGTTCGAGCAGGCGAAAAAACAAGCTCCTTGCATCGTATTCATTGACGAAATTGATGCCGTTGGCCGTCATCGCGGCGCAGGTTTAGGCGGCGGTCACGATGAACGTGAGCAAACCTTAAATCAACTGTTAGTTGAAATGGACGGTTTTCAAGGCAATGAAGGCGTCATTGTCGTTGCCGCAACCAATCGCCCAGACGTGCTGGATCCAGCCTTACTGCGTCCGGGCCGCTTTGACCGCCAGGTGATCGTTTCGTTGCCGGACATTCGTGGCCGTGAGCAAATCATGAAAGTACACACCCGCAAAGTACCTCTGGGTGACGATGTCGATGTCAGTGTTATTGCGCGTAGTACCCCGGGGTTTTCCGGTGCCGATCTCGCGAACATCGTCAATGAAGCCGCCTTGTTCGCTGCCCGTTCTAATAAACGCGTTGTCACCATGGAAGATTTTGAAAAAGCCAAAGACAAAGTCATCATGGGTGTTGAGCGCCGCTCCATGGTGATGAGTGAAGATGAAAAGAAATTAACTGCCTATCACGAAGCCGGCCATGCGATTGTGGGACTCAGTGTGCCAGAGCACGACCCGGTTCATAAGGTTACCATTATTCCCCGCGGTCGTGCCTTGGGTGTCACCATGTTCCTGCCGGAAGGGGATCGCCATAACTACACCCGCGAATATCTGGAAAGCAAAATTGCCAGTCTTTTTGGCGGTCGCATTGCAGAAGAATTAATTTTTGGTTTAGGCAAGGTCACAACCGGCGCTGCCAATGACATTCAAAAAGCCACGGAAATCGCGCGGAACATGGTCACCAAATGGGGCTTTTCTGAAAAATTAGGGCCTCTGACCTTTGAAGGCAATGATGAGGAAGTATTCTTGGGGCATACAGTGACTCGCCATAAAGAAATTTCCGAATTAACCTCCGGCATGATCGACGATGAAGTGCGCATGATCATTGAAAATAACTACCGCCGCGCTGAAAAGATTTTGAAAGACAAGACGATCATTTTACATGCGATGGCACAAGCCTTAGTTAAATTCGAAACGATTAACATCGACCAAATTCGAGATGCGATGGAAGGACGGACTGTGCGAGAACCCGCCTTCAGCAGTAATGGTCAAAATACCAAACCGCCAGCGAATGCCCCCATCCCGCCGGGCAAAAACCAGGGAAATAACGCCAGTTTAGATTTATCCCATGACGAAACCACTTAAACAGCCGAAAAAAATGCAGCTGACGGCCCCTGACCTGAGTAAACGGAAATATTTTGGCACGGATGGTATTCGGGGTCGCGTGGGCTCGCAAACAATCACGCCGGAGTTTATTTTAAAATTAGGTTGGGCTGTGGGGAAGGTATTGGCTCGGCACCCCGTGCAACTCCCTCTGCCACAAACCGGTAAAGTCTTGATTGGCAAAGACACCCGAATTTCCGGCTATATGTTTGAGTCTGTTCTGGAAGCAGGTCTTTCTGCGGCTGGAGTAGACACTCACTTACTGGGCCCCATGCCGACACCGGCCATTGCCTACCTCACCCGCACCCTCCGTGCCCAAGCCGGTATTGTCATCAGCGCTTCGCATAACCCCTATTATGATAATGGTATCAAATTCTTTTCTGCCCAAGGACTAAAACTGCCGGATGAAGTGGAGCTTGCCATAGAGCAGCAACTGGAACAACCGATGACCACCGTCGACTCTGCGGCCCTCGGCAAGGCAATGCGTGTGGTCGATGCGCCGGGACGCTATATTGAATTTTGCAAGAGCACAGTGGCCTCCGACATTAACTTAAACGGTATGAAATTGGTCGTGGACTGCGCGAATGGTGCAGCCTATCACATTGCTCCCAATGTTTTTCGAGAACTGGGAGCTGAAGTCATTGAACTGGGTGTTGAACCCAATGGCTTGAATATCAATCTCAATTGCGGCGCCACTCAACCTGAAACTCTGCAGCATTGGGTCTTGCAAGAGAAAGCAGATTTAGGCATCGCCCTCGATGGCGATGGCGATCGCGTGGTCATGGTCGACCATGCCGGTAAAATCTTAGACGGTGACGAATTGCTTTATATTATTGCCAAGCACCGCAAAGAAACGGGCCATTTGCGGGGCGGTGTGATTGGTACCGTCATGTCTAATCTCGGCTTTGAGCAAGCGCTCCAACATCTCGGCATTGAGTTCATCCGCGTTCCTGTCGGCGACCGCCATATTATTGCAGAGCTGGAAAACCGTGGCTGGTATTTAGGCGGTGAACCTTCCGGGCACTTAATTTATCGCGAAGCAACCACGACCGGTGATGGTATTATCACCGCCTTGCAAGTCCTATCCGCCATGCGCC
>Ga0206838_10084_pt1 | contig 30343 bp, 28 predicted proteins | sample Alteio_BWOrgCont_26_FD_152879 | JGI IMG/M metagenome (GOLD analysis project Ga0206838, IMG submission 152879) | Enriched cells from forest soil in Barre Woods Harvard Forest LTER site, Petersham, Massachusetts, United States -... | ecosystem: Environmental > Terrestrial > Soil > Temperate forest >...
TCATCAGGTCAGGCGTAAATTTTCGATTCGCGGATGGCTTCCGCCACGGCGGGTGGAACAAGATTTTCAACCGGCAATCCGGCTTTCACCCGCGCGCGGATTTCAGAAGAAGATACGCCAAAGGGAAATCCCTTCAATGTCCGCCCGCGGAACGGCGCGGGAAACACCGGTGACGCGCCGCCGGGACGCGGGACAGCCACGAATTCGGCGAGTTTGGCGAGTTCACCCGCTTCGCGCCAGTCGTTCAGTTTTGCCGCGTTGTCCGCGCCGATGAGGTAAAACAATTCCGTCGCCGGGAATCTTTTGGCGTAATCGCGCAGTGTATCTATCGTGTAAGAGGTACCGCCGCGTTTTGTTTCCTGGTCGTCAACCTGGTAATTCGCTCTTCCAGCCAGCGCGAGGCGCAATAATCGCAGGCGGATTTCCGCCTGAGTGATGGGATTCTCTTTCTTGAACGGTGAATGGGCGACCGGCACGAAAAAAATCTTGTCGAGACCAAGTTCTTCCACTGCCGCCTGCGCCACCAGCAGGTGGCCAAGATGCACGGGGTCGAACGAGCCGCCGTAGATTCCAATTTTGAGTTCAGCGTTCAAAATTCAGGCTAAAGAGTCGCAAAAAGACGGGGCCATTCCAACCCTGAACTCTGGACTGCGAACCGGTTCGGTAGTAGATCAGATTGGCTGGTAGGGCCAGCGCGCTGCGCTGTCCCCGGCGGAAAAGCCGCCGGAAGGGATGGACGAAATGCGGATTTTACCACGCTCGTTGCGCCCGCTATACGGGCGCGGACGGCGCAGCGCGCCGTCCCTACCAAATTCCACCGATTTAATTCGGTTCGATGTAGTCCAGATCTTTGCCGTGCGTTTCCTCGAGCCCGCTGGCGGCCCAGAATGCGATCACCATGCTGGCGGCACCGACGATCGCCGCGCTCGCGACCGATCCCAGCGTACCATGGCTGGTCGGGATCGATTTCAAGTATTGGAAGGCAAGGGTGAGCAACACGGTCGCGCCGCGGACAAAATTCGGCACGGTGGTGGCGACGGTGGCGCGGATGTTGGTGCCGAATTGCTCGGCGGCAATGGTCACAAAAATGGTCCAGTAACCGACGCCAAATCCCATCAGCAATATGACGAGATAAAAAGTCCCGTCGGACTGGCCGCCGCAGGAAAAGTACGCCGCCAGCGCCAGCGTGGTGAACGTGAGAAAAGCGAAAAGCACCTTGCGGCGCGAGCGCAACAACTGGCTGAAATAACCGCTGGCAAACCCGCCGAACGTGATGCCCAGATAACAAAAAGCGATGGCCTGCGCGGTCTTGACCTCGCCCTGAATGTTCAACGCCTTGGAAATCTCCGGCGAGAAGGCGATCAGGACGCCAACGATGCACCACAACGGGAGGCCGATGAAAATGCAGCGGAGATATTTCACAAAACGCTTCGCATTGGTGAAGAGCATCAAAAAATTTCCGCGCGCGACGTGCGTTTGTCCGGTGCGAAGCTGCTTGAACATGCCCGATTCCGCGACGCTCAAGCGCAGCACCAGCAGCACGAGGCCAAGGCCGCCGCCGATGAAATAAGCCATGTGCCAGTTCACTTTTTGCGCGATCAGCCCGCCGATGACCGCGCCGAAAACGCCGACGGTTGAAATAATTGTGGTTCCGTAGCCGCGCAATTCCTTCGGCAAAATTTCAGTGACGAGCGTGATGCCGCCGCCGAGTTCGCCCGCCAGCCCGAAACCGGCGATGAACCGCCAGACGGCGTAAGCGTGGATCGAGGTATGGACAAAACCGTTCGCGATGTTGGCAGCGGAGTAAAGCAGGATGGAACCGAACAACAGCGCGACGCGGCCCACGCGGTCGCCCAGGATGCCGAAGAAAATTCCGCCGATGAGCATCCCGATCATCTGCAGGTTCAGCAACAGAACGCCGTTGCTGACCAGTTGATCGCCGGAAAAACCCATGTCCTTCAGGCTGGGAATGCGCAAGATCGTGAACAAAATCAGGTCATAGACGTCGACGAAATAACCCAGCGCGCCGACAATGACGGCGGGCGCAAGAACCTGGCGCAACACGGACGGCTCGTTTTTCATGGATTGGTTTGGCGGCAAATCGTAAATTGTAAACCGCCAATCGTAAATTGAAATGACTCGACACTGCCACAAATGCGGCGAACCCTGGACGCTCCCCGGCAACCCCGGGCGCGGCGAGGTCTGCATGAAATGCCGCGCCGACCTGCGCTGCTGTATGAATTGCCAGAGCTACGATCCGCGCGTGGCCGAGCAATGCCGTGAACGCCGGGCCGAGCTGGTCCTCGACAAGGAAGCGGGAAATTTCTGTGAATATTTTGAGTTCGCGCGCCGCAAATGGGAAGGCAAGGAGGTTAAATTATCGCGCGAAGAAGCGGCGCGAGCGCACTTGAAGAAATTGTTGGGTGATTAGCAGGTAGGGACGGCGCGCTGCGCCGTCCGCGCCCGTAGAGCGGGCGCAACGAACGTGGTAAATCCATCTCTCTTTGGTCATCGCTTCCGGCGGCTTTACCGCCGGGGACAGCGCAGCGCGCTGTCCCTACCAGCCAAACCGGATTGCCGATGATTAAACCGGCTCCCATCGTATGCCCTCGCAAAGAGCCTACTCCTTCCTTCCCTGCATTTTGCGGAGCATCTGGTATTTCAAGTAGGTTTCGCGGGCGCAGATACAGGCGATGTCCCAGCCGGGTTTGCCGTCCAGAAATCCGCGTCGAAAAACATAACAGCGCAGCCAGCGAAAAACCGCGTGACCGGCGGGGGCGAACGGCGAGGCGGATTTTCCCGCCGCCAGCTTGTCCTCCGCCCAGAGGCGCGCGTATTTGTCATCGCGGTCACGGCGGACGGTGCCGGTGAAGGAATAGTGATGCAGGTCGCCGCGCAACTTTTGGATTTCGCCGGAAATCTCCAGCCGTTCATGGACCTGACCGCCGGCAAATTTCGCCCGGTCGCGGCGGAACAACCGCACCAGCCGGTCGGGATACCAGTCGCCATGGCGAATCCAGCGTTCGCCGAACAGCACGCAACGCGGCATGGAAAAACCGCTGACATCGGGTGATGCCGTCGATTTTTTCAACGCCAGAATCTCCTCGCGCAGCGCAGGCGATAATTCTTCATCCGCATCGAGGCTGAAAACCCATTCATGCTGCGCCAGGGAAATGACCTTATTTTTTTGTCCGACGTAGCCGAGCCATTTTTGGGTCTCAAACCGCGCACCGTGTTCGCGTGCGATTTCTTCCGTGGCATCGGTACTGCCGGAATCGAGCACGACGATCTCATCCGCCAGTCCGGCGCAACTTTTCAACGCGCGCGGCAGGTTGGCCGCTTCATTCAAGGTGATGAGGCAGAAGGAAATTTTCATCGGAACTTCTCCTGCGCGGCGAGTTCCAGCACCGCAAGCGTTTCGGAGACGTTGCGCTCCAGCGAAAGCGAGGACAGATCGGCCTGCACGCGGCGCGGTTGCAAAATCCATTTCTCCGCCGCCGCCGCCAGATTTTCCGGCTGCCAAAATTCCCGGACGACGTTGCCGGTGACGTTTTCCGAGATGATTTCGCCCGCGCCATTGCTGGCGGAAGTGACAACCGGCAAGCCGGCTGCGAGCGCCTCGACAACCACATTCGCCGAAGGTTCGTAAACCGGCGGAAACAAGAACAGGTCGGCGGCCGCGTATAAATTTTCCAGGTCACGCGCGGGGCCCGGAAAAAAAAACACCGTCCGGCGCGGACGCGGGCGCATGGTCCTTGCCGATGACGGCAAATTTGAGCTGCGGAAATTTCTGCTTTAACAATTCAAAGGCTGCGAGCGCGAATTTAAGGCCTTTGCGTTCCCACCCGGAGCCGACGAATAATAATAAAAATTCGTTCTCCGCCACACCGAGTTTTTTCCGTGTGCCGGCACGGTCGCCTTTCTGGAAACGCGCGGTGTCCACACCATTGCGGACGAGATGGATGCGGTCCGCCGGAAAAGAAAAGTTTTCCAGGATCTCCTTCCGCACCATCTCTGAATTGACGATGACACGGCGGGTGTTTTGCGGGTCGAAGGTCTGCGCTTCGAGCGCGAGCAGATTTTTGTGGAAGGCGCCGGGGCCAAAAATATTTTTCCACCACGGCGAAAATTGTTTCCGTTTTTGCAGCCAGACACGGTGCACGCCGTCGCCCGCGCGATAAACATCCTGCTGCAGCGTGCGTTCGAGGCTGAAGATGCAGTCAAATCTTTCGCGCGCCAGCTCTGGTTTCACGGCATTGGCGAAATGAAGATTGCGGGTGGCGCGGGTGGCGGAGATTTGCACGGGGTGCAACTTTACACCGGCCGGCGCGTCGTCCCATGCTTCGGCGAAGAGGTGCAATTGGTGTCCGCGCGCGGCGAGCGCGGCGAGGAGGCGCTGGAGATACAGTTCGGCCCCGCCGGTGGCGGCGAACTGTCTGCGGATCAGCGCGAGCTTCATGCGTTCATTTTCCGGCTGGCGACGGCCAAAGCAATTTTATTTGCGGCTAGAGCGGTTTAAAAAATACTGTAGCCGTCGTGATCGCCAAGCGCCGCCCCCTCATCCTGACCTTCTCCCCCGAGGGGGAGAAGGAACCGCTCCGGTTTTAAGTGCGATTTTATCCAGCCACTGCCCTCCGGATAAAAATGGGGGCGTCAACGGTTATGGCTTTTCTGAAACTGCACCAGACGGTTGCGAAAAATAAAAAAAGCGAGGCGTGAACCTCGCTTTTAAATTGATGGGCGGATTTCAGTTCGCGGCGGTCGCGGCCACGATGTTCACGCGGCGGCCACCCTTGTCAAACTTCACCGTGCCGTCCTTGAGCGCGAACAGGGTCCAGTCGCTGCCGGTGCCGACGTTCTGGCCGGCGACCCATTTGCTGCCGCGCTGGCGGATGATGATGCTGCCGGCGCTGACAACTTCGCTGCCAAAGGCTTTCACGCCGAGGCGTTTGCTGACGCTATCGCGGCCGTTTTTTACGGAACCTTGACCTTTTTTATGTGCCATAAAAAGTTAGAAGTAATTAGTTGATGGTTGATGGCGGAATCAGGCGTTGATGCCGGTGATCTTGACGACGGTCAATTCCTGGCGATGGCCGATGGTCTTGTGATAGCCCTTGCGGCGCTTCATCTTGAAGGTGAGCTTTTTCTCGCCGCGGATGTGCTCGACGACGTCGGCGGTCACTTTGGCGCCGGAAACGGTGGGCGAGCCGATGGTGAGCTTGCCGTCGTTGTTGATGAGCAGCACGCGGTCAAACGTGAAGGGCTTGCCCGCCTCGGTATCGAGGCGTTCGATTTGCAACTTGTCGCCGGCGGCGACGCGATACTGTTTGCTTCCAGTTTCTAAAACGGCGTACATAAATTTTTCTCCCGCAAAGGGTCGAACATTAAAGCAGATTTGGCCAAAGTGTCAATGTTTGATTTTTGGGCTTTGAGGAGGTGCGGGAAGGCGGTTTTTCAGGGGGTAAGACGCTATAAAGAAGGTCGCTTTTCCTTGCGCCCGCCGGTTTCGGCAACGCCAATTCGTTTAATCGCTTGCCTCTTGGGTGGGTGGCGGCAATTTTGTCTCGTAACATAGTCGGGATGGCCGCAGCCGGAATCAAACACGAACTTTTTTTGAACTTAACACTGAAAACAGAACACTTAAAACCTAACCAGTGGTGGGGCTGCTGATGCCAAGTTGTAATTAGCTGAAGGCGGTCACGCGCCGGGAACAAGCCCCACCTTTTGCAAAAACTCGACGCCGCGATGCACCTGCTCCTGTTTTACTTCCCATCCGAATCGCTGGGCTTCGCTGGCAATGTCGGCCTCGGAAAGCGGCTTCCGGGACTGACAGAGAATCCAATGCGATTTTGCAGCGAAACTCAAATCCATGTAATCGAGGTTGCCGGCATTAACGACCCTTTTTGCCGCCTCGGTCACGCGGCCGGCTTCTTCGGGATAATTTTCGTTAAGCCACGCGACACCGGCCTTACCTTCTTCGGTGATTTGATATTGGAACCGACGCATTTCAAAACCCGATTCATTAGAAAATCCGTAGGTTGAGGCGTCCTCGCGAAGCTGCCCTTGAAGTTTGAGCGTGGACAATTCGCTGTTGAGGAGAGCCGAATAAGGTCCGTAATAATGCGCGTCGAAGTCGAGGCCGAGATTTTCGCCCAGCAAGATTTCAGTGAAATAGAGCCGCTTTTGAAGCAGCGTCTTACCGCCGACTTGTCCGCCAAAGGCGTCAATAGCCAGCAGGATGATCGCACGAGGTTTAAGATTCATACGGCAGCCTCCGGTAATTTAAGTTGGTTGTCAAAATGGTGGTTCATTCGCGAAAGGAACCATTCGTGCATCTGCGATTCGATGGAACGCCGTTTCTTTTCGTCACACGGCGGAAGCGGCGCATAACAATCAAGATTTTCATCGCGCAAACTGGCGTCAATAGACTGAAACAACACGGATTCCTGGTCGAAAGGAACCAAGCGGTCACCGCATTTGATCAGCACGCCAGCCTCATCATTTCGCGCTTGGGTTCGCACGGAGTCAATTTTATAGCGGTGGAGAATAATATGCGAGGGGGAAATTTTTGTCTCCGTCAGTTGGGAGAGCTTTTCAGCGGCTTCAGCTTCGAGAATTTGCCGCTTTTCGCCAAAACGCTGGCTGAAAGCAGCAAGCAACTGACCGCCGAGTTCGCTGGTTTTGAAATCAATCACGCGCTTGAAAAGATTGCGATTTACAAGCTGTCGAAACATTTGACCTGCTGCGGTGCCGGCGTGCTCATTTTTCAGAAGCTCGACGGAAAGGCGTTGGTCATCCCATTCCAAGTAATTTTTCAGGAAAGCCGAGCGGCCTCCTTCTTCGATTGGGAAGCGAAAAAGCGATTCGAGAAACGGAAGTTTGTCGTTTTCCACTCCCAGCATCATGCAACGAACGAGCATACAGTCGGTGATGAGTCGAACCTTGTGCCGATACACCTGCGTTGTGAGATAGTATTTGGCAAGGACGAACTGCTCCAAACTGTGTAAGCCGGCTTTGGCTACCACCATAACTTCGTCGTCGCCATCCGTGAATTTGATGAGCGTATTATGGAGTTGATGGATGTCATAGACACCATAGCTGACACCACAGAAATATGAATCGCGAAGCAAATAATCCTGTTTGTCAGCATCGAGAGGACCGGAAATGATGTCGCGGTAAAGTCGCTGATCGAGGCCATCGCGAAGTAATTTTACAACATCCTCGCGGTCCTTATTGCTTAAACCATGATTAAGGTCGCTATTTTCGAGGATGATTTGCTGTGTGATCAGCTCGTGAATCTTGTCGTGTTTACCGGCTTTTTTCGCAAGCGCGTCGCCAGAAATTTGGGTCAGGATAGATTCTGAAACGTGCGAAAACGGGCCGTGGCCGATGTCGTGAAGCAGAGCGGAGAGCCGGATGAGTTTGGTATGATGCGAGTCAACAGCGAGCTGGCTGCAGAGCCGTCCTGCGACATGGAGAACACCGAGAGTATGGTCAAAGCGAGTATGCAATGCGCCAGGATAAACCAGCCGAGCCATTGCCAACTGGTGGATGCGGCGCAACCGCTGGAACAGCGGTGTGTCGAGCACGTCCAGTTCACGCCCTTCCACAGTGATAAAACCGTGAATCGGATCGCGGATGTTTCGTTCAAAACTCATGGCTGCGCCATTCTTTTATCTTAATCCAAGCTTTAGTCCAAACCAAATTCACGGCGACTAATTCTCTGGTCAGAAATGTGTCAGTCCAGGGACAGCGAACAGTTGCCCACAGAGGCACGGAGAACATTGAGGCGCCAAAAACTTTAACCGTCAAGACCCAAGGCGCAGAGCCGGTGTTTGCAAAGGCTGGACATCACAGTCTTTGGCTTTTTTTCCAACGCTCATATCCTTCAATAGTGCCATTCTTCGCTAACTGTTCAACGTCTCGCACAACTGGCTTTATTGGTTGGCTGTTAACAGGGGAAAAGTCTCGACCGCAATACCTGCACACCTTGGCTTCCAGCAATACCATCTCTGCACAAAATGGACACTTCTTAATGGGATGCTTTTCAGGTGCTCCTTTGCCCTTGACGCTCTAACGAGGGCGATAAGAACAGCAAAAAGTACAAATGCCAATACGAGTACAACTGCGAATACCGTATCACCCATATTTGAAATGATATCATTCATATACTTTTTTCTCCGCGAAATGTCTCAACACCCAAGGTGTCGGAACTGGTAAAATGCATACTATAAAAACTACAGTGACACCAGACACAGTGTCTAGCACGTGTGGGAACATAGAAACGAAGCTCATGCAAACCAGATAAATCCAAATAACCAAAAAAGCGACATAACCGTATGTATAACAAACCTGCCTCCAATTTGGCGGAAACTTCTTCTCTAAGACTGCGTATTTTTCTGACGAGCCAACTCCTAAATACCAGCGATACTCACCTGGCCCTCTGTGACTTACGCGGAGGCTGCGAATAGGTATCAGCGGGATATATGCCAAGACAATCCACTCAGTGGTAATAAAAGAACCATTTTTACGAAATTCACGTTTGCCGTAAAAAGTTGTGCCAAATCCATTCAGACTATATGGGCCTCGATCCTCAAAACGCCAAAAACTCCCATCCGAATTGGTGCTCTCGCTCGAAATGGCTGGCTGAATCTGCCTCACTTCCTCGGCATTCTTCTTTTCTTTTTGATCTTGTGCAGATCCGACGATGCCATCATTGAAAATGTAACCACAATCACAAGCGGCTGCTCGATTTAAACACTTAGTATTACACTGCGGACATAATTTCATATAGGGAAGGTAAGTTGCCTTGACCAAAATCTGAGCCACGCCGCCGGTGACTTCCGCCAAGGTGAAACCCTCAGCAATAACTGACCAGCGTAACCGGTATCAGATGCAGGTGTTATATTAAGCATCGTCTTTATTGTCCAATTCGCTTGCGCACTTGGTCAAGAAGTAGCTCATCTATCTCGTGCTGTTTTGCAATCGGCAGTAGCATCATCAAATATCCTCTGCGGCTCTTCTTCAGTCCAAATGGCCTGCCACTACCGATAAGCTCCGCAGCGGCGCGGTCAACTCCGCTATCCAACCACTCAGGAATTACATTGTCGCCTTCAATCCGATGACCGCTGATACAACCGCTACTCTTGAGCGCAGCCAGCACCTCAAGATACGCTAAATTTTGCGCCTTCGTCATAAATGGGTTCTAGCCGCGAGCGTCAGAGAGTACCATAATGTAAACTCGTTCAAGGTCTTTCTTGGTTAGTGTGGTGGTAGTCGTGAAGGGTTTTTTCATTTTCAGGCGCGCGGACAACTGTACGTAATACGCCAACTTGTTCACACCCATCTGTTGCATCGCCATGTGAATTGCTGCGTATCGGGCCTTGCGCCATTCATCAGGTGCTTTCGTCTTCCATCCGCGTTTCTGGATAGCAAGTTGCTGCCGATACCACGCTTCCACTTCTGGCATTTGAACTGACAGCAATTGCTCTGATCTCGTTAGCTTAAAGCGGTATTTGAACCGGTTCCGCCACATTCCAAAAGCAGTCGAACGCGGCTTGTTGATGGTGCTTTCTGCAAGGCTTTCAATCCATGAATCAATCTGCTTGAGTTCACTTGTGGACACTGCTCCCGGTGGAGGTGTGACAATAATCTTCGGCTTGGTTGGTTTGGCATAATGGTGATAGTCCCCGGCTACTTGAACATTGTTGTCACCTGCTATACTCTGGTTGACATTGCTGGTACGAGCTTGTTCCTCAGGCGATGGGTTGTCTGAACGCGTTTTTCTTTTGCCTTTTATCGCCGCTTTGATTTCCGAGATGAACTTCTGGTGCGCCTGCTCTGGCGAAAGATTAATGAGATCAATGTAAACGATTGGCTTAAGCAAGCCATCAGGCTGGCAATCACGGACTCGAACTGGAATGAGCGTGCTTTTCATATTCGTTGGATCGGACACAAACGCGGCGGTCCACTCTGATTCTGCAAACTTTGATGATAAATAATCGGGTGAAAGAACCAGAATGAGCCGCTGTGCAGATTTCAATGCTCCGTGCATCTGGGAAACGAAATTGGAGCCGGCCACGAAATCCTGTTCCTGAAGAATCGTTGAGAACATAGCCCGATCAAGCCAATTGCCAAGCCCTTCCGCCCAGTGTTTATCTGCTTTGTTGTAGCTAATAAAAAAGTCGTCCATAAAATGTGGCCTTCATTTCTTTTTAGAAAAGACCCAGAGTAGTGCGGCGATAATTAATCCAGCGATGATAATGCTGATGGTTTTGTGCTTCTTGATGGTCGTGGTCATGCGCCCTAAGACTTCCATCAGTGTTCTTGGGTCTTTTGTTCGCATATCGCAAGCCTGGACTTTTTTGAGAAAGCCTGGCAAAGCACTGGGCGGCATATCCCAGACCACCGGGATGACGCGCTTGTTTTGTGATAGCGCCGCTCCGATTTCCTGATTTACAAATTCTGACTGGCAAGCCTTCCGTGATGCGAGAAAGATAAAATAATCAGCAGCCCGAAGATTGGCTAAAATGGTTTCATCCCAAACTTGGCCCTCAACCAGCGAAATTTCGGCAAGGAAGACGGTGACGCCGCCTTGCAAGAGCCTGTCATAAACCCAACGGGCGAATTTGCTGTCTTGTGTTGAGTAGCTGATGAAAACATCTGGCATAAAATAATTAAATCTAAGTTATTTCCGATTACTAAATCGCAACTCACCCCTCATCGTAAACAGGTTCCGCATTCGTAGTTTTGCTTCATTTTGATTTGCGCAACCGGTTTGCCGGCCAACCAGCGGTTCCCATCTTTAATGGTTTTGCGATTTAGTTCAAGGTCATCGTTGTCTCCGGCGCAGTTGTTCCCCCAACCGTCACGGCGAATTTGAGCCTCCTGACGTCGGCTGCTACGAATGAAGAGGGTTCAACCGCTTTCAGGGTTGGAGAAATTTTTTAACGGTGGACCTCCGCCTTCGCTGCGCTATGGCGCGACAAACATAGCAACCTTTGGGCTGAATGGCGTTACCTCGTTGAGGTAAGCCGGCACGGGGCCGGAATGGAGAGCTGTAATTCCGTCCACCGGAATATGTCATCCCTGAACGGGGGCTTGGAATTATTTGGGTTTGTGGCTACAAAGGTGTCACACCTGACGGGGTTCGGTGGCGGGAACCTGCCGACTGCAAGTCGGCAGCACGTTGCTATCAGGAACGCGACGTGCGGCGGGCACTGGAAGCGGTGAGAGAATAACTTTATGACACGCAAGCAAGTCAAAGAGCAGGCGGGGCGCTACGCGAAATTTGTCGAGTGGAGCAGCGAGGATCAATGTTTCATCGGCCGTTGCCCCGAACTCGCGCTGGGCGGCGTGCATGGCAGCGATGAAGCCAGGGTTTATGTGGAACTCTGCGAAGTGGTCGAGGAGTGGATTGAACTGCTGCACCAGGACGGGGTGGAGCCGCCCGCCCCACTGTCGGCAAAATCATTCAGCGGAAAATTCGTGCTGCGAGTGGAACCGGCCATGCATCGCCGTCTGGCGGCCAAAGCCCTGGCTGCCGGTGAAAGCCTGAACAGCTACTGTGTCAAGACGCTGGTGAAGGCTTAGAGTATTTCCAAAAATACTGCAGCCAATCAGTTGGACAAAAGGTGAAGGCGGCTGCATTTGCGATTTGCGAGAAGAGAATCGTTAAAACTTTAACCGCCAAGACGCCAAGGCGCGGAGGGGGCGATTCCACCGACTATGGTTGAACCGCTTTATCCAAGCTGTTGACCTCAATTTTCTTGATCGCTTCCGCAGCGAGCTGACTGCTAAGCGGCGAATCTTTATCTGCGACTATCTCTTCAAGCTTGGGAACGGCCGCCTTTGCCGGCGGGCCGATTTCACCCAACAAGCGGATGGCTTCTCCTGCGTTGGCATTAAAGTCCATTCGCCGTAACTGGGCCGGCCCCCGGTCGTTTGGCTTCGAAAGATCAATCAAAGTTGGCAGAATTGTTTGCGAATCATGATACATCGTCCAGATACTCTGTGCCGCCGCCAGGCGTGTTCCTGGTTGCGCATCTTTCAGCGAATCCAGCAGAATGGGCCGCAACGGGAAATCCGGCTCGATTTGATTCAAAGCCAAGGCTGAATACAGGCGCAGGTAACCATCCCCGGATTGCAGTGTGGCTTGCAAAGCCGGAACGGCCGCTTCGGCCGCCGGGCCCATCTTTCCGAGAATTTGCGCCGCCCAAAAACTTTTGTCCTTTTCCAGCGCGCTGAGGAGAACCGGCAGTGCTTCGTCCGTTTTCCCCGTGATTTGCCACAGAGCTTCGGCCGAAAAAACGCGATTACCGAGCGAAAACTTCCCGGTGTCGTTTAGCTTCCCGCGCAAAACAGGGACCGCATCCCGGGCCGGCGCGCCAATGTTGCCCAAGGCTTCAATCACCGCCCGCCGCAATGCGGTTCCCACAGAAATATCTGGCTCGACGGGCCCATCCGTGGCCGAAATAAAAGTTCCATCATCGTTCCGATTCTCTAAATCCTGAATCAGATCAGGGACTGCTGGTGCCGCTGATAGGCCGCATTCCTTCAAAATCGTGGCTGCGGTAGTCGCAATACTAAGATCGGTTTCGACGCGCACCAAATGGCCCAACGCTTTTGTCACCTGTTGATCCGGAGATCTGATTTTTCGCAAAGTAACTACCGCAGCAGAACGAATCCGGCGGTCCTGATCGGTGGCGGCTTGTAGAAGGATTGGCAAAGCTTCAGTGAGAGCCGGGTTTTCCGCCTCAGTTACGGTAACCGGCGAAGTCCCAAAACTCCACAGCGCATTTCTTCGAACTTGCTGATCTTTGTTCTGCAGCCCTGCTTTCAAGTTCGCGATCGCAATCCTGGTCTCCCCGGCAAACTGATTTGTCTTGGCAGATTGACCGCGTGCGTGAGTAAATGAGCCAAGGGCCAGCGCCAGGACCAACAGCGTCGTGGTGACGCAAGCCGCGAGGCTGGCGGTCCGATAATGCTTGATCATCAAGATCCGCCTTTTGATTTCCTCCAAGCTGCCGATGACGGGTACGGCGCCGGAAAAAACGGGGCTTCCCGCCGAAAAACCATCCATCAGCTTGAGCAGGACTTTGCCGTAACCGGGGCGTTCCTCCGGGTCCATTTTTTGCATCACCATGGCGTCACAAACCAGTTCCCGGTCGGCGCGAAGCCGGTGGAGCGCCAGCCAGACAAACGGGTTGAACCAATGCAGAAATTGGACCGCCATCAACAAATAGTTCAAGGGAATATCCTTCCGCCGCACATGAGCCATTTCGTGCAGGAATATCATGCGCAGTTCCTCGTCGTTCAAATGCGATAACGCGGTTTCAGGAAGCAGCAGGCGGAGCCGGAACAGTCCAAAGACGGCCGGGCTGCTCAATTGCGAAATGGCAACCAGTTCCACCGGCCGACGAACCTGCATCGCCTGCCGTGCATTATTGAGCAACGCGAGCAGTCTTGGGTCGGAAATAATTTGACCCTTTCGGATCAAGCCATGCCATGTTCCAAGTCGCCATCCCGCCAGCATCAACAGGCCCAGGCAACCGGACGCCCAAACGATGCCCAATGTTCCCGACACCGAAATACGGACCGGTTTAACTGCTGCAATAGCCGGGCGCGATGAGACCTGGGACGGCTGGACCAAAGTCACATCCTCGGTTGACTGATAGGAGGTGGGCAAAATGGCGACCGGCTGCGCGAGTCTGGTTGCCGGTGGAAACAAGTTCTCAAAACTCAATACGCTGGAAGGCGTTATCGGGAGCAAGAGGCGGATGAGAACCAGCAGGCTCAACGTGTAACGCAGCCGTGGCGTGAGCCACCTGGCCAGGATCATCTGCAACCCGAAAACCAGCACGATCAACACCGTCGCATAAAGCGAGGTTTTCCAAGTCCACTCGAAGGCCGTTTCGGCCAGCCCGCTTAACAGGTTCATGGCGTCTTCTCCTCCAGGATGGACTTGAGTTCATCAATCTCTTTGCGGGTGAGCTTCTTACGTTCCAGAAAGCAGGCCAGGAAAGGCGCAATTTCGCCGTCAAACACCTTCTCCAGGAACGAACGGCTGGCCGACTGGCGACACTCCTGTTCGGTGACCAGCGGTTTGAAGACGTATTCCCGTCCAGGCTTTTCGGTGGTCAACGCCCCCTTCTGCACCAACCGGCTGAGGAGGGTATGGATGGTTTTGGGCTTCCAATGCGATTCATCCTTGAGTTGCTCGACCACCTCGCGGGCGGACGGCGTCTTCAATTGCCAGACGGCCTTGAGGACCGTCCATTCCGCATCGGAAATCCTGGACAGCCCCTTTCCTTCCATTTTGCGTTTTGTCGCGAATCTCATGTTTCCTTACAGTTGTAAGACCAAAATATCTTACATCTGTAAGATTGCAAGCGTGAATTTAAAAAATATCATGCACGGGTGATCCGCCGTCCCTCCCGCTGACGAGTTCCGTGCGCCGGTTCAGACGGCGGCGCGGCAGCATTTACGATATTTATGGGAAAGGGAAAATTATTGAAGGGCTGAAGCGGGCGGAAGCGGCGCGCGCGGACCTCTGCGCGCCGTCGTCACAAACTCGAATGCGTTCGTGCCAGGCGGCGGGCAGAGGACTGACCGCCCTACCGTCTTTTGGAATGAATGGATGGCCTTGGATTTGATAAACAAAGATTACTTTAACTGTTGACAAAAATTGCAACGGTAGCTATCTTGGATCAAGGCTCCGCCGTCGCCAAACTACGGCGCGACAAGGCGGTGACGGGATCGGCCTTCGCTAAAAGCTACGGCCCGACAGGACGGATTCCGGTTTTCGGAGTTCGGATTGTTCTTTGACATAGCCACGAAGTGGCGGTTGGGAAATGGGAACTGGCGCGGGCTGCAAGGCGGCGCGGGCGCGGGTGGATTGTCGCGAAGCGGCAATCCATCCCGCCCGGTCCGAGCCGGACGGGCCACCATGGGGTGGCTCGCGGGGAGGCGCGAAGGGGTTGAAGGCCGGGGGATGGGGGTGTAAATTACGAAACGAACCCAATTTTTTCGCAAAAAAGCCAATGAAAATGCATAAGTGTCCAAAAAAACGAACCCAATTTTGAGGGCTTTTTTGGCCGGTTTTGCCATCCAGAGCGGGTTTTGGCCACAAAAACACGGAGATACCGTGGTCCTTTTCCGGACGGGGTCAATCAATTGCGAAGTGCGAAGTGCGGAATGGCGAAATCGGGCACCACTCGCCCCACTGAATCAGGCTGAATCAGACCCGCCTTCTCTTTGCATGCGGGATACGGCGCGGCAAGCCAAATCCGGGTAAATCAAGGTAAATCAAACCAAATCCAACCCGCCTACGTAAAAACCTCGGCGCGGCAAGCCGGGTCAAAGAAGTTTTGCGAGTTTTGACGACTTTTGCTGATGGGTTAAAATAAGTTCGAATAAGTTCAAATAGTCCGCCAAGTTTTTGCGGGCACCAACTTAGTGCCGGGGTCCGAGCCGGACGGGCCATCGGGGGAGGGGGCAGGAAGGTTGCAGGGTGCTTGAAATCAGTTGTTTCCGTGGGCCAACTTTGTGAAGCTGTGGCGGCATGATTCATCCGACCGCCAACATCCACGCGAAAGCCCACGTTGACCCGCGCGCCAAAATCGGTGCGGGCGTGCGCATCGGGCCGTTTGCGGTGATCGATGCGGACGTGGAACTGGGCGACGGCTGCGTCGTGGGCCCGCATGTCTATATTACCGGGGTAACCAAGGCAGGCGCAAATAACCGGTTTCATTGCGGTGCGGTCATCGGCGATGCGCCGCAGGATTTGAAATACAAGGACATCCCCACACGCACGGTCATTGGCGACAACAATGTCTTCCGCGAGGGTGTCACGGTGCATCGTGCCACGAAAGTCGGCGAGGAGACGGTTATCGGCAATCACAATTTCTTGATGGCGAACTCGCACGTTGCCCACAACTGCGTCATCGGTGATCACGTCATCATTGCGAATGGCGCATTGCTGGCCGGCCATGTGGAGGTGCAGGACCGCGCGTTCATCTCCGGCAACTGCGCGGTGCACCAGTTTTGCCGAGTCGGGACGCTCGCAATGATGCAGGGCGGCACGGTGATCAGCAAAGACCTGCCGCCGTTCACGGTCGCGCATCAGACCAACATCGTATGCGGATTGAACGTCGTCGGCCTGCGCCGCGCGGGCTATACCGCGGGTGAACGTGCGGAGTTGAAGCTCCTTTACAAATTCATTTTCCGTGCGGGCGTGAATTTCCGCCCCGCCATCCTGCAGGCCAAGGAACAGTTCACCAGCGCGCCGTGTAAAATTTTCCTCGATTTCGTTTCCGATGCCAAACGCAGCATCTGCTCCGACATCGGCCAGCGGATCCACGACGATGAATGACCCCCGGTACATCCTAATCGGCAGCGACGGCAAAAAATACGGCCCGGTTTCCGCCGCCAAACTGCGCGAGTGGTTGCAGGAGGGGCGGGTGGACAGCCGCACGGCGGTGTTTATAGAGGGCGCGACAGAATGGACGTTTCTCGGCCTGTTGCCGGAATTCGCACATGAAATGGCCGGGTCGCCGCCGGTCATCGGTGCAACAAAGCCGCAACCGGTGGTGGGAACCAACACTTTCGCGATCTGGGGGTTGATCTGCGGTCTGTTGTCGTGGACTTTTTGCGGCTGTTGCGTGCCGTTTGCAATTTTGGGGCTGACATTTTCCATCATCGCCCTGGTCCAGATCAATCCTGCCACCCAGGACGGGCGCGGCTTTGCCATCGCCGGGGTGGTGCTTTCCGCCACGAACCTGCTGTGGACGCTTGGACTAACGCTGGTCAGCGTGTTTAGCAACGCCACGCAGACGCAATGGAATCTGCCGAACTGAAATGACCGCCGCGCCACCAAAAATTTTACACCGGCAGAACCGGCCGGCAATCCTGATTTCCGGTGCGGTCGTGATTGGCATTGCGGCGGTCGTTTTTTTCTTTGACCCGGCCAAAAACCATTTTTATCCCGTCTGCCTGTTCCATAAATACACCGGTCTGGAATGTCCCGGTTGCGGGGCGACGCGCGCGCTTTATGCGCTGTTGCACGGAAATTTTCCGGCGGCGTTGCATGACAATGTGTTGCTGGTCGCCTTGATTTTCCTGTCCGTAATCCGTGGCGGCTGGCTGGCCCTGAAGAAAACCCGGGGGCAAAAAGACGCGGTTTTTTTCCCGTCGCGGTTCTTGTGGCCGCTGTTGATCGCGGTCCTGATTTTCGGCGTGGTGCGGAACCTGCCGTGGTTTGCCTTTTTGTCACCGGATTGAAATGTTTTTTCGCTTTTGCCGCCGCGCCGGGTCGTGTTCAATCAAGGTGCTATGAGCATGACCCATCCCCTCACAACCACGACCTTTGACCTGCCCGGCTACCGTGTCACGAAATCATTTGGCGTCGTGCGCGGCATCATGGTCCGTTCACGCTCGGTCATCGGCAACTTTGGCGCGAGCATACAAAGCATCTTCGGCGGCAATATCTCGCTCTATACGAGCCTGTGCGAGCGCGCCCGGGAGGACACCTACAACCTCATGCTCACGCATGCCGGCCAGCTGGGCGCCAACGCGGTCATCGGCGTGCGTTACGACGCCACTGAAATCGCCCCCGGCATCACGGAAGTTCTGTGCTATGGTACAGCGGTGTTTGTGGAAAAGGCATGAGGCGCTTGAAAAACTTTTGCCGCCGCTGATTTGAAAACGTTGCGTCCAGATTCATTTCTCGCGCGGCTGCTGGGGAGGCTCGCCGCGGGCGTCATCGCGCATCCGCGAAAGTTTTTCTGGTCGCAGGTCCTCCTGTTTTTCCTGTGCGTCGCCTACACGGCGAAATATTTGCAATTCGACATGAGCGAGGACAATCTCGTCAGCTCGAAACAAAAATACCACCACAATTATCTCACCTATAAAAACGAGTTCAGCTCGCGCGACGAGGATGATTTGGTCATCGTGGTCGAAAGCGATGATCCGGAAAAAAACCGGCAGTTCATCGAACGCCTCGGCGCAAAACTCGAGGCGCGCACAAATCTGTTCCTCGACGTTTTCTACCGCCCTGATTTCAGGCTCATGGGCGACAAGGCGCTCCTGCTCCTGCCCGAGGCCGATTTGCGCGAATTAAAAACGCAATTGCACGACTACCAGCCGTTCATCCAGCAATTTTCCCAGGCGACCAATCTAGTTTCCCTTTTCGATACCATCAACTGGCGTTTTGCCCATTCCAAACGTGAGACCAATGCGGATAATGCCGCGCTAGTGAAGGCCTTGCCCGTTTTGGAACGGATTTTGACTCAGGCGACGGATTCGCTTTTGCGTCCGGGCACGCCGCCGTCGCCGGGCGTCACATCGCTTTTCAATACGGGCGAGGATGCGATCGCCGGGCGGCTCACTTTTGATCACGGGCGCATCCGTGTCGCCATCGCCCAAGTCGTGAGTGACGATCTGGACGGCGACGCCGTGGATGAGTTGCGCATACTTGTCGATCAGACCAAAGCCGAAGTACCCGGCTTGAACGTTGGCATTACCGGCGGCCCAGTGCTCGATTACGACCAGATGAACCAGTCGCAGAAGGACACGACGTGCGCGAGCATCGTGTCGCTTGTGATCTGCTCGTTGATCTTCATCTACGGCTATAACGAAACCGGCCGGCCGGTGAAGGCGACGCTTTGCCTGATCATCGGGCTGGGCTACACGATGGCGTTCACGACGGCAACCGTCGGGCATCTGAACATTTTGACGGTGACATTCGTGCCGATCTTGATCGGTCTGGCGATCGACTATGGCGTGCATCTGGTGACGCGTTATGAAGAGGAGCTGCGCCACGGCAAAACCGAAAACGAGGCCATCACCAAGGCGATGGTGTTTACCGGGCAGGGAATTTTCACCGGCGCGCTCACGACGGCGGGCGCATTCCTGGCGATGGCCCTGACCGATTTCAAGGGCATCTCTGAAATGGGACTCATTTGCGGCGGCGGGTTGCTGGTATGCCTGATTCCAATGATGACGATGTTGCCGGTGCTGTTGTTACGCGGCAAACAAAACGTAATGGACCACAAGATCCATGAGGACGAACGCCGTGCACGCATCGAAAACATCTGGCTGCAGCGGCCGGTGACGGTCGCGATGGTCATCGGCGTCCTGTGCGTGCTGGCGGCAACGCAGTTGCACAAGATCACCTTCGATTACAATCTGCTCAATCTGCAAAGCGCCGGGCTGCCGGCGGTCGAGTTTGAGAAGAAACTTTTCGATGCGTCCGACCGGTCACCGCTTTACGGCGCGGTTGTGGCCAATTCGCTGGAAGAGGCCGTGGCGCTGGAAGCCAAATTGCAGGCGCTGCCGTCGGTTGCGAGCAACGGCGTGGATTCCATCGCCAGTGCAATCCAGGCCGACCAATCGGAAAAACTGCGGCTCATCGGCGAGATCAAGGATGAGGTTGCCGCGGTGCAGTTCGCGCCGCCGGATTTGCACCCGGTGGACCTGTCCGCATTGAGCCTGACTTTGTGGGGGTTGAATGGGTACCTTGGCAACGCGGTCAAGGTTGTGGGCAATGACAACCCGGCGTTGGTAAAACAATTTTTATCGCTCAAGCAGGCGATCGTGGATCTGCGCAAAACCATGCTGGACGGTGATACCGCCGCGCTCGCCGAACATGCGGACAAGCTGGGCGTTTTCCAGCGCGGGCTGTTTGATGACATCGGCGACACCTTTGACAGCTTAAAACTACAGGACAACAGCACGCCATTGCAGGCGCAAAACCTCCCGCCGGTCATCCGTAACCGGTTCATCGGCGTGACGGGAAAATTTCTTTTGCAGGTTTATCCGAAGGATGACGTGCGCGAACGCGGCCCGCAGGAAAAATTCGTCAAGGAACTGCAGTCGATCGCTCCTGATGCCACCGGCGAACCCGTGCAACTTTATTATTACACCGAATTGCTCAAGCAGAGCTACATCACGGCAGCGTGGTATTCGCTCATTGCAATCTCATTGATGGTGCTGGTCCATTTCCGCAGCGTGTTGGCGGTGGTTTTGGCACTGATCCCTGTCGCCATCGGAACATTGTGGCTTGCCGGCTTGATGGGCTGGTGGAATATTTCGTTCAACCCGGCAAACATTATGACGCTGCCATTGGTCATCGGCATCGGCGTCACAAATGGCATCCATATTTTGAACCGTTATGCGGAGGAACGCACACCGGGCATCCTGGCGCGCAGCACGGGCAAAGCGGTGCTGGTATCGGGATTGACGGCCATCGCCGGCTTCGGCAGCTTGGTGCTGGCGAAACATCGCGGCATCCACAGCTTGGGCCTTGTCATGTCGCTCGGCATCGCGACCTGTATGATTGCCGGGCTGACGTTTTTGCCGGCGCTTTTGAACCTGCTGGAAAAACTCGGCTGGCTAAACAAAAAACCCGGTGCCGACAAAATGCCGACACCGGATCAGGAGGAACCGAGGCAAAAACCTCAATTGTGATTAGGATACAGCAATATGATGCAAAGTCAATGCCTATGTTAAACCTCTTGTTTTTGACAAGAATTGCTGATTTTAAGAAATAATTAACGATAACGAAATTGAAATATTTGTTTCAAAAAAGAAGTGTGATACGGATTCTGGCCCTGATCTTTTTGGTGCCGGCATTTTTCGTTTTACCGGCGGTTTCAAGTCATGCCGATGAAAATCCAAGCCGCGTCGATAAAAATATTTTAGCAGGATTTTTGTTCGACCGGTATGACCTAACGCTTGAAATTGGAAGGCGCACTGAAGCCGCCGGGCCATTCTACTATTCTGAAAGGACCGAGGACGACTCAACGCTGGCCTTCCCACCGGTGGTTTCGTTCTATAAAAATTTCGCCGTTGATGCCGGTGAAGTTGATTTTATCTATCCGCTGCTGACTTTTGAAAATTATGGCGAAGAGTGGCGCTGGCAATTTTGTGAGCTGCTCAGTTTCGCGGGAGGCCATCAGGCGGACGAATTTCAAACGCGCCGCTTCACGTTGTTCCCGATCTATTTTCAACAGCGCTCGCTCGATACGAGTCTGAATTACACCGCGTTTTTTCCGATTTACGGGCATCTGCAACACCGGTTGTTTCGCGACCGGACCTTTTTTGTGATGTTTCCGTGTTACAGCGAGACGCAAAAAAAGGACATCGTCACTGACAATTACCTCTGGCCGGTCGGCCATATCCGCCACGGCAACGGCCTGAAGGGCTGGCAGATCTGGCCGTTTGCCGGTGCAGAACACAAGGTGGTGACCACCGAGACCAACGGCTTTGGGGACGTCACCAGCATCGGCGGACATGAACAATCGTTCGTACTATGGCCGTTTTGGGTTTCGCAGGACAACAAACTGGGCACGGACAATCCGGAAAAATTTCGCGCCTCCATCCCGTTTTTTGCCGTCACGCGTTCGCCCTCCCGCGATGCCACTTCCATCATCTGGCCCTTGTTCACCGTCGTGGACGAGCGCGGAAAAAAATATCACGAATGGGAAGGCCCGTGGCCGTTCGTGATCTTTGCCCGCGGCGAAGGCAAGACCACCGACCGCGTCTGGCCGCTGTTCAGCCGGTCGCACAACGCCACGCTCGAAAGCGACTCGTATGGGTGGCCGCTTTACAGCTACAAACGCACACATGACGATCCGCTCGACTGGCAGTCCACCCGCATATTGTTTTACCTCTATGTCGGCGTGACTGAAAAAAACACGTCGACCGGCGAGCAAAAAACAAGACGGGACATGTGGCCGTTTTTCACCTGGCGCAAAGATTTTAACGGCAACACCCGGTTGCAGATCTTTGCCCCCATCGAGTCCATTTTATCCGAAAGCCGGGGCATTACGCGCAACTGGTCGCCCCTTTGGACCATCTGGCATTCGGAAAAGAACGCGCAGAACGGCATGGCCAATGAATCCTGCCTGTGGAACCTGTACCATCGTGAAAGCAACCCGGAATTCAAAAAAATCTCGCTCGTTTTCGGGCTTTATCAGTATCAAAATGTGGATGGTCACAGCCGCACGCGGTTGTTTTACCTTCCGCTGTCCGGAAAGAAGTGAATTATGTTTGAAAACATCGGAGAAATTTTTTTGCTGTTCTGGCGCACGCTGCTCGCGCTGCCGTTCGCCTGGCGGCAACGGCGGAAAGTGTTGGACCAGTTTTATGAGATTGGCAACGCCAGCTTGTTGATGGTGTGCGTGCTGTCGTTTTTCATCGGCGCGGTCATTGCCTTGCAGACCGGGCCGGTGCTCGTGGAGCGCAGCCTCAGCAATGCCGTCGGCGGCGTGGTCGGCATCGCCATCGCCAAGGAACTGGCGCCCGTAATGATGGCCATCTTGATCGCGGGGCGCATCGGCTCGGCGATGGCGGCCGAAATCGGCTCCATGCGCGTCTATCAGGAGATTGATGCCTTGCGTACGATGAACATTAATCCCGTCCATTACCTCGTCCTGCCGCGGATGCTGGCCATAACCGTCGCGCTGCCCATGCTCGTCATCACGGCCATCCTGGTCGGCTGGTTCGGCGGCGCCGTCGTGGCCAATTACAATGCTCACATGGAAATTCCCTTCCGTGCGTTTTATTCCGACCTGCGCGACATCGTGGAGCTGAAGGACGTGGCCAATGGCGTGTTCAAAAGTTTTTGCTTTGCGATCATCATCGGCGCGGTTTCGTGCCATCAGGGCCTGAACACCATCGGCGGCCCGCGCGGCATCGGGCGCTCGGTCACCAAGGCCGTGGTCAATTCCATCGTGTGCATCGTGATCTTTGATTACGTCCTCACGCGCTTTTTGCTGAAATGAATTCCGCCAACAACAACACTAACACCGGCGTCGGGCTGGTTGTGCGCGGCCTGCGCAAAAGTTTTGACGGCCAGCCGGTTTTGAAGGGGGTGGGCTTCGAGGTCCAGCCCGGTGAGATCTTCGTTCTCATGGGACCGAGCGGCAGCGGTAAAAGCGTCCTCCTGAAACATCTCATCGGCCTGGAGGAGGCGGACGAAGGTGAGATCCTCATCAACGGGGAATCCATCACCACGCCCGAAATCGCGGCCAAATACCGGATGGCGCTCGTGTTCCAGTCCGGCGCGTTGTTGAATTCCTTGACGGTCGGTGAAAATGTCGGACTGTATCTGACGGAACACCGGTTGAAACCGCCGGCGGAAATCGAAAAAGTGGTCCTCGAGATACTGAACGACGTCGGTTTGAAGGACGCCGTGAACAAAATGCCAAGCGAGCTATCCGGCGGCATGAAAAAGCGTGCCGCCATCGCCCGCGCACTGGTCATCGAGCCGCAATTGATCTTGTATGATGAACCCACGAGCGAGCTCGACCCGCTTTCGTCCGTCGTTATCGGCAACGAGATATTGGATTTGAAACGGCGCATTCATGTGACGTCGCTGGTCGTGTCGCACGATCGTGACCTGGCCTTTGGCGTTGCCGATCGCATAGCGGTCATCATGGACGGCGAGATCAAGATCATCGGCACGCCCGACGAGGTAAAAAATTTCAACGACCCGCAGGTGCAAAAATTTCTCCATGCGGATTTTAAACGCGAAAAATAGCAGCTTATGAAAAATTCACTCGAAACCAGGCTGGGCATCTTTGTTGCCATCACCATCGGCGCGGCGATCCTCATCATCGAAAATTTCGGCGGGCCGGAGGTGTTCAAGCACGGCAAGCACATCAGCGCGCAGTTCGACACCGTGCAGGATTTGAAGATCGGCGACCGCGTGAAGATGGCGGGGGTCGAGATCGGCCGCGTTGAGGACATCGAACTGGTGACCAACAAGGTCAGCGTGGTGATGCGCCTGTCGGACAAGGCCGTCGTCAAGACTGACAGCAAGGCGACGATCAAATTCACCGGGTTGATGGGGCAAAATTTCGTCTCGATCGACTTTGGCACCCCGGATGCGCCGGTGGCCGGGGACGGGACGATCATCGCGGCCGTCGAGCAGCCGGACTTGAGCGCCATCATGGCGAAACTGGATGACGCCGCCTCGGGCATCAAGAACATGACGTCCACGTTCACGCCGGACACGATCAACAACCTGCTCGGGCCGCTCACCGATTTCCTAAAGCAGAACAGCGGCAACCTGGCGGCCACGATCGCGAACATCAAAAATGTTTCAAGCCAGGTCGCCGCCGGGCAGGGCACGGTTGGCCGGTTGATCTATGATGATTCCCTCTACCTTTCCGCGATGTCCACCGTGAGCAACCTGCAGGAAACCGCCAGTTCGGCGCGCCTGGTCATCAGCAACGTGAACTCGGGGCAGGGCACGCTCGGAAAGCTTCTGACGGATGACAAACTATACACCGAGACAACCGGTGCCATGACGAACCTCAACCAGGTCCTGCAAAAGGTGAACCAGGGCAACGGCACGTTGGGCAAGCTGGTGAACGACCAGGATTTCTACAAGAACGCCAAGCTGTCACTACAGAAACTGGACAAGGCGGCCGACAGCCTCGAGGACACCGGCCCGTTGAGCGTCATCGGCGTGATGTTAAGCCACCTGTTTTAGAGCGTTTGAATGGCTAAGCGAGCCGCAGGTTCTTCAGGACAGCGACGGTCGAAGGCGCCTTGTTGAGCGTGTAGAAATGCAGGCCGGGCACGCCGGCGCGCAACAGTTCCTCGCACTGTTGCGTGGCGTATGCGATGCCAAACCTCGCCGCCGCCTCGTCATCCCGGGCGACTTCGTTTAATCTGGCCTGCAACCGGGGCGGAATCTTGGCGCCGCAGAGCTGGGTGAATTTCTGGATCTGGGCCGCGCTCAAAATCGCGATGACGCCGGGGATGATCGGCACCTTCACGCCCAGTTTGCCGGCGAGGTGGTCGCGGAACTCGAAAAAGTCGGCGTTGTCAAAAAACAACTGGGTGATGACGTAGTCCGCGCCGGCATCAATCTTCTCCTTCAGATGTTTCCAATCATCGAGTTTGCCGTTCTTATTCGCGATATGGCCCTCGGGGAAACCGGCGGTGCCGATGGAAAAATTCCCCTGTTCTCTGATGAAGCGGACGAGTTGCGAGGAAAATTCGAAGCCGCCCGGCGTGGGTTGAAATTCGCCGCCGCCCGGCGGGTCGCCGCGGAGCGCGAGGATGTTTCGACAATCCAGCGCGCGAAATTTTTCCAGCAGCGCGTGGATTTCGTCACGGGTATGGTTGACGCAGGTGAGGTGTGCGAGTGCGGGCAGTTTGTGCTCGCGTTGGATGCGATCAACTATGGCCAGGGTTTTATCGCGCGTCATGCCGCCCGCGCCATAGGTCACGGAACAAAAATCGGGGGTCGCGGCCAGGAGCGCCGGGAGATGCTTTTCAAACAGCGCACGGTCGCCTTCGTCGGTCTTGGGCGGGAAAAATTCAAAGGAAACCGCCGGTTTTTTGGTGGCATTCTTCGCGGCCAGAATTTCGCAGATGGATCGCATTGTTCGCGTTTTGTCGGCCAGAAGTTAGCAAGGAGGAACGGCTATTGCAAATTTAAAATCAACGTATCTTGATACAATGATATGTTAATATATTTGGAGAACGATGAAAAACAAAAAACCCCTTCCGGTTTTGCCGGAAGGGGCCAGGACTTCTAACTTAAATTAGAAGGTGTAGATCAGGTTCAGAGCGAGGGTGAAGTCGTTCTGGTAAGGCGTCGCGTCGCCGAATGCCTCGCCGTGTTCGACGTGATCCCAGCGGAATTCCGCACGGCTGGTCACGTTCGCCCAGAGGTTGTATTGGACGGTACCAGTGAGTTCATAACCATTGTTCTGAGTGCCATTCCCATACGGATTCAAACCGTAGAAGCTTGGAAGGTCAGACAGGTTGAAGTATTCAGCGCGGGCGTTGAACGACAGCTTGTCAGTCGCGGCAAACGTGCTGTAGAGACCGAACACTTCTCCGGAGTCGCCGTTCAGGCCGCCGCTGTCGTGTTTGTTGTTCAGCGAGACAAAGTCAACCGCTGCGCCGACTTTCAGTTTGCTGCAAGGAGTCGGGACAGTGACGCCGGCGTAGTAGTTTTGCTTGCCGCCGTTGTCGAAGTTACCAACCATGCCGATGCTGGCGGTGGCGCCTTTGAGGAAGCCCCAGCTGTCGGGAGCAGTCAGGTTGAGCGCGCCAACGTAATCAAAGTCCGACGCCTCGCTTTGCTCGAACGACAGCGGATTGGCCATGCCCACAGTGAGCGAGACGGCGCTGCAGAACTGGTAGGTGCCGGTCAGGCCGAGCAGCGTGGTGGGCTCAATAAAATAACCGTAGGAGCGGCTATAGTTGGGGTTTGAACCATCCGTGTTGCCTTCATAACCGATGATATCATCCTGCACACCAGCTTTCCACTGGATGCCGCTGCCGAGCGGGGTGTTCAAGGCGATATAGGCCTGGCGGATTCCGGCTTCTGCGCCAAAACCGCTGGTACCCACTGCTTGAGCGCCAGCGTTGAATTCAACGTGGTAGCCAGCCGACCAAGCGGTCGCATCCAACGGCTTGTCGAGGGCGATGTCCACGTCATTGAGGCTGAAGCGATCAATGTTCGCGATGCCAGCAGGAATCGAGCTGTCTTCCGGGGATTGATTGCCCGTGGCATAGGTAACACCCACATCCACATAACCACTCAAGGTGGTGCTGGAGAGCGCGGTGTTAAGTACGCTCATCTTCGGTGCTTCGTCTGCGCGGACGGCGGAAGCCATGCTTACGGCTCCGACGGCGGCGAGACCCAGTGTCCATTTGTTAAACTTCATCTTGTTCCTCCGATGTTGTTTGGTTGTTGTTTTACTTAACTAAAATCAGAGCAAAAACAGTTTGCCCCGGCACCATGTGGTGCGCTTGAGTTCAAAATTAGGTAAAACTGTGTAAAATGACAACAATTATTTTTAGGCAAAACTCATCGGACAACTGCTTGCTTCCAAACTACTTGCCCAAATTGAATGCAATTTCCACATCCTACGGCCCTTATTTTATGCAAGAATTTTAGGCACCGGAGTCCTGTTCCTGACCGTAATCAAGTCGTTACAAGCGGGATTCCGGCAGTTTCGGTCACTGGAATGCTTTGTGCTTTAAGTCATTCGCCTGCGTTTGCGCTTGCATTCCGCTGGCAATGAAACTATTCACGATACAGGTTTATGCCAATCTTTGCCTATACTGCGCGCGAAACGGCCACCGGCCGCGAAATCCGCAACACCGTCGATGCGTTGTCCGAGCAGGCCGCCATCGCCGCGTTGCTCAACCGCAACCTGCTGGTCGTCGAAATCCGCGAAAAAATCTCCAAACGGGGCCAGACCAAGGGCGGCAAAGTCGGCCTGGCCGACCTGGTAGTTTTTACCCGTCAGCTCGCCACGATGATTGATGCCGGTATCGCCATCGTCCAGTCACTGCAGGCGCTGGGCGACCAGACTCCGAACAAGGTCATGCGCGACACCGTTCGTGACATCACCGCGCGCGTCGAGGCCGGTGAAAGTTTTTCCGATGCGCTCTCCCGCCATCCGAAATCCTTCAACCGCCTTTACGTCTCGATGGTGAGCGCCGGTGAAAAGGGCGGTTTGCTGGCCGAAATCCTGGCGCGCCTCGCCACTTACCTGGAAAACACCGACCGTCTCCGCAAAAAAGTGAAGACCGCGCTGATGTATCCGACGGTCGTCACCGTGGTCGCCATCGTCATCACCATCTTCCTGCTCGTGCGCGTCATCCCGACCTTCAAGGAAGTTTATCAGGGTTTCGGCGCCGATCTGCCCGGTCCCACCCAGATTCTCATCGACATCAGCGATATTGTGAAACATTACCTGCTTGTCCTGATCGTCCTCGCCGGCGCGGCTGTCTGGGGCTGGCTTTATTGGATTAAGACTGCTCCCGGGCGCGAATTCTGGGATCGCCAGCGTATCAAGCTGCCGATTTTCGGGCCTATCGCCCATAAAATCTGCCTCGCGCGCTTCACCCGTACGCTCTCCTCGCTCGTCCGTAGCGGTGTGCCCATCCTCGAGGTCCTCCAGATTGTTTCCCAAACCGTCGGCAATGTCGTCATGGAAAAGGCCATCAAGTCCGCAGCCGCGGACATCGAACGCGGCGAAGGCATCTCCGCCGCGCTGGCCAAGCATCCCGTCTTTCCCACGATGGTCGTCCGCATGTTGAGCGCCGGTGAACAGACCGGTAATATCGACACCATGCTCGAACGCGTTGCCAACTTCCTCGACGAGGAAATCGAAGCCACGCTCTCCGGCCTCATGTCGCTCATTGAGCCGTTGCTCATCGTATTCCTTGGCATTGTCATCGGCGGCATGGTCATCTGTATGTTCCTGCCGATTTTCAACCTCGCCAACATCGTCAACGGCAACGGCGGACACTGAAACCGTCCGGCAACTTTTAAAAAGTCAAAAGGCTTCCGCTGCAAACGGAAGCCTTTTTCTTTTGTTTTGGGAACAGGTTTGATCCGCAGATTCAGTGATATTCCTGCACGGTCTTGACGGCGTAGCCCGTTTTTTTCAGCGCGGCGATCCCGAGCGCGGCGGCCTTGGCGCCGCTCAACGTGGTGGCGATCGGCGTGCCGGTATAGACGGCGGTGGTGCGGATTTTGACCTCGTCCTCGCGCGGCACCGCCCCGCTGGGCGTGTTGATGACGAACTGGATCTCCTTGTTCTTCAAGGCGTCGATCACGTTCGGCCGGCCTTCCAGCAGCTTGTTGATGCGCTGCACTTTTAAGCCAGCTTTTTCCAGGATGGCCGCCGTGCCGCTCGTGGCGATGAGTTCAAAACCGAGGTCGGAAAACAGTTTTCCGACTTCTGCGACGTGTTTCTTGTGCTGGTCGCTGACGCTGATGAAAACCTTGCCTTTCAACGGCAGCGAGGAATTCGCCGCCATCTGCGATTTCGCATAAGCCACGCCCAGGTCGGCGTCGAGGCCCATGACTTCGCCCGTCGAGCGCATCTCCGGCGAGAGCAGGATGTCCTGCCCGTGAAATTTGTTGAACGGGAATACGGATTCCTTCACCGCCCAGTACTTCGTCCAGATTTCTTCCGTGAACTTCAATTCCTTCAGGGTCTTTCCGGCCATCACCTTCGCGGCGATCTTCGCCAGCGGTTTGCCGATCGCCTTGCTCACGAACGGCACGGTGCGCGAGGCGCGCGGGTTCACTTCCAGCACGTATACCATGTCATCCTTCACGGCGTATTGCACGTTCATCAGGCCGATGACCTTCAATTCCTTCGCCATCGCGTGCGTGTATTCACGGATGATTCCGATGACTTTCTGGGAAAGTGTGTGCGGCGGCATCACCATCGCGGCATCGCCGGAATGCACGCCTGCAAATTCGATATGCTCCAGCATGCCGCCGATGACGATGGTCCCGCCCGTTTTTTCATTACATTGCAGACCCACATCCGCGATGCAATCCACGTCCACCTCTGTCGCGTCCTCGAGAAATTTATCCACCAGCACCGGACGTTCCGGCGACGCTTCCACGGCGAACTTCATGTAATGCTGCAACTCCGCGTCGGAATAGACGATCTGCATCGCGCGGCCGCCCAGCACGAAGCTCGGCCGGACCAAAACCGGATAGCCCAGTCGCTTGGACGCGGCCAGGGCTTCCTCCGCATTGGTGGCCAGGCCGTTGGGCGGCTGCGGAATCTCCAGCTTGTTCAGCATCGCCGAGAAAAGCTTCCGGTCCTCGGCGATCTCGATGCTCTGCGGCGAGGTGCCGATGATGTTCACGCCGTTCTTCTGCAAGGCGAGCGCGAGGTTCAACGGCGTCTGGCCGCCGAACTGTGCGATGGCGCCCCAGCATTTTTCCCGCTCATAGATGTGCAGGACATCCTCGAGCGTCAATGGCTCAAAAAACAATTTGTCGCTCGTGTCGTAGTCCGTCGAAACCGTCTCCGGGTTCGAGTTCACCATGATCGTCTCGAAACCGTCTTCCTTGAGCGCAAAAGCCGCATGGACGCAGCAGTAATCGAACTCGATGCCCTGGCCGATGCGGTTCGGGCCGCCGCCGAGGATCATCACCTTCTTCGCCGTGTTGCCCTTCACCTCGTCATCCCCGCGGTCGTACGTGGAGTAATAATATGGCGTGTAGGCCTCGAACTCCGCGGCGCAGGTATCCACCAGGCGGTAGCTCGGGACCAGGTTCAATTGTTTCCGCCACGCGCGGATTTCGTCCTCGGTTTTACCGATGAGATGGGCGATCTGGCGGTCGGAAAATCCGAGCGACTTGGCACGGGCGAGTTTTTCTGGGCTGAGTGATGACATCGGCGAAAATAAATCCGCAAAATTAAGCCGGAAATTTTTCCGCCTGTCGAGCAAGATGCACACTGCGCAAAAATTTGCGGACTATTTGAACTTATTCGAACTTATTTTAACCCGTCAGTAAAAGTCATCAAAACTCGCAAAACTTCTTTGACCC
>Ga0206838_10085_pt1 | contig 30339 bp, 30 predicted proteins | sample Alteio_BWOrgCont_26_FD_152879 | JGI IMG/M metagenome (GOLD analysis project Ga0206838, IMG submission 152879) | Enriched cells from forest soil in Barre Woods Harvard Forest LTER site, Petersham, Massachusetts, United States -... | ecosystem: Environmental > Terrestrial > Soil > Temperate forest >...
AACATCTTTCCGCTGATCACGTCGATATGCTGCTGCATCGTCAAGATGCTGCATACCATCAATTTCAACAGCTACACGTGTATTGGCGCAAAGCAGGTTAACCTCCATACGACCTAAACCATCAAAAAGGATTGCTAGTTCAACATTTAGTTTAAAGCGCCCCGCTGTTGTTGGTAAAGTCTCAAGGCACTGATAAAGAAAAGCCTCTGTCGCACTTCGTGCGCGCTCAATACCTTCTTTCTCTAAAATAAAAGAAGAGGAGACCTGGACGAATAATTTTGCCAGTGGACGATCTATGTCGTCGCGAAATAATCGACGTACTGTCGTGGCGTAATCAGCCTTCCATTTTGGGTCCACGGGTAGTGGAATGTCAGAAGGCCAACCAGGGGAGGCGCTGGCAGGGAGAAAAATATTATATCCAATAGTTTCATAGGATCGACAACCTCGATTGAACATTCGATCTAACATGGGTACTTGCAAGTCAGCATAGTCATAGACCTGAACATCCTTTTTGAGATCGTGGAGGCGGTGAAGTCAGCCAAGGTATTGTGCAATGGTGACGCTCTATGAAACAGGAAGAGTAAGGAACAAAGTATCAAGGCGAGCATCAACAAATACACTATTACCAGAATTGCGTGCCTTTTTTTGAAGTGGTAAGGCAATAAGATTGCCAAGCCCTCCTTTGGGTAAAGTATCTTGATTAGGAAAGAATCGATCATAGGAGTCTAAGCCTACATCGGGATGCTCTTCCATCGTCTCAGTTAGAATATAAGATCCCAATTTTCGTGCAAGGCTTGCTGAAATCGCTTCGGCAAAAAATAACCACACATGAGCCCCTTTGCCTGAGCGTGACCGTTCTAATACGGCAGGTAAATTCATTTGATAGCAGGTTTTTAAAAAAGCGACAGCATCTTCTTCCCAGGAAGCCATATCGAAATCAGTTACCAGAAAGAAGCATGTTTCATCAAGCAGCATGGGATAGAAGCCCATGACAAAATCACGGCCGCTACAATCTACCCCCAAAAGATGCCATTGAATGACCTCATCAGTTACGGGGAGAAATCGGCGATTTTGGCAATCAAGGCATTTTATTCGGGGTTTTTCACAAATTCCTCGAATCCACTCATTACCGCAAGCAAGTGCATAGCCTGATTTATTGGTTTTGCGATTCTCAAATCGGCGAGGATAGACATCTTCGCGTCCTCTAATTGCTCTGGACTAACAGCGTTCTTATTCAACTTTTAACTCCATAGTGCGGTAGCGTAGTTTTCGGCGGAATCTATCTTTCAATTTTGTGCTGGGGTTTGCAGGGACTTGAGTTGAGAGCCCGCTTTGGTAGGCTTGCTCTTCGGGGGAGGGTTCCCATCTCACGTTAAGGCGAGTTAAGGCTTCTCGTAGAGTAGGCAAAACACCGCCTTTGAGATAGGATGTTTTTGCAATTTCGGAGCTGGCTAGTTTTCCATAAACCCCATAACCTAATTTTACCAAGCGGTCTTTTTTTACCAAACGGTCAAGGGCTCGGCTGATTTGGCGAGGGTCGGCAAGATCGGCTAGGTCTGAGCGTAGAACGACATTGCTTGATAATGCATCAATGCGTTCTAGTACCTTAAAGGTGACGCTTTCTGAGAAGGCTACTTTCATGGTTTTGACCTGCCAACAATGGACATATAAAGTATAGCATGTAACTTGTGGGGATTTGTAGGTGTTAGAGCAGAAATATTCATGTAGGAACGCATGATTTTTGCTAACAGCATGATTTTATTTGAAATTTTAAAAATTAGTTATGAAAAACATGCCACCACAACCTATTGAATGTATTAATTTTATTTTAATGCCCGATTTTGTTTGGAAACTCGCCGAAAATAAAGCTTGGGGCCCCTGGCACTATGAATTATTTTTTGAATATTTTCCCCCCGACCCCCATACCTGCTGCTAGGAATTCCTATGCCGTGGGACACTGGCGGGACAATTTGTATTAAATAACCGCCATAATCCCTAACAAGCCACAGCAAACTGGACTTATTTACCAATTGATTTAATTGATATAGTCTACTGCTACTTGTTGCTGTGTACAAATTGTCTACGACTCTTAATCAGCGGGTCGTTGGTTCGATACAAACACGGCCCATGTTACTGATAAATATAAGAAAAAATGGCATTCCGCTGACGCAAAAATTCCCCTGAAAATACTCATGTGTCGAATACGTGTCGAAGGTTGATGAAGGTTATTCCTAGATTTCAGTGGTAGAAATACTAGAAATCACAGCAGGGTTACAGTTGTGGGCGAGCAAGAGCCTCTTTCATTGCAGTTGGAATTATATTTTAATTATTTTGCACATCTCTTTGACGTCTCTCATATATTGATCGTGATCAGTTATAATCAACGAAGCTTCTTAAATTCGAGATAAATTTTGATGTAAATGAGTAAAGCGACTCCATCTTTAAATCGGTTCCTGATCAATCTGATAAAGCCTTATAAAGGGTTATTCTCTGTTATGGAAAATGTAATGATGGGTGTTTCTTTAATGGCGATTGGTGTAGCAATTTTCTTGATTGGTGCAAGGGATGATGGAATTGACAAAAATAATGATACGACCAGTTTATTTGGCTGTTTAGTGTGTTGGTTTGGAAGGAATAGTTATGAATTGTATTTGTTGCATATTATTGTGCTGGCGCTAATGAAAGAAATGGTTAGCCCAGATGTTCTCGGTAACTATACCAAGCTGTTATGGATGGCATTATTTTTATCCGCATCAGCTTTGGTTGCTGGTTTCATTTCTATACTTTACTCTCAGCCAATTAATAAAAAATTGCGAGTATTTTTGTCTGGTTATCGACAGAGAAAAACTTTTTCTCCCGCGCTTTCTGGTGAAACAAGTTCGATCGTATAGAAAAACAGAGAAGGCTTGAAAATGGATAGTGAATTATTAATATAGGTAATAAAATGAAAAATATTATTGCTTTCTTAAGTTTGTCGATTGTTTTTTGCTGTCAGCAGGTGTTTGCCAATGCTAGTCCCTCCTTTATAGATAAAACAATGAAGTCATTTATGCAGCAGTATCAAATTCCTGGGGCTGCTGTTGCTATCATTGATCATGGAAAGTCTTCAATTTATGTTTATGGATATGCAAATATGGAAAAAAAGGAACCCATTTCAAGGCAAACAATTTTTGAGGTTGGTTCTATTACTAAGTTGCTAACAACGTTATTACTTTCCGAAGAGGTAAAAAACCAACAGCTGCAGCTTTCAAATTCATTAACGCAATATCTACCTGAGTTTAGAGGAAATTTATTATTGAAAGGCATCACCCTTGAAAACCTGGCAACCTATAGTTCAGGGTTGCCATTCAATGCGCCGGAGTTAATTAAAACACCGAAGCAGTTGCAAGATTATTTAATGCATTGGCAGCCAACTGAAGGAATAGGCTCTAGATGGCAATATTCCAATATGGGTATTGGTTTGTTGGGGTCTGTGTTACAAAATAAAAATCATAAAGAAATTAATAATCTTTATCGTGAACGTATCTTGGCTCCTTTGCATATGTCGTTAATCGGTCTAGAGATTCCACAGGCTTTGCAGAAAAATCAGGCTCAAGGCTATACAGATAAGGGGAAGCCCGATGTGCATTTGCCATTGGGTTTATTTCCTTCTGCAGGAGCAATGAAAGCAAACATACAAGATATGTCACATTTTTTGGTGGCCGCAATTGGATTACCTGAGGCACCAATAAATATTCGTCAAGCAATGGAGTTTTCGCAAACGCCACGTTTACAAGTTGGCGACATGCAGCAAGCGATGGCATGGCAAGTGTACCCGCTAGAAGACAAAAACAAATTAGTTGCGCCCGAGAATATGAATCTTGATTCATTACCAGTTAAATGGCTCTCAAAAGATAAAGTTAAATTTAATCCTAATGCACTAATTGATAAAACCGGCGCAACATATGGGTTTCGAGCCTATATTGCAGTGATACCTGGTCAAGAATCAGGAATTGTGATTTTGACCAATCGTTATGTTTCAAACGGCGCTATAGTTAATACTGGAAGGCATATTTTATTCGCGTTGAAGTGAGTTTGATATCAAGTGATAGGTGAAAATAGACAGGGAATGCCATACACTGGCTAGACGACAATATTCCTCGTACCCTTAAAGATAATAATACTGCTGAAGAAAAAAATGATGGGTATTGAGCAAGTTAATCTGGCCATTACATCAATGCTACATCTTGATAAAAAGATTGAAGAATTAAAGTTGGTAATGGATAATCATTTTGATATTAATCTAATTATTTTGCGGGTTTTATATGAATAATATATATGTAAGAGAGCCAACATTAGAAGATGAGGCGGCTTTTTTGGATGCTATGCACCGTAGCTTATCTTTACATTCTCCGTGGATTACATCACCACAAACTCCTAAGGAGTTTAGCGAATACTTTAAACGGTATCAACAAAGTTGCCAAAAAAGTTTTTTGGCTTTTTATGGAGATAACATTGTTGGCGTATTTGATATTATTGAAATTGTTAGGGGTCCTTTTCAGAACGCCTATTTGGGATTTTATGTTGTTGCTGATTATGCTGGTCAGGGGCATATGAGCACGGGACTAAAAATAGTTTTGAAAAAAGCTTTTGAAGAAATGGCGTTGCATCGATTAGAAGCTAATATTCAACCGGATAATGTCAAATCAATTCGCTTGGTAAGAAATAATGGTTTTAGAAAAGAAGGATTCTCTCCACGATACCTTAAAGTTAACCATGAATGGCGAGATCATGAACGGTGGGCAATCACTGTCGAAGACTTTAATGCGATTCACAAAACTAATTCTAACACTAAAATTAAAATCAATTTTTTGTGTGAAAACGATATTGAAGAAATAGTATCAGCATTTAATAAAATTGGCTGGAATAAGCCAAAGTCACTCTATGACTCCTACTTGAATGAATCAGAGCATAATACGCGAACCATTTTTGTCGCAAGGAATAATGGACAATTCTGCGGGTATGTTACTGTAAAATGGAAATCGGATTATCAATCATTCTGTCGTAATCGTATTCCAGAAATATCAGACCTCAATGTTCTTCCTCACTTTCGTAAAAAAGGTATTGGCACGAAGTTAATTCGTATATGTGAACAGAACGCAAGAGAGCGTGGTTACAAGGAAATTGGTCTAGGTGTTGGAATGACTATAGACTATGGAAATGCTCAGCGGTTGTATAATCTTCTTGGATTTATTCCTGACGGAAATGGATTACACTATAAGACCCATGTTGTAAACTACGCTGAAACAGTAAAAGTAGATGATGATTTAGTTATTTATCATAAAAAATACATTTAAGGTGGACTCTTATGAATACGTTTTATCAAACAGACCTCATTAAGAGCGTTACACTTAATAAATGCTTCAGAAGCCTGGCTTTCAAATAAAATTGCTCTTAACTTTTCTCCAAAAATCTGTTTGAAACGAAGCATCGTTGTTTCAGCGACGGTTAAATTTACATAAACAAGCAGCTTAGGTCCGCTTTAGCTATTAATCTCGGCACGTGGTGCACAAGCAACAGGCCTTCTCTCTTTCTGCTATTCACTAAAAGGTTGCAAGAGCACTTGCCAATTTTATAAGAAAAAAATTTGCGTAGAACAAAAATGAAGCCGGATCCTAAGATCCGGCTTCATCATTACTTTTTACTTATAGCCGATAAAATCAAAATCATCACTAATTGGGATGTCATTTATATTACCAGAAACATTTGTTAGCTTATGAGTGTTTGTATCAAAATGAGCTTGAATTTCTCCAGAAAATCTATCAGCCTCATTAGAATTATTATTGTTCCATTTTATATTAACATTTTCTTGATTGCAGTGAGAGTCATACAAAGCAGCGCTACGGTACTGTTGGTTTATGAAGGCATCAAAATCGCCTGAAATACCATCACCATTCGCTGGATTGAAAGCAAGTGTTATTTTCTGATGATTTTGCGTTTCAAAAATACTAGTATGTCCATCCATATATAGCATTGCACACCCATCAGGTAAAGGTTGAGCCATGGCTGCCATATTAGAACTGCTTATTGCAATTGCTATAGTCATCAATATTTTTTTCATTTTTATCTCCTTAATTAAATAAAAAATGTATATCTAACATGTTACAATAAAAATTTAAAATATCAACTCTTTATAAAATACAAGGAAGCGTCATTTGATGTGCGTAAATAGCCGCTTAGGTTTTGCTTGAATCAGTAACTTTGTTTCGACTGATAATCTGACATAAATAAATACGCGTGTCAAAAATTATTTAAATAGCACCTGCTATATCTTATGGCCCTTCATTAAAAGCGGTCGTCATTGCGAACGCGAGTGAGGCAATCCAGGCTTTATTACTGCCTCATAAGAATTAAAGCGGGTAGAAATTGAGATTTGTTTTTTTAAGCGAGGAGCAATAAAACCTGGATTGCTTCACTCGCGTTCGCAATGACGGCGGCAGGCGCGTTCGCAATGACGGCGGCAGGTTGTTTTTTTGTGAAGATTGCTGTGTGATTCATAGACATTTTTTCAATTTCCTGACAGCCAAATCCACTTGGATGCGATCGTCTGGAACAGGCCTGCTATAGCGTTTTAATTGCTTTTTACGATGTAATTTCTTTATAGGCTTTGCTCGTTGAGAAACGAGTACTATACTGTTTCAGATAAACACCTTGGTAAAAATCACCAAGGTGTTTATCTGAAGATCTACAGCAAACGTCGTACCTGGCGAAAATTACATTTAGGTGTTGATGAAGCAAGCGGTGAAATTATTGCTTCGGTGCTAACCACCAATGATTTTGGTGATGGAGAAATTTTACCTGACTTACTGGATCAAATTGACTCTCAATTAAATCAAGTATCAGGTGACGGTGCTTACGGTAGTTTTTAAAATTATGATTTGCTATGTAAGCGTGGTGCCAAAGCGACCATACCGCCTCGTGAGAATGCGAAAACATAGCAACACGGGAACTGTAAAGCACCGCCGTTAGTTCGTAATGAAGTCGTCAGGGCTATTCGTAAGCTAGGCCGAGCCCAGTGGAAGCGGGAATCGGGATATCATCGCCGAGGCATTTATTAAGTGTAACGCTCTTAACAAAATGACATCGTTAGGTATGCCCAAGAGTTATGCCATATGATATTGCGAACAAATCGGAAAAGGTTGTCTGGTACATCTATTTTTGAATGTAAACAAAATGTATAAAATTGTTTACATCTTAAAGCCAAAGGCTTTGTCGAATTTTAACCAGGCGAACCAACATTGCGGTATCTTCATCGTCTTGTTTCTTTTCTACGTTAAGTCTTTCTTGTCGTGGGCTGCTGTTAGGGTCTGGTCGCTTAGGTCGCACAATTTGCCACCACTGATAAAGTGCTAATGTTTCTTGGGCGGCTAATGCTTGTCGTGGGGGCTGTCTATCATCGGAATTGTCGTTATTTTCGTTTTTGAGTTCTGACGCCCATTTTAAATGGTCAGTGCCTGCTTCAGATGAGCGACCACCCCAAGAGGTCTTATATTTTTTCTCTGATGATTGGAATTACCCCGTTATTCCTTCCTGGTTATCAATATCCTTGAATTGATTAATGTGTATCTCGCCATGTGGGAAGCGTGCAACAATGTCTAATTGACCGCCCATTGCCTCAATATAGCTTCGCAAGGTTGAGATATACATATCAGTTCGCCTTTCAATACGTGAGACGTTGGCTTGTTTGGTATGTAATAGCTCCGCCATGCGTTCTTGGCTCATTTGATGGGCCTGACGCAATTCTTGTAGCGGCATTTCTTTTAACATACGCTTGGTTTTCACGGCAGCGGCCTTTTGTGCTGCTGGCGACATCTTTTTACGTAAAGCATTAAATGGCTTACTCATCTATTAGGCCCTCCTTTGTCAAGGCGACAATGTGTTGTTTGTATAAGTCATCGGCAATCGGAACGTATTTTTCATACCAGCGATCATCACCGGTTTTATTACCGCCAATTAACAAGATGGCGGTGCGTCTTGGGTCGAAAGCATACAGTGCGCGGTAAGGCTGTCCTGCGTGTTGTATTCTGAGCTCCCGCATGTGAGTATAAGTTGACCCGTTTATTCCGGATGAGTAGGGAAATCCAAGGTTGGGGCCTCGTGCTTCTAATAGTCCAACAGTGGCACTAATATCAATTTGTTCATTCTCTTTTAGTGTGTCCCACCATTCTTCAAACTCATTAGTATATTCAACGTTCCACACGATAGATCCTTACTTTTAAGTATTACACAAAAGATATATTACGTCAAGAGTATATTACTTTTGTGTAATGACCTTGATTGATGGTAATTGAACAATGTCAGAGGATTTTTTGACGCCCATGGCCTTTAAGAGAAAGTCAGTAATTTGTTGCATTGGCTTCCTGATGCGTTCGGTGTCAGTCATGATATAGCCCGCAGTGACATCATTCTGCATTTTATGGTTCAACAATCGTTGTAAGGCATCGAAATTTCTTTTAACAGGCGTTGCGTTTTCACGGTAGCGGCCTGTTGCGCTGATGGTGGCATCTTCTTGCGCAAACTGCTAAATGGTTTACGCATTGACTAAAGATTAAACCTTTAAGAAGTCCTTTTATAAAAAGCAACCGCCGACTTGAGCCTCGTTAAGATAGAATGGTCCATATCCCTGCGGGGGCCAAATCGACGATTTGCCCACCACAAGGTTAACGGCCGTCAGGCGTTCCATTTCGATATTGCTCGATCTTACCTTGATCCAATAAGCCGGCCACCACCGTAGAAAGTTCATTCCAACGGTTGGCAATGCCTGATTTTGATGTGTTCATCAAGTGATCGGACATGACACAGCCCACCATCATGCAGCGCCAAAACTGCTGCCAGGTGTCCTGGGTAAAGGTGAGGGAGAAATTAAACGCTTTATACTGGCCAAATAAGGCCGTATTGACTAAACTACCGTTAGCCATGATGACATCTCCGTGATGTTATTGTGGTTAGCCTGGGTGAGGTGTGGCAACACCTTGCCTGGGCGCCTTTTATTTGAACTGATTCTTTCATAAAAATCAAGTACAGAGTTTTAATTAGTTTTTAGTTCGACTAGCCTGCTTGTTTTTGACGAGGATCAAGGTGTGATCGCAAAAAATGTACCCAGCATTCAGAAGAGGCATAGCAGCCTGAGTTCTCGTATCAAACTAGGTTTTAGCGAGATTTCGTTTCCACTGCGCCTCAAACCCCGATTTTCGAAATTGATGAAAATAAGTCAACCAGTCAGGTTCCGCCTATCCTTATGCACACCTGTTGAGTTGATCATTTGCTTTATTGCACATGACTTCTCCTTCTGACAAGGTAAAATCCCAAGTTCCGCGTGTGAAAAAGCTATATAAAGCGCGTGGGATTCCAATAAAAGGAAGAATAGACACTACATTATAAAATTTGTCCCAATCAGGATTTCTGTGCTTTTCTATTGAATTATGACACTTTTGTAGTTGTCTTGAATAATTCCTTACACTATCTTCATCATTATCTCTATTTTCTAAAATACTCATTCGTAAGGAAGCTACAGCCTTTAACTTCTCTAAAGTTGTTTGCAGTTTTTGAGGACTAACAGTTGCATTGTGTAAAGGAAGGATCCTTTTAATTTGATCAATAGTTTTCTGTTCTTCGGTCTCTCTTTTTTCCTCAAGCAAAAGGATCCTCATCTGATCAGGCGAGTTTTGCGTTGTCTTTAACAAATTCCAATAGTTTTGTATGAAGTTATTATAAGATCGAATATATTCCGAAGTGTAGTCAGCATCCTCAGAAAGTGAAATAGTATCTCCATCGGATTCCATTGCGAAACAACCATTGAGCATTTCGCGAAACGTATCAAGTAAATGGAGATAGTAATCGTTGGTAAGCTTTTTTAATTGAGAGCAAGCAGCTGTTTTTCTGGGATCCATGGGATTTACCTCTGGCTGTATAAATAATAATCTGAATTTAAAATGTCATATATTGTATCACTTTTATAGTCTTTGTAAATAAAATCGCCAGAATTATTACTGCAAGAACGCAAAACAAGAATATAACAGATTGAATTATTGATACTTATACCACTTCGGGTCGGGACGACTCAGATCAAAACCACGCATAAGCCACCGATTTTGATGGCACAGAGGGTTCTAGACATTGTCAAAAATATTAATGCGCTTAAAGTAATTGGACAATAAAGCCGCTCCTCCAAATAGAGCAGCTATATTTGATAATGAGGCCATCAAGTGGCATATAATAATTGAGTTTTTCCATTTAAAAAGGGGCTATACAGCGGCTTGTGCAAGTGAGCCGTAGCTGTCATCCCGACACGTTTTTAGTCGGGATCCAGTGTCTTTTCTAGCCTGGCTTTAAGGCGCTGGATCCCGACTAGAAGCATGTCGGGATGACATTACTTACACAGAATTCTTTACAGCCCCTAAATTTTAGCTATCTAATTTCCGCCTCATCTTTTTCTTCACTAGATATTCGTTGATCTAATGTGCTGACTTCAGATGGAATTAATCTCGTTAAGTCCTCGACTCTTTTGCTCATTATTTCTCTTGTACTTAAAGGCATATTTTCCCTCTAAAAATTTGCGACAGATCTGATTTTATATAAACTCTATTCTGAAATTTAAAGTGATAGGTGTTTTATCATTTTAAATTTATTTGTAAATAAATATTCCATATGGGCTAATTGCTCAAGGGCCAATGCTGTCAGTATCAAGTGTTATTGCTGCATTCAAAACCCACAATCTACCTTTATTACTTGTACCAGCGCCCACAGTAAGGCTAGTGAAAGCGATAACTTGTCCTTGAAATGCCGTGTTAGCTCCAAAAGTTGCTGAACTACCAATTTGCCAGAAGACATTCCCAGGAAGAGCACCACCCGTGAGCAGCACATTTGAATTGGCTCCGGTGGTTAGTGTTGTTCCTATTTGAATATACCACTTGTCCGTGGCTGAACCGTTAAGAACCAGCGTGCCGGAAGCGACCAGCGTTGCTCCAGCAGTGAAACAGTAAACACCGGGTGTCAGCGTTAAACCACCTAAATCCGCACTTAATGGAGTGTCACAGGTTAATCCTGAAATGGTATTGAATAAATTAACAGCATCACTGTGATCCGCAGTCGCAAAACTGTCATTAGAGTGGATTTGTCCAGCAGGGCTTGTCTCGCCAGGCGGAAAGCCGGTGATGGCCGTTCCAGGTGCAACACAAAGGCCACCTGTAATGACGCTAAACCCGCTATTAGTCACTGTTGTGCCTCCGAGGACAGTACAAACAGGAAGGATAAAAATATTGACTTGTGGAGGGGGGGCTGCTGTATTCGTGCCTTGCACTGTAGCAACACCCGATTGGCTTGATGGTGCAGACACGGCTTGAATCGTAATCGTACAAGCATTGCTACCCGCAGCCAGTGAAGCGCAGCCGCTACTATAAATGGGCAAGCCAACCAGTTGGTTTTGTACATTGGCAGGAATGGTCATCGTAATATTTTGTGCTGCAATAGTACCTGTATTGGTTACTGTGAATGTTTGAGTGTTATTAAAGCTAATATTTGCCGCAGTAGGACTGACTGTCAACGCAGGCGCAGCACCTGTTGTAATTGCAACGGTGGGTGCGGGTGCCGCGGTATTTGTTCCTTGCACTGTTGCTGTGCCGGATTGCGCATTGGGAGAGGCAACGGCATTGATCGTAATGCTACAAGTGCTATGTGGATTAATTGATGTGCAGCCGCTGTAGATGGGTAGGCTCGTCAATTGGCCTTGAACATTGGCCGGAATAGTCATGGTGACGTTCTGAGCAGTAATGCTATTGCTGGTATTCGTGACGGTGAATAGTTGTGTGCCATTGGGTCCAAGAACAGTGGTCGTAGGACTCACTGTCAGCACAGGCGCAGCGCCTGTTGTAATTGCAACGGTGGGTGCGGGTGCCGCGGTATTTGTTCCTTGCACTGTTGCTGTGCCGGATTGCGCATTGGGAGAGGCAACGGCATTGATCGTAATAGTGCAAGTGCTAAGCGGATTAATTGATGTGCAGCCACTATAAATGGGCAGGCTCGTTAATTGGCCTTGAACATTGGCCGGAATAGTCATGGTGACATTCTGAGCTGTAATGCTATTGCTAGTATTCGTGACGGTGAATTGTTGTGTGCCATTGGGTCCAAGAACGGTGGTCGTAGGACTGACTGTCAATGCAGGTGCTGCACCGGTTGTAATTGCAACGGTGGGTGCGGGTGCCGCGGTATTTGTTCCTTGCACTGTTGCTGTGCCGGATTGTGCGCTTGGTGAATGTATCGTCGTAATGGTAATTGTACAGCTGCCATTGGCAACAATCGAGGTACAACCACTATAAACTGGCGCGCCTAAAAATTGTGCCTGCACAAGGGGTGGAATAGTAATAGTGATATTTTGCGCTGTAATGGTGCCTGTATTCGTGACAGTAAATACCACTGTCTCATCAGGGCCAAGAACAGTCGTTAAAGGGCTGACGACTAGTGCTGGAGCTGCGCCCGTTGTAATTGTAACGGATGCTGCCGGAAGTGCCGTATTAGTCCCTTGCACAGTGGCTATGCCTGATTGTGCGTCTGGTGTTGCAATGGCTGTGATAGTAACAGTGCAAGAGCCAAGAGGCGTAATCGCTGTACAGCCACTGTAAACGGGTGTTCCTGTCAGCTGTGTTTGTACATTGGAAGGGATTGTTATAGTGATATTTTGAGCAGTGGTCGTGGTGCTCGTATTCACAACGGTGAATTGTTGTGAACCGTTCGGTCCCAGGAGCGTTGTCGCGGGACTGACTGTTAATGCAGGCGCTGCTCCAGTTGTAATGGAGACCGTTGGCGCGGGCGCTGCGGTATTTGCGCCTTGAACTGTTGCAGTTCCGGCTTGCGCTGCGGGAGATGCTATTGCGGTGATGGTAATGGTGCAAGTGCCCAGTGGGGCAATTGAACTGCAGCCACTATAAACGGGTGCGCTAGCGAGTTGGGCTTGGACATTCGATGGAACGGACATCATGACATTCAGTGCTATAGTTGTGGTGCTCGCATTCACAACTGTAAAAATCTGCGCAGCGTTCGGACCCAAAAAAGTGATAGAGGGGCTCACGGTTAAATGAGGGGATTGATCGGCGCTGACGTTCAGAAAATCATTAGGATGAGAGGGAATATTACAGCTTAAACCGGGCTGACCTTTCAAGTCATCACAAATCTTTACAGGGCCTGAAACCAATCCAACAATATCTAACTTTAAAATACAGCCCGCGGGGCTGAGGGGGAAAATTGTGCAGGCATTCGCAACTGTCAAGTCTTGAGTCACATGTGCTGGATTTGAAAGCATGGCTAAAATAATATGATATTTTCCAGGAAGAAAATTTCCCGCAGAAGTGACATTATAAATCGCAGATACTGTTTGTCCTGTTTGAACGGAGGTAGGCAAGTCACCGACAGGACTAAAATTAAATGTATTGGCGAAACTCACGCTGGGGGAGAAAAATAACCCTAATAAAAAAACAAATTTTGCTATCCATTGCATATATTTCCTCAGATTTTTCATAAAATAAATATCATTCTAAAAGAGATACGTTAATTGAATTACAACGGCATGATTAAAAGCATTGGTTGAATGAAGAGCGGGTGTTGAAAATACATTGCCACCGATTCCAGTATCAAGCGTCCCTTTTCCGAGGTCATACTTACCTAAATAGGCAAAGCGGTAACCAATGCCCATACGCATCCTTTTTATGATGTCGATATCCACGCCGAAGCCAAGCGTATAGATTAACGAGCTATTCTGGTTATCTGCAAAATTTGCAGTCGCCACCTCTCCCGAATTCTGCTGAGTTGCTTGAAATCCATACACATGATTAAAGGCCGCTCCGACGCCTGCTAATAGATAAGGGTGATAGCGTTTGCGCAAAGCGAAGAGCAATTTATTTTCCACTAATAATTGGCTGCTCGATATTTTATATTGATAATTCCAAGAATTCGTAGCCACGCTATTTTCTGCAGGAGCTTGAGTTTCATTGCCGGTAATTGAAAAACTAGTGATCTGATAAAATGCCAATCCAAGTTGCCAAGCCCATTTTTTATTGAGCGAATATTCTTCACCAATGAAACCACCCGCTATGAATTGCTGTGTAGAGGTGTGATTGGGGTGATATTCAAAAAGAGTATCGTCAAAAGAGAGTGTTTGTGATTGCTGAGCTGAAAGAGTGGTCGTGCCACCGGTGAGCGTCACCACGGGCTGCATCGCATAACCGGATAGGGTAAAAGCCGAGCACATCATAAGAAAAATTTGGCGTATTTTAATGTTGCTTCCTTGCTATCTATATAGAGATGCTTCAAGGTTGTTCCACTCTGGTGGAGCGGATTTAGCATTGTGAGCAACTGAGCCGCATAAATAAACTAGGTTCTTTGAGCAGTTTATAGAGAAAAATGTATACTTGCAATTATTCGCGATTGTGCAGGTACGACAATGAATAGATATACTGCTGCAACCAGTCGTTTGCCGCAGTTCCCTTATGAAGTGTGCGAACCTGTTTAATAACCCCATCGCTTTTATGCGGTGCAAATATACCATTTTATATAAAATTGTACAGGAATTGGTTTTTTAAGTTTCGAGCCTGTTTCATGCTGCTGATGGGGGAGAGGTAACCATCTGCCATCTGCAGGCCATGCTTCTCCCAGGGTGAGCCATCGCTTACTTGTCTAGGACTTGCAACATTTGTCATCCCGACACGTTTTTAGTCGGGATCCAGCGCCTTCTCTAGCCCTGCTTTAAGACGCTGGATCCCGACTAAAAACATGTCGGGATGACAACGATACCGCCCGGTAGCGTCTTCGATTAGATCTCTGTAAAATGGTCTATAAGGTATTTATTTGAAACAGTATAGAGTAAAGTTGCATTTTCCGCCTAAGGGGAAGCGATGCTCAGAAATCCAGTTGGTTTTCTTCACTTGCCGTCTGCTCTTCTTTTAGAATTATATGATTATCTCTGTCTGGATCAGACGTCTAGTATTGCATTCTTGAGCAAGTCTTCAAATGAAGTAGTCAAATCACCTTTATTTTGGAAGAAAAAATATCAGCGGCATTTCCCTCATCACTATCGTGTACTCATGAATCAACCCGATAATAATTGGCATGCGAAATTTTGTAAAATTTATGATGAAGAATATGAAAATTTATCAGTTTCAGAGCGTCGCTTATTTTCAGCGGTAAAAGAATGTAATATTGAACGTTTACGTGAAGAAAAAATCGTCCTAAGTGACGTTGAAAAAAGTGATGGCAATAACAAATCACTTTTAAGCTGGGCTCAACAAGGCAATCAACAAGTACTCGATTATTTTTATCTGATTGCTAGGACAAGCTACTCCATTGAGGGTGGGCTTGAGGATACTTCAAAGACTGATGAGGATAGTAGAACTATACTTTATTGGGCGCTGGTTTGCTACCAAGGCTATGAGCAAATACGTACATTGCTTTTACGGGGGAGTAAGCTTGATGAAACCTATTTTTGTGTTCGATTAACTCCTATTCACATTGCAGCACAAGAGGGTCGCTTGGATGTGGTGCGCGAGCTGATTGAAAATAATCTAGAGCTTTTGGAGCAAGCGAATTACAATGGAGCGACTCCCCTGGTTTTTGCGGTGGCGCGAGGCCATATAGGTGTAGCGGCTTACCTTATCCATAAAAGCGCTAATTTAAATGTAAATGCAGGTAATGGCAGAACTCCTCTTCATTGGGCTGCGGAGGGTGGTCATAGTCAGATTGTGGCTGCACTCCTCAGAGCGGGGGCAACTACAACTGTATTCGATAGCAATCAAGACCAACCCATTCATGTGGCGGCCGAAGAAGGCCACTTGGCTGTGGTGCGCGAGCTGATTGAAAATGAGCTAGAGCTTTTGGAACAAGTGAATGACTTTAGGGAAACTCCCTTGCTTCGTGCGGCGGCGCGAGGTCATACAGAGGTAGTGGCTTACCTTATCGATAAAGGCGCAAATTTAAATGTATCAACCCATCAACCCAATGATCCACTCTATCATGGCAGAACCCCATTGGATTGGGCTACTGCCGGTGCTCATCGTCAGGTTTTATCCTTACTTCGCAAACCCAGAGCAAGGCATATAACCACGCAATCTCAACCCAGCCCTATTGCAGGAGGATTGATATCCCTGAGATCAAATCCAGAAGAGATTGCTGTAGATTCCGATACACAAGTGCATACATTGAGGGCTAGCTCCGAGGCGAAGACGCAAACTGTGAAGATTCTTCGCGCTGCTTCTAATAGCTTTATAACAGGTGCAAGCGCTAGACGTTCGCCGAGCCCTGATTCCCAGCCAGCTCCGGCAGGACACCCCATTCCAGAGGAGAAAAAATTAAAGCGGAATTTTTCTTATAGTGCCCATTTTAAAATATTAGCAGGACTTGCTGGAATGCTGGGTTGTGTTCTAGCATTGGTGCTTGTGCCTTATCTCGCAATACCGATTCAAGTTTCTGCTTACCTTTGTGGGGCAGGAGGGTTGGGCTTGTTTTCATGGGGTTGCCATGAAAAAATAAAGCAGCAACGAGCACAGCACCAGCAATCTAGGCACAACTTCCACCTGTAAAATCGGAATGTGCCCGGTGCACGATAAGTATGGTAATGTTTCTGAAGCAATACTCGAAAAATTGCGCCAAATATAAAGGGCAGATTAGTGGGTTTTGGACAATCCACGCTTTTGCTGGTGACTGCAATATAACAATCATTTGTAAGATTAAATTGTATTTAATGAGAAAGGATTTTAATATGTTTAACAAACGTAAACAACAAAGCGACGAGAGTGCCTCCCAAGGAAGTAATCCGCCAAGCTCACCTACCGATAAAATTGCAGCGATACTAGACAATTGGATAGAAATGAATGAAAGTAAGAAAAAAAATGAACCAAACATTTTTGAATGTAAAACCGCAACCTCTGTGACTGTGAAAGATTATTTATTACGAATGACTAAATATGCACGTATTTACTCAGTCAGCCATGATGATTTGCTCATCGCCGTTCTGATGTATGTTGATCGATTTGTTGTGAAACAAAGCTACCGTGTTAATAAATATAACATACACCGTCTTCTCTTATCGGCTTTTATATGTGCGACAAAGTTTTATTGCGATGACAGTAATTCCAATTCATATATGGCAAAAGTGGGAGGTGTCACTAATCTGGAGCTCAATGAATTAGAGGCGGAATTCTTGTTTTTCATCGAATTTGATTTAATGATTACTGATAGAGAGTTTCGAGAAGCTAAAAAGATAATAAATAATTATATCTCTCCCCAGCCAGTCATCGTAATGGAAGTTGAAGCTATTGAAGCGAAGCCAACACGGAGCCCCATGTGAAGAGATATTCGTGCGCCTGACAAATTGCTTGCAGAGTTCGTCTGTCTATTTTTAAATTTAAGGTATATTTTATGCCGAATGACATATATATATGCACCCTCTATTTACCCAAAAAAAAGCGCGCTATTGCTTATCAGCTGGACAGGCCGGATCCTCAGCTCACAGAGCAAAGTGTTATCAAAATTTTGGACGCACAAGAAGTAAAGCCGCTTCATGAAATACAGCATGCGGGTAAAATAAAAAATATGTACTGGGTTAAACAGGATTTGTTTGCGGTGACGACGGAGAGAAGTGGTGAAATCTTTCTGTATGATTATCAACGTGGAGAACTTAAAAAAATACTCTCCATCCCACTATCTTATTTTCATCAATACTCAACGCTTAGCATCTCTTCTTCCTATTTGGTTTCTTCTACTTATGAAGGATTGCATCAGAGTGATGTGTCCCGCTTTTTTAGTCTTGACCCAACTACACATCTCCATGTTTATGACACTGAAGAATTTTCTTACAAGCGCATCAAAGTGGAAGGCACTATTGTTGGCCAAACAGCGCTTACTATCTCTAACCATTCACTCTTTTGTGAGGTCTCTGCAGATCGGAGCATGACTCTCTCCCGGGTGCATGCTTATAACCTTCAGACAGGTACTTTCCTAGGACGTATCGGAAGGAAAACAACGCTTTGGTATAACAAGCCTTTTCTTGAATTATTAAATAATAGCTACCTTTTTAGAACGTTTATATCACGACTGTCTATAACGCAGCCGGTAAATACGGATATTGATTGTAGGTGTTTTCTATATCAGCTTCATCCATCACAGCGGACGACGACCATTCATATAAGGCATAGCCCAGGATCTTTCTTTTGCGCTCTTCCACAAGGCGGAATCGCCGTTGTTCCCTCTGCTAAAGAAAAAAGCCTATCCCTATCCATTTACCATCCTTTAGAATCAAAAACACCTGAAATAGTTGTTTCGGAAGTGCCCTTGGAGCTCAAAACACCGGAAGATGTGATTTTATTTCTAGCCCAAAAAGAATTGCCTCGTCTTGAGGGAGCAGTTGGACGTATCGCTAATGCCCTCCGTGAGCTAAGTTTTTTCCCTGAGCCGCTAGAAAAATTAGTGACCGCGTATAGCCTTCCCAGTGAAGCGCAGGAGGACAGATTCGTAGATGAAATCGTGGAAAACAGTTGGCCAAAGCCGCAGTAGAAGGATACAACCGTCGCTATCCTCGTCGTCACCCTGTCGTCATCCCGACATGTTTCTAGTCGGGATCCAGCGCCTTAAAGCAAGACTAGAAAAGACCCTGGATCCCGACTAAAAACATGTCGGGATGACAACGACGGTTCACTCACACAAACCGCTGTACAGCCCCTCCCCATCGTCATCCCGACATGCTTCTAGTCGGGACCCAGCGCCTTAAAGCAAGACTAGAAAAGACGCTGGGTCCCGACTAAAAGCGTGTCGGGATGACAACGACGGGTCACTTACACAAACCGCTGTATAGCCCCACCCCATCGTCATCCCGACATGCTTCTAGTCGGGATCCAGCGCCTTAAAGCAAGACTAGAAAAGACCCTGGATCCCGACTAAAAACATGTCGGGATGACAACGACGGGTCACTCACACAAGCCGCTGTACAGCCCCACCCCATTGTCATCCCGACATGCTTCTAGTCGGGATCTAGCGCCTTAAAGCAAGACTAGAAAAGACGCTGGGTCCCGACTAAAAGCGTGTCGGGATGACAACGACGGGTCACTTACACAAACCGCTGTATAGCCCCAAAATTTAAACTATCTAGCTAATTGACGACAGGCGCTTGTATAGGAAAAAAATCATAGACTTAGCCCCATTTTCTCAATATATCGCCTATACTCAAAGAGAAGACGATAACTTAGCGGAGAGTGAGGCATGGGCGAACCACGTCAAAAAGAGACTCTATCAACAGTGATAGAAACTCTTGATCAATTGTTCCAGACAAAATCGGTGAAGGATTTAAGGCAAATAAAAAAATATCGCAGTGAATCGAAGCACACGTTAGTCGAGAAGACGTTGGAAAATGTCATTTCGCAAGCCAGCGAATATTTGCAAAGGGTTTTTTATTTGATTTCTCAGCGAAAAATAAATTTTACCAAAGAACAATGGGAAACCCTATTGAAAGTCTTAGATAAATATAAAAAGTTTGACCAGGCAAAAGAGGAAAAAGCGGAAACAGGCAAATATAATTATAATTTTATGAATCAAATCTGTACAGAGGCTTGCCTCTGTACATTTGACCTCGTTGATCGTTCCCCTGAGGAAGAAAATGACATTCTCAGCTTAGCTGACCTTGGGCGTCTGCGTTTTGCAGGTATCCAGTTCGAAAGAGCAGACTTCATGGAAAAAATCCTAGGCAAAACAATGACGGGTAAAGATTATCGTTCCGATATTTACACCCCAGCCAGCTATCTAATGTATCAGATCACAGATGAGCCCGAATTGAAAGATTCCTTTATATGTTATGGGAATAACTATTACATCTTGCCCCATGACGCTGACATGGAAAAAATCGATCCAGAACAGCATTGGAAAGAAGATTTTCGCGGTATTTCGGCGATATTGTCCACTGCGAAGGAAGCGATTGCTTGGCAGAAATCTTTTGAATTCTACGCGTCGCGAAAATACTTGAGAGAATACCTCCATTTTCAATTACAGCAAACCAGCGATAGCAAACAAGAATGGGACAAAACGCCACCCTGGGAAATACGAGAAAAATTGGATTTCGAGGTCTATAAAAAATATATTGCTATCGAAGCGAAACTTTATAAAATTCAAACGAAGCGCATCATTGTATGGCTGACAGAAACGGAATCCTATTTAGCAACGCATCAGGACAATGAGCTGCGTAAAAGGCAACTACAGGTTGTTAGGAATGTTTTGAGAAAGTACCGAGAATTCCCACTCCAGTCACTCCAGACAATCTGGCTGGCCGAAGAAAAAACACATGCTCTTGACCTTTCTAAGTTACTGCCTCCACCCGGATCAACAACAGATAGTTTTACCAGCCCTCATGTAAAATTCTTGCACATTCGAGAAGCCATACTCTCTTTAGGAGAACGCCCTCGAGTAAAAGCGTTTACGACTCAATCGGCCCACTTTTTTTTAATGGGGAGAGAGTATAAGGGTAGTCAAAAGGATGAACTCAAAGAGGTCGCTGTTAAACATAAAAAGGCTGGATAGTTGTGAAAAATGCAATTGGGATTCATGAGGCAACTTCTGCGTTTTCAAAAGATGAGGTGGAAATTAGATAGCTAAAATTTAGGAGCTGTAAGGAATTCTGTGTAAGTAAACTGTCATCCCGACATGCTTCTAGTCGGGATCTAGCGCCTTAAAGCAAGGCTAGAAAAGACGCTGGGTCCCGACTAAAAGCGTGTCGGGATGACAACGACGGCTCACTTACACAAGCCGCTGTACAGCCCCACCCCATCGTCATCCCGACATGCTTCTAGTCGGGATGACAACGGTGGGGGTAAGCATCCACTTGTTACATCGACTTAAATATCTTGGCAACGTTTTTAATAACCAACGAAAATCCCTTGCGTTAATCGCAATCACACAATTTTTTACCGTTGCTTTTTATTTTCTAATGAGGTCAAATAGTTATGCGCCCAGGTAGAGTGCTGTAACACGCCACCTGAGCTAACCACAAAAACATTACTCAAGGAAATGTCTTCATGGCTAATAGCATTCTAGTCAATTCGGGCTCGCCTGGCCAGTCCAAATCGTTTATCTTTACCCTTCGTTTCACCTCAGAAATCCGGCAGCAATTTTGGCGCTGTTTGATGGTAGGTTGCGTCATGTCTGATCACTTGATGAACACCTCACGTGCAGAAATGCTTATTCAAGTTATCATGATTAAAGGATAGCTAACATTTGCGCAGAGGAAAATTGTTAGTGAAGGGATTCTTGGATCACGGCAGTGAAGACGAGGTATAACAGGGGTATGAGATGCCATGAAAAAAATTAGCTGTTGTGTAAAAATATCCTCTACCTTGAGAAAGCGCTCACATGGGAAGTGGGCTGTGAAATAAATCAATTGCAAGAAACGCAGAAATTTGTGCAGTATGTGCTTAATAACTACTATGACGAGGATTATTTATATGTTTAATGTACGTAAACCACAAGACGACAAGAGTACTTCCCCAGAGAACACTCCACTAAACTCACATATCGATAAAATTGCGCAAACACTCGACATTTGTGTAAAAATAGCTGAAGAATCCAGTAAAAATCAACCAAATATTTTTGAAAGTAAAATTGAACCTAAAGTGACTATAAAAGATTATTTATTACGAATCGCTACATATACAACTATTAATTCAGTCAGTCTTGATCATTTGCTCACCGCTATGCTGATTTATGTTGATCGATTTATTGTTAGACAAAAATACACGATGAATAATTGTAACCTGCACCGTTTGCTCCTGTCGGCTTTTGTATGTGCAATGAAGTTTTATAGCGATGATACTTTTAAGAATGTCTATATGGCAATGTTGGGAGGTGTCGATAATGCTGAGATGAATGAATTAGAGGTCACATTCTTGTATGGCATCGAATTCGATTTAATGATTTCTGAGGAAATGTTTAAAAAAATTAATGAGCAACTAAAAAATGTTACCTTTCCACCGCCTGTTATCTTAAGGGAAGACGGGCCTTGTGAAGCGAAGCCAAAATTTGGCCCCGTGTGAAGAGATGTACGTTCATTTGAATAATTGTTTACAGACTTAACTATACTGCTTCAGATCAATATCTTGATAAAAATCACCAAGGTATTGATCTGAAGATCTATAGTTTATTTTTAAATTTAGGGTATATTTTAATGCCGAATGAAACTTATATATGCACTCTCTACTTACCTAAGAGCAAGCGCGCTATCGCTTATCAGCTGGACGAGTCGGATTCTCAGTCCACAGAAAAAAGTGTTATCAAAATTTTTCACGCAGAAAAAGTAAAACCACTTCATGAAATAGAGCATGCTGGAAAAATAAAAAATATGCGCTGGGTTAAAAAGGATTTGTTTGCGGTTGCTACGGAGGCAAGGGGTGAAATTTTGTTGTATAACTATCAGCGTGGGGCGCTTGTAAAAACACTCTCCATCCCTCTATCGGATTATCATCAGTACTCCACGCTTACCATCTCTTCTTCCTACTTGGTCTCTTCTACTTATGAGGGATTGAAGCCGAGTGATGCGCCTAATCATGTTGGTTTGGAGTCAACCACCTATCTCCATGTTTATGATACAGAAAAATTTTCTTACAAGCGCATTCAAGTGGAAGGCGCTATTGTTAGCCAAACAGCTCTGACTATATCCAACCATTTACTATTTTGTGAGATCTCTGGCGGTCGGATTATGGTGCCCTCCCGGGTGCATTCTTATAACCTTGAGACCGGTACTTTCCTAGGACAGATAGGAGGAAGGCTAACGCTTTGGTATGGGAAGCCTTTTGTTGAGATATTAAATAATGACTACCTTTTTAGAACGCATGTATCTCCGCTGTGTATAACGCGTCCATTAAAGCAGGATACTATTACTAAGTGTTTTTTATATAAACTGTATCCACCATCAAAGACGGTGGCTTTTCAAATAAGATGTAGCCCCGGATCTTTCTTTTGTCCTCTTCCACAAGGGGGAATCGCCGTGGTTCCTCGTCCTGAAGAAAAGAGCGAATCCCTATCCATTTACCATCCCCTAGAATCAACAATACCCGTGGTAATCACTTCCGAAGAACCATTGGAACTAAAAACGCCTGAAGACGTGACTTTCTTCATCGCCACAAAAGAATTGCCCCGTCTTACGACAGAGGTTGGAAGTATTGCCGATGCTCTCCGTAAACTGAGTCTTTTTCCTGAACCTTTAGAAAAATTAGTGACTGCATACAGCCTTTCCAGTGAAGCACAGGAGGAGATATTCGTAGATGAAATCGTGGAAAGCAATTGGCCAAAGCCACAGTAAGAAGATTTAACCACCGTGTCATCCCGACATGCTTCTCGTCGGGATCCAGTGCCTTAAAGCCGCGCGAGAAAAGACACTGGATCGCGACGAGAGGCATGTCGGGATGACACAGCGGATGAGGCCAAGATTTTAGCTCATGTGAAGAAATGGTCGTGAGTCTGGAAAATTTCTTCAGCCCGTAACAAGCTTGACCCCTTGACCTTGTTAAGTTAAATTTTGTACTTGAATTTGCTCAAGGTGTATTCTGTGCCAAAAGAAGCCTATATATGCACCCTCTATTTACCCAAAAACAAACGCGCTATCGCCTATCTGTTGGAGACGTCGAATCCTCAGTCCACAGAACAAAGCGTTATTAAAATTTTGCACGCACAAGAAGAAAAATCGCTTCATGAAATACAGCATGCGGGTAAAGTAAAAAGTATGCGCTGGGTTAAAGAAAATTTGTTTGCAGTGACGACGGAGGGAAGCAGTGATATTTTGCTCTATAACGATCAACGTGGAGAACTTGAAAATACACTCTTCATACCGCAATCTGCTTTATCAAAATATTCAACTCTTACCCTCTCTTCTTCCTACTTGGTTTCTTCTACCTATGAAGGCTTGTAGGAGGCGTCGCACCGTTATGGCTTTTGCCCAACCACCTATCTCCATGTGTATGATACAGAAAAATTTTCTTACAAGCGTATTACAGTGCAAGGTATTATTCTTTATCAAACAGCTCTTACTATATCCAGCCATTTACTATTTTGTGAAATTTCTGCAGCTTCTAAGCTTGGGACTCTCTCCCAGGTGCATGCTTATAACCTTCAGACCGGTACTTTCCTCGGGCAGATAGGGGAGAGCAAAAGTTTTTGGAGTGATAAGCCTTTTCTCGCGGTATTGAATAATCAATACCTTTTTAGAGCACATGTATCACATGCGTATACTGATTCTAGGTGTTATCTATATCGACTGCATACCTCATCGCAGCGGGTGACCAATCGAAATAGAGTGATTTTTGAAGTAAGGCATAAGCTGGAACCTTTATTTTTCGCTCTTCCACAAGGAGGAATCGCCGTCGTTCCTCGTCCTAAAGAAAAGGGTGTATCCTTATCCATTTACCATCCCTTAGAGTCAAAAGTACCTGAAATAGTCACTTCCGAAGTGCCATTGGAGTTAAAAACACCTGAAGACGTGACTTTCTTCATCGCCACAAAAGAATTGCCACGTCTTATGGCAGAGGTTGGAAGTATCGCCAATGCTCTCCGTAAACTGAGTCTTTTTCCTCAGCCTCTAGAAAAATTAGTGACCGCATATAGTCTTTCCAGTGAAGCACAAGAGGACAGATTTGTAGATGAAATCGTGGAAAGCAACTGGCCAAAACCACAATAAAAAGATTTAACCACTGTGTCATCCCGACATGCTTCTAGTCGGGATCCAGCGCCTTAAAGCAAGACTAGAAAAGACCCTGGATCCCGACTAAAGGCGTGTCGGGATGACAGTGTCACACAGCCTGTCACAGGCTTGACCCCTTGGATTTTTTAAGTTAACTTTCTTACTTAGTTGCCTTAAGGTATATTTTTATGCCGAATGAAACTTATATCTGTACCCTCTACTTACCCAAAAAAAAACGCGCTATCGCTTATCAGCTGGAAAAGTCGGATCCACTGTCCACAGAAAAAAGTGTTATCAAAATCTTTCGTGCCGAAGAAGAAAAATCACTTCATGAGATCCAACATGCGGGTAAAGTAAAAAGCATGCACTGGGTCAAGCAAGATTTGTTTGCGGTGACGATGGAAGGATGTGGTAACATTCTGCTGTATAATTACCAACAGGGAAAACTTGAAAATACGCTCTTCATACCGCAGTCTATTTTACCTCAATACTCAACTTTTACCCTTTCTTCTTTCTATTTAATCTCTTCTACCTATGAAGGAATGCAGCGGACTGAGGTGTCCTACCCTTTATATAGGACAATCACACATCTCCATGTTTATGACACAGAAATATTTTCTTACAAGCGCATTATTGTGGAAGGTGTTATTGTTAACACAACAGCGCTTACTACCTTCAATCATTTGCTATTTTGTGAGGTCTCTAATCGGATGATGGGTTCCTCTCATGTGTATGCTTATAATCTTCAGAAGGGTACTGTCCTTGGGCGGATTGGGGAGAACAAAATGCTTCCGGGGACAAGGCCTTTTCTTGCGTTATTGAATAATGAGTATCTTTTTAGAACTCATATGTCCGGAGAGGTGGCTGAGGCTCCCAACTGTTCTCTCTATCGACTGCATCCCTCATTACGGACGGAGACCTTCGAAATAAGATATAGCCCAGGATTTTTCTTTTGCGCTCTTCCACAAGGAGGAATTGCTGCTGTTCCTTGTCCTATAGAAAAGAAGGCATTCATATCCATTTACCATCTCTTAGAATCAAAAATTCCTGAAATAGTCACTTCCGAATTACCTGTAGAACTAAAAACATCTGAAGATGTGACTTCTTTTCTAGCCAAAAAAGAATTGCCTCGTCTGATGACAGAGGTTGTCTGTATCGGTAATGCTCTCTGTAAGCTAAGTCTTTTTCCGGAGCCTGTAGATAAGTTAGTGACCGCTTATAGTCTTTCCAGTGAAGCGCAGGAGGATAGATTTATAGATGAAATCGTAGAAAGCAGTTGGCCAAAGCCCCAGTAGAAGATTTAACCACTGTCATCCCGACTAGACGCATGTCGGGATGACAGGTTGTGAAGTGACTATTTTCTCCTGTCTCCCCCCATATGAATATATATTCGTGAGTCTGAAAAATTTTTTACAGCTCGTAGCAGGCTTGACCCCTTGGTTTTTTTAAGTTAGCTTTCGTGCTTCAATTCACTAAAGGTCTATTTTTGTGCCAAATGAAGCCTATATCTGTGCCCTCTACTTAGCTAAAAACAAACGCGCCATCGCTTATCAGCTGGGAGAGTCGGATACTCGGTCCACAGAACAAAGTGTCATCAAAATTTTCCATGCACAAGAAGAAAAAGCACTTCATGAAATACAGCATGCGGGTATAGTGAAAAGTATGCGCTGGGTCAAACAGGATTTGTTTGCGGTGACGACTGAGGGAAGCAGTGATATTGTGCTCTATAACTATCAACAGGGAATGCTTGCAAAAACACTCTTCATACCGAAACCGGAATTTCCTCAATACGCAATCCTTACTCTCTCTTCTTCTTACTTGGTTTATTCTACCTATCAAGTAACGCCGAGGAATGAGACGTCCCGAACGATTCACAATAGGGCAATGACACACCTCCATGTGTATGATACAGAAAAATTTTCTTACAAGCGTATTCCTGTGCAAGGTATTATTAGTGATCAAACAGCTCTTACCATATCCAACCATTTACTATTTTGTGAGATCTCTGCAGATTGTAACCTTGTGGCTCTCTCCAGGGTGCATGCTTATAACCTTCAGACCGGTACTTTGCTCAGACAGATAGGGGAAGTCAAAATAAATGATCTACCTTTTTGGTTCGCGAAGCCTTTTCTTAGGATTTTGAATAATGAATACCTTTTTAGAGCTCGTATATCAGATTCACATCCTATTTCTTCGTGTTCTCTATATCCACTTCATTCATTATCACAACCAGTGACCTTTGAAATAAGACATGAAAAGGAATCATTTTTTTGCGCTCTTCCACAAGGAGGAGTCGCCGTCGTCCCTCCTCCCAATCTTGAAAATAATAGCGTATCCATATCCATTTACCATCTCTTAGAATCAAAAACACCGGAAATAGTCACTTTCAAACTACCATTGAAGCTAAAAACACCTGAAGATGTGACTTTCCTCCTGGCCCAACAAGAATTGCCCCGTCTTAAGGCAGAGATTAGAAATATCGCTAAAGCTCTCGGTAAGCTGAGTCTTTTTCCTGAGCCTGTAGAAAAATTAGTGACCGCCTACACCTTTTCCAGTGAAGCGCAGGAGGACAGATTCGTAGATGAAATCGTGGAAGGAAGTTGGCCAAAGCCCCAGTAGAAGAATGAAACCGCCGCCATCCCCATTGTCATCCCGATGTGTTTCAAGTCGGGATCCAGCGCCTTTTCTACCGCCACTGAAAGACGCTTGTCCCCCACTAAAAACATGTCGTGATGACAGTAACAGGCTTGACCCCTTGGGTTTTTTAATTTAGCTTTCCTACTTAAGTTGATTTAAGGTATATTTTGTGCCAAATGAAGCTTATATATGTACCCTCTACTTCCCCAAAAACAAACGCGCTATCGCTTACCAGCTGGAACAGTTAGATCCTCAGTCCGCAGAAAAAAGTGTGATCAAAATTTTTCGTGCCCAAGAAGAAAAAGCACTTCATGAAATACAGCATGCGGGTAAAATAAAAAGCATGCACTGGGTCAAGCAAGATTTGTTTGCGGTCACGACTGTGGGAAGCAGTGATATTGTGCTCTATAACTATCAACGGGGAGAGCTTGATAAAACACTCTTCATACCTCAATCGGGTTTTCCTCAATACTCCACTCTTGTCGTCTCTTCCTCCTACTTGGTTTCTTCTACCTATGCGACGACACCCTCCCGTTTTGCTGATGATGCAACCACACATCTCCATATTTATGATACAGAAAAATTTTCTTACAAGCGTATTCAAGTGCAAGGTATTATCGCTAACCAAACAGCGCTTACGATCTCCACCAACCATTTACTCTTTTGTGAGATCTCTGTAGATCGTAGTCTTAGGAGGCTCTCCTTGGTTCATGCTTATAACCTTCAAACCGGTGCTTTCGTCGGACAGGTAGGGGAGAGTAAAAATTATTGGTGTGATCAGTCTTTTCTTGCGTTATTGAATAATGAGTGCCTGTTTAGAGCTCATCTCTCATGTTTGTATCTTTCTATGAGTTTTCTAGATCAGTGTCATCCATCATCGCAGCCGGTGACTTTTCAAGTAAGAAATCACTTTCTACTAAAACATGCGTCGGAATCATTCTTTTGCACTCTTCCACAAGGAGGAATCGCCGTTGTTTCCGTTCCCAAATCTATAGAAAAGAGTGTATCCATATCCATTTACCATCCCTTAGAATCAAAAACACCGGAAATAGTCACTTGCGAAGTGCCATTGGAACTAAAAACACCTGAAGACGTGACTTCCTTTCTAGCCAAAAATGAATTGCCCCGTCTTACGACGGCTGTTGGACGTATCGCCAATGCTCTCCGTAAGCTGAGTCTTTTTCCTGAGCCGGTAGAAAAGTTAGTGACCGCCTATAACCTTTCGAGTGAGGCGCAGGAGGACAGATTTGTAGATGAAATCGTCGAAAGCAGCTGGCCAAAGCCGCAGTAGAAGGATGCAACCCTCGGTATCCCCATCGCCCGCCGTCGCCATCGTCGTCATCCCGACTAAAAGCATGTCGGGATGACAGCTCCTGATGACAGTCTTGCATGACAGCCCAAGATGACAATGAAGCGAAGATCTACCCTCATTTGAAGGTATATCCCTGAATATATATAATTTTTTTTCCAGTAACCGGCTTGACCCCGTGGGATATGTAGGTTAAAATTTGAACTCTACATTGCTAAAGGTGTATTTACATGCCAAATGAAGCCTATATATGTACCCTCTACTTGCCTAAAAACAAGCGTGCTATTGCTTATCAGCTAGAGCAGTCGGACAGTCAGCCCACAGAACAAAGCGTTATAAAAATTTTGCACGCCGGAGAAGAAAAAGCACTTCATGAAATACAGCATGCGGGCAAAGTAAAAAGCATGCGCTGGGTCAAACAGGATTTATTTGCGGTGACGACTGAGGGAAGTAGCGATATAGTGCTCTATAACGATCAACGTGGAGAACTTGAAAAAACACTCTTCATACCTCAACCGGATTTTCCTGAATACTCAACGCTCACCGTCTCTTCCTCCTATTTGGTTTCTTCTACCTATGTGGCACCCCTCAGTTTAGGGGATGATTCAACCACACATCTCCATATTTATGATACAGAAAAATTTTTTTACAAGCGCATTCAAGTGCAAGGTGTTATTGCTAACCAAACAGCGCTTACGATATCAAACCATAAACTATTTTGTGTGATCTCTAAAAATCGTATAGAGTGGACTGACTCCCAAGCGCATGCTTATAATCTTCAGACCGGTACTTTCCTAGGGAAGATAGTAGAGGGAGAGCTGCTTTGGGGTGCTCAATCTTTTCTTGAGTTGCTGAATAATGAATACCTTTTTACAACTAATTTATCACCACTTTATACTCATTCTACGTGTTATCTATCTCCACTTCATTCATCATCACAGCCGGTGAGCTTTGAAATAAGACATAAGATGGATTCTTTCTTTTGTACTCTTCCACAAGGAGGCATTGCCGTCGTTCCCATTTCCAATCCCACAACGAAGGGCGCATCCCTATCTATTTACCATCCCTTAGAATCAAAAAAACCTGAAATAGTCACTTACGAACTACCATTGGAACTAAAAACACCTGAAGACGTGATTTTCTTTCTAGCAAAAAAGGAATTGCCCCGTCTTTCGACAGATGTTGGACATATGGCTTATGCTCTCCGTCGGCTGAGTCTTTTTCCTGAGCCTCTAGAAAAATTAGTAACTGCGTATAGCCTTTCCAGTGAAGCGCAGGAGGATAGATTCGTAGATGAAATCGTGGAAAGCAGTTGGCCAAAGCCCCAGTAGAAGAATGAAACCGCCGCCATCCCCATTGTCATCCCGACATGTTTCTAGTCGGGATCCAGCGCCTGTAATCGACGTTAGAAAAGTCACTGGATCCCGACTAAAAACGTGTCGGGATGACAGCTAGGGCTCACTTCCACAAACCGCTATACAACCTCCTAGCCGTTGTCATCCCGACATGTTTCTAGTCGGGATCCAGCGCCTGTGACCGATGTTAGAAAAGTCACTGGACCCCGACTAAAAACGTGTCGGGATGACAGCTCGGAGTAACAGCTTGTGGAAACTAAGATTTCGCACTGTGTGAAGCTAGGTTCATGAGGCTGAAGATTTTTTTA
>Ga0206838_10086_pt1 | contig 30154 bp, 25 predicted proteins | sample Alteio_BWOrgCont_26_FD_152879 | JGI IMG/M metagenome (GOLD analysis project Ga0206838, IMG submission 152879) | Enriched cells from forest soil in Barre Woods Harvard Forest LTER site, Petersham, Massachusetts, United States -... | ecosystem: Environmental > Terrestrial > Soil > Temperate forest >...
TGGTTCCAGGGGCTGACGGTGCCGGGGAAGGTGATGAGGCCGGTGGCGGCGAAGGCTTCGGCGGAGCGGATGAGAGTGCCGAGGTTGCCGGGGTTCTGCAGCCCGGCGGAGATGAGGATGAGGGGAGTGGCGGGCGAGGCGAGTGTCTGGTCGAGCGTAAACTCGGGCGGGTTTATGAGGGCGGCGACGCCCTGCGGGGATTCGGTGCTGACGGCGCTTGAGAAGATGTCGGGCGTCAGGGTGACGATTTCGGCGGTGTCGGGGAGTTGAAGATGGTCGAGCAGCGACTCGCTTCCCTGGCGGATGAAGACGGCGGGGATGGACAGGCCGGCGGCGATGGCTTCCAGAAGTAAATGTTCCCCTTCGATAGCGATATGGCCGTGTTCCGTTCTGGAAGCGCTGCGGAAACCGGCTCGCAATTCCTTGACCCGCGCGTTCTGGCGACTTTGTACAATGCGAGGTGAGCGCGCGCGAACGGACACCGTTGGCATGGGTGCGATTTTACAGCGTTCGGCTAATGGCGATCAGCGCTCGCCCCCTCGGATTGCTGATCGCAGTGGGTGGTATCGGTGTAACCTAAACGCTGACTGTTAAAGTGCCGCCTGAGAGTACGTTTCCAAAGTGGAGATTCCATTGTTTGCAGAAATTTTGCGCATCCATCCGGACGAGCCGGAGCCGGATCGGGTGCAGTATGTCGCGTCGTGCCTGCGTCACGGCAAGGTGGTGGGCATACCGACGGACACGTTTTATGGACTGGCAGTCGATCCGGTGAACCTGCGAGCGGTGGAGCACATCTACGAGATCAAGAGCAGGTTGAAGCATAAGCCGCTGTCGCTGCTGATCTCGGGCGTGTCGCAGGCCTACGAGCTTTCGCGCGAGGTGGGGCCGCATCTCGACATGCTGGCGGAGAAGTTCTGGCCGGGACCGCTGACGGTAATTGTGAAGGCCAGCTCGCGGCTGCCTCTGCGCAGCACGGCGAAGACGGGCAACGTGGCGCTGCGCGTTCCGGATGCGGCGATTCCGCGGGCAGTGGTGGAGGCCTTCGGGCTGCCGATTACGGCGACGTCGGCAAATTTGCAGGGGTATCCAGAGTGCACGTACGCGGCGTGCGTGCGCGACCAGATCGGCGACCGAATTCCGCTGATTGTGGACGGAGGGCCTACGGGGCGGACCCTGCCGACGACGATTGTCGATCTTTCGGGACCACGAGGGTCGTGGCAGATATTGCGCGAGGGCTCGATTCCGACACATGAGATCGCGCTGGTACTGAACTCTTAAGACAGGGCACAGGGAACAGGGCACAGAGCACAGGGATCGGTGATTCGGTTGCCAGTTATGGGTTACCAGTTGAAACTGGAAGCTGACCGCCTGCCATCATGATCGTTCCGGAGACCAATTTGCGGTCCGCCAAGCGGCCGGGGGTGACTGCTTCGGGCAGACTCGGGAAGCCCGCGTCAAGGATTGCATGGGCTGTGGCCGGTGCGGTGGTGCTGGCGGCGGTGGGATGGGTGGTGTGGGTTGACCGGCAGATCCACTACTTTGCTGACCGCAACGAGGCGCGGCCGGCTAATGCGATTGCGGTCTTTGGGGCGGCGGAGTATGACGGGAGGCCGTCTCCGGTCCTGCGGGCAAGGCTCGATCACGCGCTGGCGCTTTACCAGGAGAAGATCGCTCCGCTGGTGATTACCCTGGGCGGGGGGGATCCGGCGGACCGGCACTCGGAAGGCGGCGTGGGGCACGACTACTTGATGGCGCATGGGGTTCCAGATGCGGCGATTATTGCGGAGACGACAAGCGACAACACCGAGGAGTCGGCGAAGCGGCTGGCTGTGATTGCGAGGGCGAATCACCTGAACGACATTGTTGTGGTGAGCGATGGGACGCATCTGTTCCGGGTGCATGCGCTGTGCTCGGCGATGGGCCTGAATGTGTTTACGTCGCCGAGACCGGAAGCAAAGGGGCTTTCGCAGTGGGATGCTGTTCAGCGCATGGCACACGAGATCTTGAGCTACACCTGGTGGCGGGTGAGGCAGGGATTCAGCAGTAGAGATTAGGAAAATGTAGCGAGGTTGGCGAACATTCTTCTAATCCTCATCGCACAGAACGTGTGAGCGATCGCTGCCGGCGGCTTACACTGCTGCTTATGGCTAAGAGTCGCGAGGCGGTGTATGGGAAGGGGCATCTGCACTTCGTCACGTGCGCTTGCTTCCTCAGGCAGCCAAAGCTGGGTGTCGAGAAGCATCGCAACGTTTTTGTTCGATTGCTGGAAGAGCTGCGAGTGAAATTCCGGTTCGGTGTGGCTGGGTATGTGGTGATGCCGGATCACTTCCGTCTGTTGATGGCGGAACCGGATGTGGATACAGCGGCGAACTCGATCGAGATGCTGCGACAGCGGTATCAGCGAAGGTACAACAACTCAGCGCGCAGCACGGAGCAGGTGTGGGAGAGCCGCTACTCCGACATGCATGTCTTCGGGCGGGAAAAGATTGCGGCGCAACTGGACTTGATGCATCAGGAGCCGGTGAAGGCGGGCCTTGTAGACAACGCCACGGATTGGGTGTGGAGCAGCGCCCGTTCGTATGGCGGTTTGCCGGAGGGCGTGGTGACGGTGGAACGCGTGGCCGGAAAATCTACAGGCGTGAAGTTGTAGCGGAGGCGGCCCAAGCCGCGAACAACGCGGCGGCGAGGGTAGAGAGGGCGTTGACGGCGTCGTTATTGAGCCAGTTGCGGCGTTCGAGGGTGGCTCCGAGGAGGCTGTCGAAGAAGAGGCCGGCGATGGCACCCGCGAAAGCGATGGCGGATTCGATGGCGGTGAACCGGAATACGAGTGCGGCGATGGCGGTGATGATGGCTGCACCCGCGGCTCCGGCGAGTGTGCCGTTGAGGCTGACGGCACCGTCGGTTCCGGCGGGCACGCGGCGGAATGTGGTGAGCATGTATGGATCGCCGCCGAGGACTTCGCCGAGTTCGGATGACAACGTGTCGGCGGTGGCTTCTCCGAGAGCGGCGATGGCGGCGATGAGGGCGACGCGGCCCGGGTAGAGACCGAGCCAGACGTGACGGGCGCTGATGGGGATGCCGGCAATGGCGGCGACTCCAAGATTGGCTACGACCTGGGAGGCGGTGCGGCCGCGCTTCCCTTCAGCGACGCCGAGCGCCTCTTTGCGACGCCGGCCAAAGCGAGTGGCAGCGAAGGTAAGCAGAAAAAGCGCGAGCAGGGGCCAGAGAATGGTGCGCCAGCCTGGGATCCAGAGGTAGAGGCTGATGGTGAAGAGGCCGCCGGTGAGCGCGGCAGCGGGGGTGGCGGCGCGGAGTATCCAGACCAGAGCGGCGAAGGAGGCGCCGATGACAAAGGCCTGGATAAAGGGATTAGGAGTGAACGGCCAGCGCTCAGCGGTCTGGGCCAAAACGAAGGCACTGGTGAGCGGGATGACGAGCAGCAGGATGAGCTGCGATTGCCAGTGCAGGCGTGTCTGGTCGAGGCGTTCTTTCATGGTTGCACGGACAATGGGTTGTTTGGGCGGTGAGCGCGGGTGGAAGCCGCTCGGTGATTTACAATCATCTTTCTACAGTATTTACCGTTTCTTTGTTTTGATCTGTTTATCGGTATTTAAGCTTGATGATCCGTTCATCCTTTTTTAAGCCTGATGTTGGAGTGAGGTATTTGCGAGTGCAGAGCATGAGATGGCCGGCAGCCGCCGCGCTGCTGGTTTTGATTGGGGCCGCAGGTTGTGGCAGCCAGTATCGTCCTGTTATCAACCCTGTGGTGCCAACCGGTCCCGCTGCACAGCCCACCTCCTATGCCGTGGTGTTTTCGCAGCCTGGCCTGGTGACTCCTACGGACCCGAGCCTGCCGACGACGGCTCCGCCGTGCCCCGGGCTGGCGGGCGGCGGGGTGTTTCAGAGCTACACCAATCCGGGTGTGGTGACAATCCTGGACTTTTCCGGCGACAGCATTATGGCGCTGGCGAACGTGGGCAATGGTCCTCTTGGCTTTAACGTGGACAGCACCGGCTCTACTGCTTACAGCGAGAACTGTGACGGCACGATCAGCGCGGTGCCGATCAGCATATCGCTGCAGACGAACAAGGTGGGTAGCAGCACGCTGCTGACGGGCGCGGTGCCGATCAATTCGCTGGTGGCCGGGGCCAGCCAATTTGTAACTGAACAGGGACGGGACGCCATCGCGGCGATGGCCGGCAGTCCTCCGGCGTTGAAGCAGGAGGTTTTCGTCGCGCCGAGCGTGATCAATGTAACCGGAGTTTCGACGTCGCAGCGCGTGTACTCGATCAGCCAGGGCAACATTAATACTCCGGGGTTTGCGTGGGGAACGTGCGCGACTCCCTCGGCGGTGAGTGTTACCGGCGAAGCGGATGCGATCGAGGTTGCGAACAATACGATTTCCGCGCGGCTGCCGCTGGGTGTGTGCCCGGTGTACGGCGTGAGCTCAGCGGACGGCAGGCGCGCATTCATTTTGAACCGGGGCAGCGGCACGATTACGGTCATTAATAGCCAGCTGAATACGCTGGACACGGTGCTGAACTCGAGCGGCACGATCAACCTGTGCGCCGGCACGACTCCGTGCAATGCCGGCCCGGTCTATGCCGAGCTGTATACGCCGGGGAACATGCTGGTGGTCTCGAACTATGACAACAATACGGTCAGCGTGATTGACGTGAGCCTGGATGTTTACGGCAACGACAGCCCGACCTTCGGCAAGGTGCTGGCGACGGTGCCGGTGGGAATGAATCCCGCTGCCGTGACGGTGCTGCAGGACGGAAGCCGGGCGTACACGGCTAACCAGGGCGACGGCACGGTGACGGTCGTGAACCTGACCAGCTTTACGGCGCAAAAAACGATTCAGCTGACCAATGGGGTGACGAATCCGCGAACGATCGTGTCTACCTATAACTATCCGGCGGGCAAGGTGTATGTGGCTTCACAGAACAGCCCGTACGTGACAATTATCCGAACGGATACGGATGTTATTTCAGCGACGATACAGGCACAGGGCAACGTAGTGGATGTGCGCACGACGAGTCAGTATGCCGGATCGACCACGCAGGGCGGAAACAATATCACCGGAAGCCGCTCGTATGGCTCGGGGGCACCGTAGAGCAAACACAGGCGCATTGAACGGAGGGCATCCCGCGTGGGTGCCCTTTGTTTTTGGGCCGCTGTCGCGATAAGTTAGGGCCGTGCCTACTGTTCGCCTGGTTTCGTGGAATGACGATGATGCGCAGAGACGCGCGCGTGAGCTGAAGGCTCTGGGGTTCAAGGTGGAAGCGCGTCCGCTCGGCGAGTGCGGTGGGGTGGTCGGGCACTTTCGCGACCTGGCGCCTGATGCGGTGGTGCTGGACCTCGACCGGCTGCCTTCTCACGGGCGCGAAGTGGGAACGGTGCTGCGCGGCAGCAAGAGCACACGGCATCTGCCGCTGGTGTTTGCGGGTGGCGCTGGGGAAAAGGTGGAGTGCATTCGCGCGGAGCTCTCGGATGCGGTGTTCACCGCGTGGGAGGGGATCGGGGATGCGGTGAGAGTGGCGATTGCGCATCCGGTTGCGAATCCCATGAAAGCGACGTCGCGTGCGGATCGCTCGGCGGCAACGCCGCTGCTACAGAAGCTCGGCATCAAGACCGGAATGCAGGCGGCGGTGCTGGGCGGCTTCGAGGGATTTGAAGAACTGCTCGGCGAGTTACCGGCGGGGGCGGCGCTGGTGAAGCGGTTCGGGTCGGAGACGCGGCTTGGGTTGTATATCGTGCGATCGGAGCGCGAGCTGGCGGACGCCTACGAACATGCGACGGGCCGGCTGCCGGAGGCGGCCTCGTTCTGGATCATCTATCCCAAACAGACAAAGAGAGTGAAGATGACCTTCAACGAAAATGATGTGCGCGAGCTTGGGCTGGCGAGCGGGTTCGTCGATTACAAGGTGTGCGCAGTCAATGCGGAGTGGTCGGGACTGAAGTTTTCGCGGCGACGGAAGTAAGTTGCGCGAAGAGAGCAGAGAAATGCGCCGCAAACGGACGGCACCGGCGACTCGGAGCTGAGCAAAAGCTGACGAAATCCTCCCCCCAAATCTTTTCCCCAAAAATGACAGATTTGTAAAAATGAGGGCACCCTGTCGCTTCTGACAGTATTCAGACAGCACCCCATCACGGCACAATCCACTTGAGCATTTAGGACCAGCAATCAACATCCCTGTGACGGTTGATGCCGGACCGCGGTCCATGCGGGAAAAATCGCCTCCGCGCTCTCTCTTCAACTTCTCAGGAACAACGGATGGGGGCTCATGATGATTAAGTACGCTCTTCTCTCGGCAGGCCTGCTAATCGGAATGTGCGCTTCAGCGCAGGACGTTCCAAAGGTGGAAGTCCCGGTTGGCTTTTCATTTGTCAACGTTCACCCGAATCAGCCCGCCATCACCAGCTTCAACGTCTTCGGTGGCGGCGTTGGATTTGTTTACAACTTCACCCCTATGATCGGCCTTAAGGGTGATTTCATGGGATACACCCAGGGCACCGGCCAGAGGGTTACTGAAAACGGGCAGTTCGTGGGAAATGTGAGCGGCAACCTGTTCACCTATATGTTCGGGCCCCAGATCAAGAAGCACTCCGGCAAGATCCAGCCCTTCGGCGAGGCCCTGTTTGGGGGGGCGCACACCAACCTCGATGCGAATCTCTGCGAGGTACTGGGTACATGTACCTCGGGCACAGGGAGCAACAATGGGTTCGCCATGGAGTTCGGCGTCGGTCTTGACATTCCAATCACGAGACACATTCAGTTCCGTCCGGTCGAAGTGGACTATCTGTACACCCACTTTGGCTCCAATCACATTGCCGGAGCTTCGGCCAGCCAGAACAACTTCAAATATTTCGGCGGTATCAACTTCACGTTTGGCGGCGCGCCTCCACTGCCGCTGACGGCGAGCTGCACTGTTTCCCCCACCCAGATTATGGCCGGCGATCCAGTGTCGGCCAGCGTGGCGACGCAGAACTTCAATCCTAAACACACGGTCACCTACGCCTGGACGAGCACCGGCGGCCAGGTATCGGGCACGACGGAAACCGCAAGTGTAGCCACGGCCGGCCTGAAGCCTGGAAACTACACGGTTTCGGTGACGGCCACCGATGAAAAGAAGAAGAACGACAACACGGCGGACTGCGGCGCCAACTTTACGGTCAAGCAGCCGCCGCCACCGACAGCGAGCTGCTCTGCCAGCCCGAGCACTGTAAAGGCCGGCGACCCGGCGACGCTGACGGTTACAGCGCAAAGTCCCGATGGAAGCGAGTTGACTTACACTTATGCGACGAGTGCGGGCCGCATCAGCGGCACGGGCAGCAGCGCAACGCTGGACACCACCGGCGCCCCGGCTGGAAGTCCGATTACTGCGACCGCGGTAGTGAGCAACATTCATGGCTTGACCGCCAACTGCGAAGCCGTGGTCAACGTTGCTCCTCTGCCTCCACCCGAAGTCGTGCAGGAAGTGACCAAGGTGGGAGAGTGCAGCTTCAATAACTCAAATAAGCCGGGCCGCGTCGACAACGAGTGCAAGGCGACTCTGGACCAGGTAGCCCTGCTCATTCAAAAGGAACCGAACGATAGTTATGTGGTCGTCGGTTATGCCGAGGACGAGGAGACGACCACGGAGACGCAGTTGGCAGGCCAGCGAGCGGTGAACGTGAAGTATTACCTCACCCAGGGCGAAGGCGGCCAGCAGATCAGTCCTTCGATGCTGCAGGTGAAGGCTGGAGCTGAAAAGACCAAGGCGATTCGAATCTACAGAGTGCCGTCTGGCGCCGCGTTTACGGAGCAGGTCACGACCGTAGATGAGACCCAGGTGCAAGGGCAGTCGCGCAATGCCCCAGCGAAAAAACATCACAAGAAGGCAGCCGCTGACAGCACGGCGCCCACAACTCAACAATAGGTCCTCGATCGGGCCGAGGATCTAACCAGACAACCGCCACTGCCTGTGTGAGCAGGCAGCGGCGGTACCCGTCCTGGACCTATTACTTTATCGGCCCCACGCGTCTCCGGGCGCGTGGGTCTTTTTTGTGTGCGGCAGAAATTCGAGCGGAAACGGAAGTGAGGAGATCCGATTCAGTCCTTCAGCGGCGTGACGTTTTTGTAGCAGATGAGCGCGTCGTAGGAGTCAGCCCAGTAGATAAGGTTGGTCTTCAGAGCTGTGCGCTTTTCCTGCGGGATGGTGTGCAGCAGGGGGCGAAGCGGGCGGAGATCGAATACGGTGGCGGAGTATTTGGCTTTCTCGGCGAGCAGCGCGAAGGTCGGTTCGTCCTGGCGCTCGTCGGCGTCGAAGGTTTCGCCCATCAGCATTTCTTTGCCACCGGCGCCGAATGCGCCGACATTGAAGGCTTTCTGGCCGCGGGAGACGGCGAATTCCGCGATGAAGTTGCCGAGCGTGGAGATGCCTCGGGCATCGTATCCGCGGTGGAGATGATTGCGTCCGAAGCGGAGCAGGACTTTGGAGGCTGGCTCGGATTGCGGGATCTGGCGGAAGTGTTCGATGAACTGCGTCTTCATGAGCAGCTCGCGCTGGTTCTGAGCGGTCATCTTTGAGTCGGGGCTGGCGCGATTCTTTTCGATTTCAAGGGTTGCGAGGAGGTTCTGGCGGAGAGAGATGCCGTTTACAACGGCATCGCGTTCGGCGTGGCTGCTTTTCATCAAGGCGAGGAGGTCAGAGGCCCTCTTGCGGCTGTATCCGTTGCTGGTGAGGGAGACCATCTGTTTGAGCGAAGAGTTGCCGGGGTTGAGGGCTGCGAGATCGCGGATGAGGTATTCGGGATGGATCTCTTCCATGTCGCATCCCCAGAGGACGATCGAGCCGGTAGTGGCGAAGGCGCGAATGTCGGCTGCCTGCTGCCTGGTCCAGAGGCTCTGAATGGGAGGACCTGTGCCGGCAGGGATTGTCTCCAACTGATGCGCGGTCCAGGGGCTGACTTCGGCGGCGACGTGGCGATATCCGTCTCGCCACATCTGCGGCCAGAGGACGTGGAGGAGGTCGGGGATCTCGTTCTCTCCGTGAAGTTCACCGAGGAGGAAGAAGTCATCGTTCTTCGCTGCGAAGAGCAGGAAGTCGCGGCCGGTGGTGGCGAGATCGTATTGGTGGCTGTCGAGTGAGGCTAGGATGGTGGTGTCCGGCGGTGGTGCCTGTCCATGCAGTGGTGGCGAGCACGCCATGAGGCAGACGATCAGGTATGCGAGCAGTTGGCGCATTCTCATCTATACGCAGCCTGGGCGCCGCCGTTCCCTGAGAGATGGCTACATCAGGCTGACGGCGTCGACGTCGACGATGAGGTTGCGGCGCGGGATCTGGACGGCTTCGGCGTGGGCGAGCGCGAGGTGCAGAGCGCGGGCGAGGGATTGGCGCTTCTCGGCTTTGAGCACGAGATGGAAGCGATAGATGCGCTTGATGCGGGCGATGGGGGCGGTCGCGGGACCGAGGACGCGGACTCCGTCGAGCTGGGTGGACTGGAACCAGCGGCCAAGGGTGGCGGACCATCCGGCGGCTTCTTCAAGGTGCGGGCTCTGGATGATGAGATTGGCGAGCGCGGCGTAGGGCGGGTAGTGCATCCAGCGGCGGTACTTGAGCTCGCGCTCGACGAAGGCGTGGAAGTCGTGCTGCGCGGCGCACTGGATGGCGTAGTGGTCGGGATGGTAAGTCTGCACGATGACCTTGCCGGGGAGGTCGCCGCGTCCGGCGCGGCCTGAGACCTGGGTGAGGAGCTGGAAGACACGCTCGGCGGCGCGGAAGTCGGGAAGGCCAAGGGCGTAATCGGCGCCGACTACGCCGACGAGGGTGACGCCGTGGATGTCGTGCCCTTTGGCGATCATCTGGGTGCCGACGAGCAGGTTAATTTCACCGGAGTGGAGGCGCATGAGGAGGCGTTCCATATCGGCGCGGCCACGGACGGTGTCGCGGTCCATGCGGCCGATGCGCGCGCCGGGGAACATCTCCTGCAGGCGTTCTTCGCCTTGTTGGGAGCCCGCACCGAGGAAGTAGAGGTGCTCGCTGTCGCACTTGGGGCAGCGCTGGGGCACGGTTCTTTTGTAACCGCAATAGTGACATTCAAGGCGCTGGCCTACGGGTGCGATGTCGGCGCCAGGATTGACGGGCTTGTGATAGGTGAGAGAGATGGAGCAGTTCTCGCATTCGAGCTTGTCGCCGCAGGCGCGGCACATGACGACGAAGGAGTATCCGCGGCGGTTGAGGAGGATGATGGCCTGCTCGCCGCGGTCCAGGGTGGCCTGGGTTTCGTCGACGAGGGCGCGGGAGAAGAGGTGCTCCTGTCCGGTCTCCTGGAACTCGCGGCGCATATCGATCAACTCGACGACGGGCAGCGGGCGATTCATGACGCGCTGATGCATCTCGATGCTTGCGTACTTGCCTTGACGCGCGTTGTGCCAAGACTCAAGAGATGGCGTGGCGGAGCCGAGCACGATGGTTGCGCTGGCGAGCTTGGCGCGCATGACGGCGGTGTCGCGGGCGTGATAGCGAGGGTTCGATTCCTGCTTGTAGCTGGAGTCGTGCTCCTCGTCAACGATGATGAGACCGAGGTTTTCGACGGGCGCGAAGAGGGCGGAGCGGGTGCCGACGACGATGCGGGCTTCCCCTTTTCGAATACGGTGCCATTGCTCCGAGCGCTCCTCCGGCGTGAGCGCCGAGTGCAGGAGGGCAACGTCGGAGGCGAAGGCGTGATGCAGTTGCGCGGCCATGGCAGGGGTGAGGCCGATCTCGGGGACGAGGAGGATGGCGGATTTTCCCTGGTCGAGAGCGCGGCGCATGGCGGCGAGGTAGACGGCGGTCTTGCCGGAGCCGGTGATCCCGTGGAGGAGGTGCGGGCGGAACTCGGTGGATTCGACCGCGGCGGTGATGGTGGCGAGGCCGGCCTGTTGGGCGGCGTTGAGGGTGTGCTCGGAGCGAGGCAGGCGGGAGAGATGAGTGAGGTGGAAGTCGGCGGGGCGGTCTTCGATGCGGACGAGGTTGCGCTTGACCAGAGTGGCGAGGGTGGATGCGGGAACGGCGAGACGGCGGAGCTCGGCGACGGGGAGCTCGTTGGCGGCTCCGGCGAGCTCTGCGAGGATGGCCTGCTGGTTGTCGTTCAGTTTGGGCAGGCGGGTGTCTGCGACGAGTACGGCGTACCGGACGGTGCGGCGGGCGTCACGCGGTGCGGCGGCGGTTTCGCGGGTGATCCACTTCTTGCGGAGCATGCCGGTAAGCAGATCACGGTCGGCTCCGGTAGCGGAGCGCAGTGTCGGAGCACGGACGGCCTCGCCGGACTCGAGGTAGTTGAGGATCTTGTATTCGGTGTCCTGCTCTTCGGGCGAGAGGCGTGAGCGGCGCGAGCTTCCCTGCTCGGCGCCCTGAAACAAAGTTTCGCGGCCGAGGTCGGTGATGCGGTAGAGGACCTGCTTTCGCACTTCGCTCATGAGCGGCAGCATAGCGCGGAGGACTTCTCCGATGGGCGCGAGATAGTACTGGGCGATCCACTGGGCGAGGTCGAGGAGCTGCGGGGAGAGGATGGATTCTTCGTCGAGGATGTTGAGGATGGAGCGCGCCTCGACGGGGGGCGGGTCGTCGTGCAGACGGAGGACGACGCCTGCCATTTTTTCGTTGCGGAAAGGGACGAGGACGCGGGCTCCGATGGACGGGGCAGCAGAACCGAGCGCGTAGGTGAAGGCGCGGTCAAGCGGGACGGGCAGGGCTACGTCACAGAAAGCGGGCACTGAGTACAGGGTATAGGGTGCAGGGGGTAGGGTGTAGCGAGAAACAGGGATCAGGGATCAGGGTCGAGGATATTGCTTCCCACCCTTCGTGCAAAGGCAGCACTCAGCATGGGGCACTCAGAACAGCACCTCGATCACGTCTGAGATTTCGGTGCCTTCAATCCCAGTTCAGCCATGGCTATCTGAAGATCTTTCCAGGCTTCCTTCTTCTGGGCTGGATCGCGGAGGAGGTAAGCGGGATGGTAGGTGACGATGAGCTTCGCGCCGCGGGCGTCGTGGAGGCGTCCGCGGAGCCGGGCGAGCGGGGATTTTCCGCCGAGCAGGTAGGTGGCGGCGGTGGCTCCGAGAGCGACGATGACCTGCGGGCGGATGACGTCGATCTGGCGGAAGAGGAATTGCGTGCAGGTGTTGGCTTCTTCGGGCTCGGGGACGCGGTTCTGCGGCGGGCGGCACTTGACGATGTTGGCGATGTAGACGTCGGAGCGCTGGAGTCCCATGGCGACGATCATGTTGTTGAGGAGCTGGCCCGCGCGGCCGACGAAGGGCAGGCCCTGCGCGTCTTCGTCGGCTCCCGGGCCCTCGCCGATGAACATGAGGCGGGCGTCGGGGTTTCCGTCTCCGAAAACGATGGTGTGGCGGCCCTGAAAGGCGAGCGGGCAGCGGGTGCATTCGCCTATGTCGGCGCGAATGGCCTGGAGGGCGGCAGAGCGGTCGGCGGAGGCACTACTTTCGGTCGAGACAACAGGTAGAGACGGCGGGGGCGTGGCTTTGCGGGTGGGGATGGTCGGCTCCGGTTCGATATTTGTAACTGATACGGATTCTAATTCGATGGCGGACTCTGACGCCGCCTCAGCGCGCCGGTAGAAGTCGTGGACGCCGAGGTCGCGGTAATAACGGATGCGGGCGTGGACGGCCTGCGCGAGTTCGGGAGTCGGTCGGGTCATTTCGATTCTGATCTACTCGATGACGAGGCCGGTTTCGGTGACGACTTTTTGCGGGCGTCGGAGGGCGAGGATTTCTTCGAGGATGCGGTCGGCGAGGTCGCGCTTGGCCATCTCGGGAAGTTCGAGGGCGGTGGATCGCGTGAGGAAGGTGACGGCGTTGCGGTCGGAGTCAAAGCCGATGCCTTCGCGGGAGACGTCGTTGAGGACGATGGCGTCTGCTCCCTTGCGCTGCAGCTTGGCGCGGGCGTGGGCGACGGGATCCTGCGTTTCGGCGGCGAAGCCGATGATGAGCTGCCCGGCGTGGCGGCGGGCTACGGCTTCGGCGAGGATGTCTTCTGTGGGCTCAAGGTCGATGGTGAGCGGGCCCGAACGCTTCAACTTCTGTTCGGCCTGCTTGAGTGGGCGGTAGTCGGCGACGGCTGCGGCCTTGATGACGATGCTGGCCTGGTCCATCCGATTGAGGACGGCGGTGCGCATCTCTTCCGTGCTGGTGACCGGGACGACCTCTACGTTGGCCGGAGGGTGCAATGCGGTGGGAGCGGTGACGAGGATGACGCGGGCTCCGCGGCGCTCGGCTGCTTCGGCGAGGGCGTATCCCATTTTGCCGCTGGAGCGATTGCCGAGGAAGCGGACTGGATCGAGGGCTTCGCGGGTGCCTCCCGCGGTGACGAGGACGGTTTCACCGGCGAGGTCGTTGCGGTGGTGCAGGACGCCGAGGACGGCTTCGACGATGGCGGGGGTGTCGGCGAGACGGCCGCTGCCGGTCATGCCGCAGGCGAGATATCCGCTGTCGGGTGGGACGATCTGGACGTTGCGCGCGGCGAGGATTTCGAGATTGGCTTGGGTGGCTGGGTGCTGCCACATATTGACATTCATGGCCGGCGCGACGATCACGGGCGCGGTGGTGGCGAGATAGAGGGTGGTCAGGAAGTCGTCGGCGATGCCGTGCGCGAATTTCGCGAGGATGTTGGCGGTGGCGGGCGCGACGACGAGCAGGTCGGTGGTCTGCGCGGCTTCGATGTGCTCGATGGCGGAGTCGAGATTGCTGTCGGGAGATTCGGGCGGGGTCCAGAGGCTGGTGATGACTTTATGTCCGGTAAGCGCGGCGAAGGTGAGCGGCTGGATGAACTGCATGGCCGCTTCCGTCATGATTACGTGAACATCCAGCGCGTGCTGCTGGAGCGCGCGGACCAACTCGGCTGACTTGTAGGCAGCGATTCCGCCGGAGACACCGACCGTGACCTTCATGTCTAGATATTACGGCAGAGCCCACGACTCAGAGCACACGGCAGAGAGCACAGTGGACTGGTGGAGGTGGAGGATCGTTCTATTGGAAGACCCGGCTGCTCTCACGGCGAGTTTTGAAATGATGCAGGTGCGTGCTTTGTCCCACGTCCGAGAATCCGGACGTGGGGCACCCAATCTGACATTTCGATCGGTTTAGAGGCTGGCGAACTTGGGGATGTCGGGGGCGGTGATTTCGGGCTTGAGGACTGGGGTGTCAGCCCGGATGTAGCCAACCTTACCGGCTGCGATCTCATCCTGGGCGACTTTGCAGGCCTTGCGGGAACGGGAATCTACCAGGGGTTGAGAACCGGCCTGGAGCTGGCGTGCGCGTCGTGCGGCGACCATTACGTAGCGAAAATTGCTATCGAACTCTTGCTCGACACTCATAGCGTCTCTCCCAAAGTTGCCTTGGCCGGCTCACACAGGAGCAGCCTCGGCGTTGACGACTCCGAAAGCCTGGAGCACGGGTTTGATGCGTGCTTCAGAGTTTCGCTGGCGGCATTTTTCCGCCTTTGCGATCAGCTCTTCATCGTCGGACGTCTGCGAACCGTGGTTGCGGCGCATTCTTTCGGCGTCGACGATGGCTGCCATTTCCTCGACCGCACGGTCGAGAATATCGTTGACGAGAATATAGTCATATTCGCGGTAATTCTCAATCTCGTCCCGGGCCTTGGCCAGGCGGCGGCGGATAATCTCTTCCTGTACAGCACCTTCGGCGCGGCTGCGGTTGCGCAACCGGTAGGCAAGAATCTCGGGCGACGGGGGCATGAGGAAGATGGTGACGGCGTCGGGGAGCTTGCGGCGCACCTGCGCTGCGCCCTGAACGTCGATGTCCAGCAGCACATCTTTGCCCTGCTCGAATGCGTGGGTGAGCGAACTGCGCGCGGTGCCGTAGTAATTGCCGAAGACGTCGGCATACTCGAGAAACTCGTCGGCCTCAATCATGCGCTGAAATTCTTCGCGACTGATGAAGTGGTACTCACGCGCCTCCTCCTCGGACCCGCGCGGCGGTCGCGTAGTGTAAGAGACGGAGAACTCGAGGTTTTCGACCAACGAACGGAGCTGGTTAACGAGCGTGGATTTGCCGGAGCCGGAGGGAGCCGAAATAAGGAACAAGATGCCTGCCAAAGTGTTGGTTTTCTCCTTTACCTGATCGTGTCCCTACTCGAGATTTTGAACCTGTTCGCGTGCTTTTTCGATTTCCGATTTCATTCCCAAACCTAATTCGGTGATGCGTGGCCCGTTTCCGGCAACGCCTCCCGTTTTCGAAAGCAAAGTATTGGCTTCGCGATTCATTTCCTGCAGCAGGAAGTCGAGTTTCTTGCCGATTTCGCCGCCGCCTTCAATGAGCGAGCGGAAGTGTTCGATGTGGGTGCGCAGACGGGTGATCTCTTCGTCGACATCGCTGCGCTCGGCGATCTGAGCAGCTTCCTGCAGGACGCGGTCGCGGTCAAATGAGCCGGCCAGCATCTCTGAAATGCGCTGGCTGATGCGCTCGAAGTAAGCCTGGCGGACGTCTTCGCGGAGTCCGCCCGTTTCGTCGACGAGCTTCTGCAGGCGGTCGAGGCCGGCGGTGAGGTCGGAGGCGAGTGCAGAGCCCTCCTGGGCGCGCATGGCGTTGAGCGACTCGACGGCTTCGGGCAGAACGTTGAGGACTGCGGCTTCGAGGGCGCGGGATTCTTCTTCTGAGCCTCGGTCGGAGCTGCGGTTGTCACCGTTGAAGATCCCGGGCAGGCGGAGGATGGCGTTCAGGTCGGGTTCGCCGAGCAGACCGTGCTGTGCAGAGGCGGCGCGAAAGGCAGTGAGATAGGTTTCGACCAGAGCGGCGTCATAGGATGCTTCGGCACGCTGGCCGCGGTCGATGTTGAGCGTGACCTCGATGTGTCCGCGGACGAGCCTCTGCTTGAGTTCGCGTCGGATCTGCATTTCGAGGGCTTCGGTGCCGGAGGGCAGGCGCATGTGCAGGTCGAGGAAGCGATGATTGACGCTTTTGAGGCCGAGGGTGAAGCCGGTGGATTCTGAGACGCGGCCCGAGATGCGGGCGAATCCGGTCATCGAGCGAATCGCGGAGCGAATGGGGGAGGAAACCGGGGCGGCAGGGGTGCTCACGCATCCGCCTTTCCGAGCAGCGCCGGTTCGAAGGAGTCGATGTCGGCGACATCGATGAATTGCAGGCGATAGAGCTTCTGATAGGTGGGGGAGATATGCAGCAACTCGTCATGGGTGCCGATGGCGGTGATGCGTCCCTGCTCGATTACGGCGATGCGGGTAGCGCGGCGGACGGTAGAAAGACGGTGCGCGATGACGACGACGGTGCGGCCGGTCATGAGATTGCTGAGCGCGGTCTGGACGAGCGATTCGCTTTCGGTGTCGAGAGCGGAGGTGGCCTCATCGAGGATAAGGACGGGCGCGTCTTTGAGGATGGCGCGAGCGATGGCGAGGCGCTGGCGCTCGCCTCCGGAGAGGCGGAAGCCCTTTTCGCCGATGATGGTGTCGTAGCCGTCAGGCATGTGCAGGATGAAGTCGTGGGCGAGAGCGGCCTTCGCCGCTTCGACGACACGCGAGACGGGTACGTCGGGCTGGCCATAGGCGATGTTGTTGCGGACTGTGTCGTTGAAGAGGATGGTCTCCTGGGTGACTTTGCCGATCTGGTCGCGGAGGGATCTCAGGCTGACATCGCGCAGGTCGTGTCCATCGATGGTGACGCGGCCGAAGGTGACGTCGAAGAAGCGGGGTATGAGATTGACGAGGGTGGACTTCCCTGCCCCGCTGGGGCCTACGAGAGCGATGACTTCGCCATGACGGATGTCGAGGTTGATGTTGTGCAGGACTTCCTTTTCGCCTTCTTCGGTGCTGTAGGCGAAGCAGACGTCTTCAAGACTGATGGAATTGCGGAAGCCTTTGAGATTGAAGGCGTGCTTGCGCTCGACGACTTCGTCCTGGTCTTCCATGAATTCAAAGATGGCCTGTGAGGCTCCAAGAGCCTGCTGGAAGCTGTTGTAATAGACGGCGGAGCGGCGGACGGGATCGTAGAGCTTGAAGAGCGCGACGATGAAGGCGAAGAAGGTGCCGGTGGTCATGACGCGGCTGTTGATGGCGTTGCGTCCGAAGAGCAGGAGCAGGGCGATGGCCACGGCTCCGATGAAATCCATGAGCGGCGAGCTGATGGCCTGGGCGCGCACGGAGCTGAGGTTGGCGCGGAAGAGACGGCGCGCGGCCTGGCGGAAACGGAGAAGCTCCCAGAACTCCATGTTGAAGGCTTTAACGATGCGGTTGCCGGTGATGGTTTCGTGGAGGATGTTCTGGATCTCTGCGAGCTTGTCCTGCCCTTTGCGGGTGGTCTGGCGAACGCCGCGGCCGATCTTGCGGATGGACCCGATGACGATCGGAATGAAGATCAGCAGGACCCAGGCGAGCTTTCCGCCGAGGAAGATGACGACGGCGGTGGTGAAGAGGAGGGTAAAGGCCTGCTGAAGGAAGTCGGCGAGGACGGAGGAGATAGCGTACTGGACGCGCTCGATGTCGTTGATGAGTGCCGAGAGGAGGGTTCCGGTGGCATGGCGCTGAAAGAAGGAGATGGAGCGGCGGAGGATGGCCTCGTAGAGGTCGTCACGCAGGTCGGTGATCATGCCGAAGCCAGCGTAATTAGCGAGGTAGGTTCCGGTGTAGTCGCAGACGCCCTTGAGCGCCGTGGAAGCGACGAAGGCGAAGGCGACGACGGTCCAGTCGTTGTGGAAGTGCGAGGGGACGAAGCGCTGGAGGTCGATATGGAAGCGCGCGCCTAATGCAGACAGCAGCGTGATGCCGCCCTTGTGATTGTCGGCGCCGGGGTGCAGGACGTTGTCGAAGATTGGGCCGACAAGGAGGACGCGGAAGGCGTCGAGGAGGCCGACAGCAGCAGCGAGGAGGACAGCGGAGAAGACCTGCAGCCAGTAGCGGCGTGCGTAATGCAGCAGGCGCCACCCACGCTTCATTGCATACCCTTCAATTGTAGTCGCAGAAATTGACGGAACTGCACGGCCATCTATCCATTTTACCGTTTGAGGCGTGGTCGAGCTGCCCATCCGGAGCAAAAGCCGCCTCCGGACGGGCGTTGAGGTGACTAGTCTACGGCGTCTTTGACTCCAACGGCGGTCTTGTCCGCGCCCTTGCCGACGTATTTGACTGTTACCTTGGCTCCGGTCTTGGCGCCGAGATAGGCCTCGGTTGAACCCTTCGCGACTCCTTTGCCAGCGTCTTTCGTGCCTTCGACGACTGTCTTGTCGGTGTACTTGACGGTGTGCTCGGTGCCGTCCGCAGTCTTGATAACTACGGTCTTCGTGTCCTTGTCGACATGCTTGACGATGCCGGACATGATATGGACTACGTCATCCTGTGCGACGGCATTCCATGCAAATATCGAAGCGATAGTAAGGATCGCGGCAAACAATGCGCCGCGCAACTTTAAGCTTTGGGACATTCCGTTCCTCCTTTGATTCGGCCTGCAGAATGAGCGGAAGCATGAAGGATGGACCTCTGCAGGAAGACATTGATGATGACTGTGTTGCAAATGAGGGTAACACCGGCGGCGTGACAGAGAAAAATCTTCTTCGGCCGAATTCGGAGGCCGGCAGATTCGGTTGCCGCGGGGGGAGGCAGATCCGAGCCGGGCTCAGGCGATGGCGCGGATGACACCGCCGTCAACATGAATCGCGGACCCGGTGGTTGCGGAGGCTGCTTCGCCGCAGAGATATACGACCATCGCGGCGACCTCATCCGCGGTCTCAAAGCGCTTCAAAAGGCTGCTGGGACGAGCATGCTGGAAGAAGTCGCGGGCGACCTCCTCTTTCGATTTGCCCTGCTGCGCGGCGAGACCCTCGACAAAGGCGCCTACCCCTTCGCTTTCGGTGGGTCCGACGAGGACCGAGTTTACGGTGACGCCGCTGGCCGGAAAGGACTCGGCGATGCCGCGGGCGACGGCGAGCTGCGCGGTCTTGGTCATGCCATAGTGGACCATCTCGGCGGGAGTCTGCAGGGCGGACTCGCTGGAGATGAACAGGACACGGCCCCACTTCTTCTTGAGCATCTGCGGCAGATAGTGGCGGGTTACGCCTACGCCGGAGAGGACGTTGACCTCGAAGAAGCGCCGCCAGTCGGCGTCAGGAATTTCCGAGAAAGGGCCTGGCTTCGAAGATGCCAAGATTGTTTACGAGGATGTCGAGGTTATCGATGTGTGAGAAGAGCTTGCTGGCGCCTTCTGCGGTGCCAAGGTCGGCAGCGATGCCGTCGACTTTGGCTTTGATGTGGGCTCCGATCTCGGCGATGGCCTTGTTGACGCGAGCCTCGGTGCGTCCGTTGACGTAGACGTAAGCGCCTTCGCGGGCGAGGAGGCGGGCGATGGCGAATTCGATGCCTGCGGTTGAGCCGGTGACGAGCGCGCGTTTGCCTTTAAGTCCGAGATCCATAGTCGCTCCGATGAGTGGTCTGAAGAAGTAGATTCGGAGGGTCGCGGTGAGGGATTCAGGTGGGTAGGAAGCTAACGGCGGGAGTTGCGCTGGGGCCGGCATCGAAGAGAAGCTTGACGCTTCCGGCGAGATCAAGCTCTTCCCAGACGCCTTGCGCACCGCAGGCATAGACGACTCTAGCGCGTCCGTGATTGCCCTTGATGGAGGCCGCAACTTCAAGCAGGCGGGAGATATCACCGCGCTCGGCGGGCGACTTGAGCTTGCGGGTGCCAAGCTTTTCGTGAATCTTCTCTTTGAGGAGAATAGGTTCTTCGCGATGGGCAACGTCGGCGGGCGTTGTTGAGGGGAAATACAAGGAAATAGCGTTGTGGTCTTCGCTCCACAGGCTCGCCAGCCGGTGAAGATCCTGTCGGGAAATCATTGGCGTCTCCCTTCAACTGTCCAGACATTTTCGCACGGGAACGAAAAAACATGGATGTGATCGCGGCTACCGACAGAGCGAAGTGCGTCCGGGGGTGAATGGAAGGTACGGCGTGGTTTGCGAAAGTCAGCGGGGTCAGCGGGGCATGTCGCGGTGGGCGGTCTTGACGCGGTATCCCTCTTTGGCGAGGCGCTTGCGGACCTCCTCGGCGATCATCACGGAGCGGTGCTGGCCGCCGGTGCAGCCGAAAGCGACGGTGAGATAGCTTTTGCCCTCGTGGATGTAGTTGGGAAGAAGGAAGAGCAGGAGATCGGTGACGCGGTCGAGGAATTCCTGGGTCTGGGCGAACTTGCGGACGTAAGCGATGACTTTGGGGTGGCGGCCGGTGAGGTGTCGGAACGCCGGAACGAAGTGCGGATTGGGGAGGAAACGCACGTCGAAGACCAGGTCGGCTTCGAGCGGAACTCCGTTCTTGTAACCGAAGCTGACGGCGGAAACAAGCATGCTTTTGCCGACGGATTCGCGCTGGAACTGGTCCTGGATGTAGGCGCGGAGCTCGTGCACGTTGAAGTTGGAGGTGTCGATGAGGATGTCGGCAACGTTGCGGACCGGATCGAGGAGGGTGCGCTCGGCCTGGATAGCCTGGGCCACCATGGCTTCGCGCCCTAGGGGATGTGGGCGGCGCGTTTCGGAGAAGCGGCGCAAGAGAGCAGCCTTCGAGGCTTCGAGATAGATGACGGTAGTGGAGAGGTGCTTGCGTAGTTCGCGCAGCATGGCGGGAAAGCGCTCGATGCGCTGGCCCTCGCGCACGTCGACGACAAGAGCGGCCCGGGTGATCTCGACGGACTGAGCGACCAGCTCGGCAAAAGGCGTGAGCAGGTCGATAGGCAGATTGTCGACGGCGTAGTAGCCGAGGTCCTCAAAGGCTTTGAGCGCGGAGGCTTTGCCGGAGCCGGATAATCCGGTGAGGATGACGAGCTGGTGGCGAGGGTCGGCGTGAGACGGAGCGCCGCCGTGGCGGGGAGCGGGCTTTCCGGCGCTCTCCTTTTCCGGCGGGCGTTTAACGGTGACGGAATTTCCTGGGGCTGCCTGCTTTTGGGGGAACTTTTTGGGCGGAGCCATGCGCCAATCGTAAATCAGGGAACAGGAAACAGGACTCAGGGATCAGCAAAAAGACCGGGCCCACCGTTGGCTGCGCCAAAGATGGGCACCCGGCTCAGGGCTCAGGAAGCCTACGCTCCGAGTTCTGTTCTCTGGGACCTCATCCCTGTGCCCTGTCTTTATGGTTCTTCGATCAGCTCCATTTTGCCATCGCGCTTGCGGTGGAGGACCTTCACGCTTCCGCTCTTGTCGCGGAAGACGAAGACCTCGCGGTCGCGAAATTCGGCTTCCTTGACGGCCTCTTCGAGGGTCATGGGGCGAAGGGCGACAGAGTCAGTCGAGCGGACGACGTGGGGTTCGGGAATGGGCGTACGCGCCGGGAAGCTGTGGACGGTTACCGGAATCATGGGGCGGCTGCGTCCGTTGCCGTTGGCTTTGGAGGCAGGGGCGGCCGCGGGCTTTTCGCTGGCAGGCGCCTTGGCTGAGGCACGGCGAGGACGCTCGAGCTGCGACTCGACGACGAGCTTTTCCTCTTTGGGCTGGCGCTTTTTGGCCTGCAGTTTCTTTCTGCAGCGGACGGCCTGGGTTTCGGCCTTGTCGAGGGCGCCGCGAAGGGCGGTCTCCATGTTGGTGGATTCGGAGATACCGAGGATGTCGGCGCGGCGGGTCTTGATGCTGACTTCGGCTGTCTTACGGTATTTTTCCGCGCTCAGAATGACGTGTGCGCCGGTTGTCCTGCCGAGAATCTTTCCGATTCGCTCAATGCCCTCCTCCGCCAGAGCGCGGAGTGCCGGGGTAACGGTCACCTGCCTGCCGGTGTACTCAACCTGCATGGTGAAAGCTCCCTTCTGGTTCAGAAATTTCCACTGAGAATGGCGATTCTACAGCATTTTCGAAAATGCCGTAGACCGAAGCCGGCCGCCCTGAAGTCAACGCGACCGCAAGGGAGCGGTGACCCGGCACAAACTGAAAACGGCTTGGATTTTTCGAAAATGCCCGTACCTCATCCGCGAATACGGCGTTGGTGGGTGCTGGGGATTCGCATGTCTTCACGATATTTGGCTACCGTACGGCGGGTTACGTTGATGCCCTGCGCCTGCAGGGTGGCGGCAATGTGGTCGTCGGTGAGCGGCTTGCCGGGATCTTCGTCTTCGATGAGCTTTTTCACCTTGCGCTTGAGCAGCATGAGCGGGGTGCCTGCGCCTTCGGGTCCGTTGACGCCCTCGGAGAAGAAGAAGCGCAGCTCGTAAACACCCTGCGCGGTGTGCACGTACTTGTTCGAGACCGCGCGGCTGACGGTGGACGGGTGCACGCCGATTTCCTCGGCGACCTCCTTGATCATCATGGGGCGAAGGGCATCGACTCCTTTCTCGAGGAAGTCGCCCTGGCGCCGGACGATGACTTCGCAGGTGCGCAGGATGGTGTTCTTGCGCTGCTCGATGTTGCGCATGAGCTGCAGCGCAGAGCGGTAGCGCTCCTTCACGTAGTCTTTTACCTCTTTTTCCGCGCCCTGCTGGGTGAGCATTCGCCGGTAGCCCTGGTTGAGGCGCAGAGTGGGCAGGTCTTCGTCGTTCATGACCACCACGTATTCATCGCCACGTTTTACGAAGGCCACATCTGGTTCGATCAATCTGGCGTCGGATCGGTTGTATCGCTGGCCGGGGCGCGGGTCGAGGGTGCGGATAAACTCGATCGCCTGCTGGGCAATTTCAGAAGACCGGCCGATGGCACGGGAGAGCTCGCGCGGATCGCGCTTCTGGAGAAGTGAAAGATGCTTGTCGATGATGCAGGCGGCGATGTCAAAGATTTCGAGACGCCTGTCGGCAGGGTCAACGGGATGCAGCGGGTGGGGGGGGCCGTTGACGATCGGGCGGGCAATCGATTCGTCGGCAACAACGGGCAATTCGGGGGCGACGTTTTCGGCGTTCTCATGAGGAGCGTGGTCATGGGCAACGTGGCCGTGAACAGCGTTGTCGGGGCCAGCATTGTCAGGGCCAGCATTGTCAGGGCCAGCATTGTCGGCGGTAGCGTGCCCGTTGGATTGATCGGCGATCCTCGCGATGGTGGCATGGCGGTTCTGGCGGCGATATACCAGCTCGAATTCGCGACGCTGGGCCTCAACCTGCGCCAGCAGGCATTCACGAAGGTCGCGGGTGGCGATGCCTACCGGATCGAGCTGGCGGACGACGGCGAGGCCAGCCTCGAGGTTGGCTTTCGCACGGTCAAGCATGGCCTGCGGCAGCTGCGAGAGAGCGTATGCGGTGCTGCGGGCGGCCTTATGCTCTCCGTTGCCCGCGTGCGCCTCTGCGTTGGGTTCGTGGCTTGACTCATGATATGCGTCTTGATTTGCGTCGGGGACGGGTTCCGGCACGAGCTGCTCGCGGAGATAGCCGGTGAGAAGCTCTTCATCGCTGGCGGTGAGATAGCCATCCTCGTTGAGGTTGCCGACGATGTATTCAGCAGCGTCGCGCACCGCGGGTGTGAGCGGCATAGAGCCCAGCTGCCAGAAGATGTGGTCGGTCAGCGTGCCCGGCTGGGAGAGGAAGTTTTCAAGAGAGGGCGCTTCGATGGACTCGAAGTTGTTGCCGGTGCGGTAGCCGGGGTCGAGGTAGTCCTGAAAATACGACCCGAAGTCGATTTCTTCGAAGGGATCAGTCTTCTTCTCGGGCTCGGCCTCGGCGGCACGCATCTCGACGGAGCGGTCGTGCTCGATCTCCTGGCGGGCGACGTCGTCGAGCAGCGGGACGTTCTCCTCGATCTCCTCGAGGATGGGGTTCTCGGTAATCTCGGCGTTGATCATTTCCTTCAGCTCAAGCTTGTTGAGCGCCAGGACGCTGACCATCTGCATGAGGCCGGGCGTCAATATCTGACGTTGAGCTACTTTCAAGCTCAGCTTGGGTTGAAGTAATGCCATTCGCGTCCTTACTTATCCGACAAAATAACTAGAGAAGTTGCCTCACAGTGTACATCCGCGGAGGGACTCCTTAGAAGCGCAGAGCCACCGCCATTTGTTCGCCGCACCACACTAAAGTCAGGCGCTTAGATGCTCCTGTGTCAGCCGAGCGTAAATCCTTCTCCCAGGTAGACCCGCCGCACTTCCGGATCGTTGCCAAGCTCTTCCGGCGTGCCATCGCGAAAGATCTTGCCTTGGTTGATGATGTACGCCCGGTCGGTCACCGATAGCGTCTCACGAACATTATGGTCGGTTATGAGCACACCGATGCCACTGGCTTTAAGGTCGAAGATGATTTCCTGGAGGTCGATTACCGCAATGGGATCAATTCCCGAAAAGGGCTCGTCCAAAAGGATGAAGGAGGGTTGAATGCAGAGGCAGCGGGCGATCTCGACGCGGCGTCGCTCGCCGCCGGACAAGGCGTAGCCGCGGGTCTTGCGGATGTGCTCGATGTTGAGCTGCTTGAGGAGCTTTTCAGTGCGGGCGCGGCGGGCCTCGCGGGTGATGTTCTGCACTTCGAGCACGGCGAGGATGTTTTCCTCGACGGTTAGCTTGCGGAAGACCGACGGCTCCTGGGGCAGATAGCTGATGCCGTACTGGCGAGCGCGCATGTACATGGGCACGCGGGTGATGTCTTCGCCGTCGGCAAGGATGCGGCCGGAATCGGGAGGGATGAGGCCGACGATCATGTAGAAGCTGGTGGTTTTGCCGGCGCCGTTGGGGCCGAGAAGGCCGACCACTTCTCCCTGGCTGACATGGATGCTGACGCCGCTGACAACCTGACGCCGTTTGTAGGATTTGCCGATATCGTCGGTTGAAAGCTTTTGCATCTATTTCGGCGCCCGCGTCTCGGTTACGGCGCTCGACTGCCCCCCGCTCACCACGACGCTATCATCCTGACTATTGAAAATCAATGTAACCCCAGTAGTAGTTCCTTTGGATTGGTCGGTGATGCGGGGAGGGTTTCCGGGCGCGCCGGTGAGAATGTATTTTCCGTCGTCGGCGGTGTAGATGAGCTTCTCTCCAGAGGCGCGGCGACCAGGCTGGGTAATGACGACGTGGCTGGTGGCGACGATACGGTCCAACTGAGTTTGTGCAGGTTGCGAGGCGGATCCGGCCGGTGGTTTCTGCGCGGGCGTGAGGTAGACCTGCGCCTGGTCGGCGTGGATGACGCCATTGGGGTCCTCGGCGGTCACGGAGCCGCGAAAATCGCCGCGGCGTTCAGTGTCGGAGTAGACGAGGGTCTGGCTGTGGACCCGGACGACGCCGCCCTGATGCTTTGCGCCGCTTGCAGAGGCGAGATTGGCGCTGACGACGGGAGCGGAATTGCCTTCTTCTCCGTGGGCGCGGAGGGTTTGCGGATTGCGGGTGAGCTCGAGCACTGGGGCGAGGATGGAGCTGTCTGCCTGCCAGATGCGCGCCGGGGCGGTGGGTGAGCCGTAGAAGATGCTGATGTTGGTCGCATGGTGCAACTGAGCGCGATCGGCGGTGATGTGGACGGGGCCGTCTCCGCCAAGACTCGGGCCAGGATTCGCGGCGGGCTGAGTTCCCTTCTGATTTTTCGGCTGCGTGTAGATGGCCTTTACTGCGCCTTCGGCGAAGGCGTCGCCGGAGTCGCGGTGGTAGTCGAGCACGGTTGCGGCGAGCTGCAGGGATTGGCCGTCGTTGAGGCGGGGGTCGCCGGTGAGGCGGAGGACCTGCGTCGCGGCATGATACTCGCTGTGCTTTGCCCAGGCGGTGACGGTGGCGGGATTGGTTGTCGCGCCGGGCTTCTTCACGGGCGTCTGAGTCAGGACGACGTTGCCGTCCTGTATGGCGGTCTCGACCTGGATATTTTGTGAGCCGGAGGGGTTGGCGGATATTGCGGGTTTATTCGCGGTCGCATTAGCCGTCTGGGCGGCAGCGGGCTTGCGCGCGAGCTGAGGAGCGAAGGTCACCTGAAGGCTATCGCCGGTACTGGTATTGGTTGATCCGTCGGCAGCAAGATCGACGATTTTGGTATGGCCGGAGCCGTCGAGCTGCTTCAGTGTCTTTCCATTTACGAGGGTGGCGAGGAGCTGATCGCCAGTGATGTTGGTGAGCTGCTGCGGACCTTTAGAGGAGACGGTATGGAGGTTGACGGCAGCGTTCCCGGTGGCCAGCGCCTTCTGGGCGAAGCTCTTTTTAGGATCGGCGCCGGGAGCGAAATCGATGTCGAGCTTCGAAGCCTGGACTTCGCGGGAGGCGGTGCCCCGGGGATCGTCGGGCAGTGTCAGAAGCTGGTCGACGAAGCTGACGGCGTTGCGAAGCTGGGCGTGGCGCAGCGTGGACATGGGGCCGAAGGTGAGCGTGCCTTCGACCGCGTTGCCGTGCATGCTCTGGTTGTCAGTTTTAGAAATGAAGTTGAGGCCGCCGCCCATGTCGATCTGGAGGGGCTGGCTCTTCGCGTCGAGCTGCACGTGGGATGTTTGCGCGGTCAGAACTGAGTCGTTCTCTCCGGTGACGTGGATGTGGCCCTGCGCGTCGATGTGCTCGACCGAGCCGTCTTTGCGGAAATAGACAAGGGCCTGGTCGGCGGAACTTTTCTGGGACTGGTAGTCGAAGACGGGGTGGAGCAGGCTGGCCTGCCGCGAGTCACGAAGCAGCTCGGCGTGAGCCGCGTGCACGACAGCCTGATTGCCGTTAGCGGTGGTTGTGATCTCCACCTGATGATCGAGCACGAGCAGGCCGGTTTTGGAGTTGTAGCTGGCGCCGGTGGATCCGCCGGAGGCGCGCGGAGTGGTGAACTCCATGTGCTCGGAGGTAACGGCATCTCCGGTTTTGGTGTTGAAGACGAGGCCGCTGGTTTTGACGTGGACGGTGTTCGGCGCTTCAGCAGCGGGAGGCGAGACAGGGTTTCCCGGCTGGGCCGGAGCTTTGGCTGCCGGATTGGGGGCAGCGGGGTTGGCGGCAAGTCCTGCAAGGTCGATCTGGACCTCCCCCTTGGCCGAGGCGATTCCCGCCTGGGGATCGTAGTCGAAGTCGGAGCCGTAGATTTTGTCGGTGCGATTGGAGCCCTCGGGGCCGTAGAGGATGATGTGCACGTCGTGGAGGGTGGCGTGGCCTCCGGTCTTGTACTGGATGAGCTTGGAGGCGTGAATCGTGAAGTAGGTGTGTCCCTTGCTGGATTGCGAGTAGGTGAATCCGCTGGCGGTCTGCTGGATATCGATGCCCAGCCTGGCGGGCAGGTCTTTCGCGAGCCGGTGAATGCGGTAGCGCGCGTAGACAAAGAATCCAGCGAGGGCAGCGAGAAGCAGACAAGCGAGGAGGATGATCCCGAGGCGGAGCCTGGCGATGGTTACGCGCATGGGGAGATTTCTTCGCTCACCTTAGTTGACGCTCTGCAGACGGGCGATCAGCTTTTGGGCAAGGCTGTCTCCGGACTCGGACCAGAGGAGACGGGTGGAAATGCCTCCATGCTGTTGCACGGCGTTGGTGAAATCGACGAGAAGCTGCACATTCTGTTTGACGTAGTCGGCGGCATCTTTGTCGAGGTCGACTTCCTCCTGCAGGAAGGGGGTATCGGGTCCGAAGTCGATGCGGACATGGCCGTTCTGCTCCCAGGCGGCTTCGTCAAACTGGGGCCCGAAGCCGACGATGCGGACTACGTTCGGTTCACGGCTCCAGACGGCGTCGAGACCACCGCGCCTGTCGGGTGTCCATAGCTCCCAGACGAGTTCGAATTCGTAGGCGAAATCGTCGTGGAGCAGCTCCATTGCGGCGGGGATGGCCAGGCGCGGCTCAGAGTCCACCTCGTCGGGTTCATGATCCTTGTCGTAAACGCGCTGATAGGCGGGAGCTTCGTTCCAGGAAAGGGGGTAGGCGGCAGCGGATTTCACACGCGACGATCCGGCGACAGCGCCAAACTGCTCCATGACTTTTTCGATAGCGGCGGGCAGAGATGTGAGACGGAAATTGGGGTACCAGAGGCTGAGGTAGAGTTGATCGGCCATACTTTGCTTTCTTTGCTTGATTTTAGACGCCTTAGGCCGGGCAAGCGTTGCAGAACGTGACAGCCTACCATGTGAGATTCACAAGTTACAGGCCCGAGGAAGCAATGAAAGTCGAAAGTGGGCGGCCATCTTGGCGATCTTGATGGTGCAAGCAGCGCAAATGGGGACAGCTAGATGGGAAAATTACCAGCGGGTTCCGGGGTGTTGAGAAAATCTTCGTTCCTACGTAAGAAGGAACGGAAGCCAAGCAGCTGAGAAGAGTGCGGACATGACCGGGATCGCCACGCGGCCTGGTCCTCTTCCGAGTCAGCTGCTAGGGATAGAGAGCTCACGCCAAAGACCGCCGCTTGCCGGGCGAGTTCTAGTGATTTGTGGGGCGCGAAAAGGAATAAGGCATCCGCACCGATCGCCAGAGCAAATATGGCCAAAGCAATCCACACGGTTCTGGTCCGACATCCAGATATTGAAGATACGGAAGACCGACGTCTCCGAACCAGCACTGCTCCGATCGCAAGCGTACCAAGTAAGAGCTGGCCGATGTACGCGTATAGCAAGACTCCAAGACCTTCGGCCACCCAACCTCCGTTCCGTGACAACGACGTTCATTATGCACGACAGCGGGACCTCGGCAGCAGCAGACACTCTGCGAACTGGCCAGGCCTAGAGGCTGCTTTGGTTCTACTTCGCGAGCGGCTTGAGGATTTCGCCGAGTACGTCGGAGGTGTTGTCGACGCGCTTCAGGACGGGGAATTTTTCTCCGTCGTGATAGTCGAGGTGGACGGTGCGGAAGTACTCGGTGTTTTCAACGATGAGGTCGATGGGTTGGCTGGTTCCCTTCGCGGATTTGAGGGCGAGAGCGAAGACCGGTCCGGAGAAGGCGCGGCCGTTGACCGCGATGATCTTCTCTGCGGGTCCGAGGCCGGCTTGGAAGGCCGGGGAGCCGAAGAGGACATCGGAGATGGTTCCATCACTGCGGGCGAGGATGCCGGCGGAGAAGTAAGCGTCGACGACTCCGCTGCGTCCGAAGACGGCGCGCTCGAAGGATGTTGGCTTGTCGGCGTAGATAAGGGTGTGCCCGCTCTGGGTGATGCCTTCGAGGGGCGCGTGCGGAGCCTTGGAAGTGATGCGATCGCGGAGAAAAGCTGGCCAGTCATTGGGGACGACCAGGTTGAGGGTGGCGACGATTTCGTCGAAGTCGTAGGGCACGACCTCGGGCGGGGTGTTGCCTCCTTTGCCGAGGAAGAGCACGCAGAAATCGTTGAGGCTCTTTTTGCCGCCGGTGAGCTTGCGGATGGTGGTGTCGACGTCAAGCCAGAGGAGAGCGCCTTCCTGGTAGTAGTCCTGGCCGCGACGCCAGTTGCTCCACTCGCGGCTGCCGCCGCGCAGGATGGAGGAGGAGACGGCTGTGTCCTCGAGATCGCGCCAGGTGCGGCCGGGCTTTACGTCAAGATTGGCGGCGGAGAAAGCCAGCGCTTCGCGGAATTCTTCGGGCGTGGTGAAGCCGCTGCGGACAGCGAGGACTTCTCCGAGGTACTGCGTCATGCCTTCGTAGACCCAGAGGAGTTTGCCCTGCATGGGCGTGGCGTAGTCAGGCGTGGCGAGACCGGCGGGGCGGCGATATTTTCCGTTCCAGGAGTGGGTGTATTCGTGCGGGAGCAAGTCGCCAAAGAGAGGGGCGAGCGACTCGTCGGAAAAGGTGTGCTCGGGAGTGCGGTTGTCGCTCGATTGATGATGCTCGAGTCCGTTGCCCTCTTCGCGATCGCTGAGGCCGAGGAGGAAGTGATAGCTGTTGTAGTGGCGGGAGGCGTACATCGCTCCGGTCTCGTGCACGAGTTTAGAGAGCGAGTCGAGCATGGCGGGTTTGAGGTCGAGGTCTTCGGGTGCGTCGGCGGCCAAGTCGAGGAAATGCTTGGGAGTGACGTCGGGCGCAAGAGTGATCTCGCGGAAGTATTTGCCGGCGATGACGGGCGAGTCGATGAGCATCTCGATGGTGGTCTGGGCGAAGTGGGTAGTGTCGCCATCGGTCGAGGTGGGAGTGAGGGCGGTGCCGAGCTTCCAGCCGGCGGGCAGCTTGACGGACGGAATGACGGCGATGTCGCGTACGGGAGTGGCTGCGGGATAGAGGGCTACTTCTTCCCACTCCATGGTGGTCTGGAGGCCGCTGGTGGAGCCATCGTCGCTGCTTATGGTCGAGCCGGCTACGGCAAGGAAGTCGACGTGGATGTCGAGTTTGGTGACGCCCTGCGGGACGTCGATGTGGAAGGCGTAGAGGTCGACGTCATCACGGCGCCAA
>Ga0206838_10087_pt1 | contig 30042 bp, 25 predicted proteins | sample Alteio_BWOrgCont_26_FD_152879 | JGI IMG/M metagenome (GOLD analysis project Ga0206838, IMG submission 152879) | Enriched cells from forest soil in Barre Woods Harvard Forest LTER site, Petersham, Massachusetts, United States -... | ecosystem: Environmental > Terrestrial > Soil > Temperate forest >...
CCAAGCTGAGGGCAGCCCTACGCATATCCTCGTCTTCCTCAGCCTCTCTGACAGCAAGCAGCCACATCTTGAGAGCGGCCGCGACCTGGCCACCCCGATAGGCGTCTTCAGCTGAAGCCATGTATTGGTCCCAACTGGGCATGCGATCATCATCCTGTCTGCTGCTAAGGTACTATTCCCTCTTTTCTTCTGTTTCATACCAGGATCTAACGCCCGGAGGTCCGAGCCTGCAACAGTTATGGTTTCGGGACGTCCACGCAACCGAATTTCGGTTTGAACCCCGGTGGGAAAACTCAACCGAATTCGGTTAAGTTCGAAGCCAATGTTATCGGCAGGTCAAGAGTTCTATTCTGGAGAGTTAATGTCTATTAGGGATCGATGCAGAACAGTGTGAATTTGCTTTTTCGGTGGAGCATCTTGAGATTGGGAGCGCGTTGGACGGCTTGAACGAGAACGTCGTCGTCGACGATGAGCAGGTGCTTGCCGGGCATGGTGCGGTTAAAATTGCGCAGCTCCTCGGCTGAGTAGAGAATGGGGAAGTTGTGCCTGGTATAGAAGAGGGCGGTGGGCGAATCGCGCATGAAGAGAGCCACGCTGGCGTTGGGTTGCTGGCTCGCCATGACGACTTCGCGATAGGGTCTGTCATGCTTGTTGTCGTAGATATGCAAAGCCGCCGGAATAAGCAGTGCCATCGCCAGTGGTATCGTCAGCAAAGTTAAGCAGACGGCAATCTTGGCCCGTTTCATGGCTAGAAGAATAAGGGCGCCGAGGAGGCAACCCAAGAACAAAGCTGCTCCGGACGAGCTCAAGGACTGACTCCATCCATCGGCAAACTGTTTATAGTCGCCGGCTCCGCAGTAGAACCACGAAGTGAACAACGTCGCCACAGCGGCGGCAAACGTGAATGCGATCGGCCAGAGTTGCTTGCGCTTCACGAGAACCATCAGCGTGGTGGCGCAAAGAATGGCCACGGCCGGACATGCGGGCAAAACATAGGTAGCAAGCTTAGTTTTGATGAGACTGAAGAGAACGACAACCGCAGTCGACCAAATGGCACAGAACAAAGTCAGCCGGTGCAGCGAGCCCGGACGCCGGCGGCGCTGCCAACTGTGCCAGAGCAGTTTAGGGGCGAATACGAGAATGGGCCACCAGGGCATGAGCCCCCCGACCAGGTAGGGGAAATAGAAGTTCCAGGGCTCCTGGTGATTGACGGTTCCCGCGGCTCGGCCCAGGTTTTGCCTGACGAAAAACTCTTGGAAGAAGGCACCATGGGTGGCGGCATTTTCGGAGACGTACCACGGCGCTGAGATGAGCAACATGAACAATGTTCCCACAATCGGATGAAGAGACCAGGCCTGTCGCCACCACATCTGATACCAATGCTCACCCGGTTTCGGTCCCAGACAAAAAAGATAGACCGCCACGATACCAGCCACAAAACCGACGGGCACGGGACCTTTGGTGAGAATCAACAACCCAAGGGAGAAATAAGCGAGCCCCAGTAAACGAATGCTGCCGCCTTGCAAGCGGGCAAATATTGCCAGCAAGGCTACAGTCATGAACAACGTCACCATCATGTCGCTCAAGGCCAGATGGCCGATAACAGCAAAGAGAGGAGCTGACACAAGAATTAGCGCCGCCGCTGTCGCCGCTCTTTGTCCGATGAACTTGGCAGTCAGAAGAGCCACTGAAACAGCACAGAGAATGCCGCTGAGAGCCGACGGCAATCTGCCGGCCCAGGCCGAGATTCCAAAGAGTTTGAAGGAAACCAGAATCGCCCAGTAGATCAGAATCGGTTTCTCGAGAAACGGCTGGTAGCCAAAATGCGGCGTCATGTAGTTGCCGAGTTCGATCATTTCGCGCGTGCATTCAGAGTACAAACCATCACTCGGTTCCAAAATGCCGAACGCCCCTAAACCGGGGACGAACACAAGGAATGCAATCACGACAACAACAAGAAGACCAAGATTCTTTTTCTTGCGACAGGCATCCACTGCCTGCGCAGTTCCAGACAAGCTCGGGACGGCATCTGCTGCCTGTGAAGCTCCAGACAAGTTCGGGATAGCATGCACTAACTCCGAAGAACCTTTCTCAGCCGGCACGTTCGAGCTCTCGGAAGACGCAGTCTTCCTTTTATCGCCTCCTACCGGTTCATCAGACAACGAAAGACCTCGCTCAGTGCAATCGGAATGAATCGATCATGCTGCCGAATTGATCGACTATGGCTCCAGGTGAACCGTAAATGACCAGGGCACAGGTTAGAACCCAGAGAAGAATCGTTAGTTGAATCGGGCGATCGCGCCAGAACACCTCTTCAGGGGCACCAGTACTGGTGCCTTGTTCGGACAGAATTTGATAGCGGAAAACGCCGTAAAGCACGATGGGAACTGTAATCATCATCCACTGTCCGTGCGGCGACAAAAAACTGTAGAACGAATACGATGTCACCAGAGTCGGCAAAATGACGGCTTCCATGCGCGAGATAATAGTGGGTGAATAGCTTTCCAGAACTTTGCGATGAGCGGCCGCATCGAGCAATTTCAGTTCTTGCCTGCGCTTGTCCATGCCGATGAACAACGCGCCCAGCGTCGTGCACAAAAGAAACCAACTGGACGGCTCGACGTAATCGGACATGGCGCCCGCAACAGCACGAATGACAAACCCGCTGGCGATGCAGAACGTGTCCAAAATGGCAACATGTTTGAGTTTGTATGAATAAAGCAGGTTGATAATGATGTATGACAGGATGGCAAACAGCAATGACGGCCGCACTATGTAAGCCAATCCGGTCCCGACAAGGAAAGATATCACAGCCGTTGCGGCAGCCAGAGGAATACTCAAGCGCCCCGAAGCGATCGGGCGGTTGCGCTTGGTCGGATGCACCCTGTCGGATTCGACATCGACAATGTCGTTCATGATGTAAATGCTGCTGGAAACCAGGCAAAATCCGACGAAGATGCCGGTTGCGTCGATGATCAGCGGCACTTGCGTAAACTTGCCGCTGAAAAGAAGCGGCATGTAGACGATGAGATTCTTCACCCACTGTTTGGGTCGCATCTGTTTCATCAACAGAGCAGCCGTCTCAGGGAAAGATGCAGAAGTGGGAATGTTTGCTGTCTCCGGCGCTGCGGGTTCCATGAGAGGACTCGTATAAGGGCGCACCTAACAAATTTAGCATAGGGTTAAGGGCTCTTGGCTAAGGGAATATACCCATACAACACTGAACACGCTTCCGAGACTTAGGTTTAATGAGCCCTTCAAAACGAGCGAAGGCAAAAGACCCGCAGGCTAATTCGCACGGCAGCCGCGGCTCTGAGGCGCCCAGACCGAACGGATCAAGCGAAGAAGTGCTCGCCCTCAAACAAAGCGTGGCGCGGGCTCGCGTCAAAGAACTTACCAACAACAACCAGTTTGCCGACTTCTTCAAGCTGCCCAACAACCTTGATGGTTGCGTTTTGCGCCTGAGAGAAGAGTTGTGCGAGGTGCCGGTAGTCAATGAGCTCGGTTTCGTCACAAACCCCTATCTCAAGCTGCAATCGTCCGCGTCCGTAGCGGAATCGGACAAAGAACTCATCTGGCGCTGTCTGGCAGTAGTGCGGGAAGCATTTTTCCGGGCCGACAAAGGGGCCGGTTATCAGACGGACATGAACTGGAAACACACCCGCGCCGAACTGGATGAAGTGCTCGAGGCTGCCATACGGCTCAAACTCGATCAAGATTCGACGGCAGAAGCCTTGCTCGCATCGATTTTCTCCGATTCGGTCAAGGACCGAGGCAATTTTATTATTCACAACGTTGATGGCGCGCGCGGTGCCGCTCAGGTTCTCGTGCAATTGCTCAACCCCTCTAGCACCCATGATCTGGGACGAATCGAACGAGTATCGCAGGCGGTGCTCGAACACCAGGTGGCGCCACCGGACTTCATGGCGCGCGTTGTGTGCTTCATGCTGATTTCGAAATTGGGGCTGCCGAAATTCGACCCATCGAAATATACTCGCATTGCGCCGAAGCGCGGCGGTATATCAGGAGATTGGCAGGTACACATCGCGTCTATCTATCAGAAGATCGCCGATCCGTTCAACAAGACCTATTTGAATGAGGAACTGACACGCATCGAGTTCACGCCGGAAGAACGTGAATTGCTCGGCCGCATCAGCATTCAACAATGGTACGTGCCACATCCTGAACGCAAAGATGCCCGCATCGCGCATGCCGTCATCGCAGGCGATCACTCGATCAACTACAATCACCCGGAAGGTTTTGCAAAAATTGCATGGTTGCGAGGGCCTGGCTCAGAGACAATCTTCGAAGATCCAACCATACTTGATTCTTTATATTCGGCGGTCACAAGTTTCGCCGATTCATTTCGCGTGTTGCTGCCGGAAGTGCAGCCGATGGCTATGGCAGGACTGCGCCGCACTCAAGCTGCGGTGGAGCGTGTCACGGCAATAATGCGCGAACTGTTCTGGGGCGTTACGATCGGACCCAAAGAGATGAGCACCACCGGTGAAGACAAAGTCACGAACGCGATCTCGCGGGCGCACGACAAGCATCCCCAACTGTTTACAGTAGAAAGCCCGGAAACCCTCGATTCCAGCACGAAATATACGGAACAAGCAGTTAAACGAGTTGGTATCATTCTCCAAAATTGGCTGGAAGAACACGGAGAGATTCCCTACAACTCCAAGCTATCAGGTCCGGCTGAGCCTGGCGCAGCCAAGCTGCCATTCTGGAATGCACCGCTCACCTACCCGCTTCGCGGCAACAGCGGAGAGTTAGACCTCGAATCATTGAGCGAACTGCAACAGAAACAGTTTTACTTCGCCATGCGCATAAGAGAGATCGCGGTGGAGTTGCTGCGAGCCGAGCAGTGGATATTTTAATTGATGCAGAGGCAGCGCTATTGCCTTAGTGACTGCAAGCAGAGCAATCGATCCTTTAGAACAATCATCTGATGTCACAGCAATATCACAGAGCTGTCACGTCATCGCCACGGTAATGCAGGCAGAATGACGTTGGACTGACTCTAAATTTTGCTCGAATATTGCCGAACATCTCTCTCCCACGCATACACACAGTCACAAAACCGCGAGGAAGTTTCTTATGGCAGGACCAGTATCAGACGCAACAGAATCTGTTCGCGAGGCTCAGCCGTCCCCCATCACTATCAAACCAGAGGAAAAATTCGTAAACCCACCCCAGAACGACTATAGGCCAGACACGGCGGCCTCAGTATTGAGAGGCAGGGGAGAAGATTTCCAATTAGTCGATAAGACCAAAGGCACACTTGATGGACCCCCTCCATCGGCCGACAAGATCAATGAGAGACCTGGTGAAATGCTCAAAGATCTTCAAGACATGACGACACCGCTTCCGGCTGATCTTCGAGACAAAGTAATAAAAGGAGCCGCCGACGCAACCGCCCAGTTTATGAAAGACAAAGGTGGATTCGACTACAAACCAACCGGAGATGCGGACAAAGATTGGGCCGCCATTAGTAAAGTTCTCGATGGACTTCCGCCCAACGAACAAACCAACCTCTTGAAGTCAATCTTCGACGCCACCACAAAAGTTCTCCACCAAGAAAACGAAAAGTACAGACACGGTCCGTTCGGAGAGAATACAAGAGCGAACTATCTTTATGATAAGCAGAGCAGGCATGAGCCTTTGACAGAAAAGGAACGCAACGACCTGTACGGGTTCGAAGAGTTTCCCAACAACGTTTATCTGGGGTATTTGGCTGGACGCCAGCTAAATCACGACCATCTGACGCCGGAGCAAATAAGCGATTTGGACAGAGCTAGAATATCGCGCGACGACAGACGGATTCCTCGCGAACGAATGCAATAGCAGCCAGACGACAGATTCAACCGCAGAAAGGACACACTAGGAAGCTTTAGCGCTTTGCTCTTGCTCTTCGAGCTTGACTAACTCTTGCTGAAGCTTGTTGATGGCCGCATCGAAGTTAGGCAAACAATTTTTGTGAGCCGGATTGTCAGCGTACTTTTTGTCGTGTCCGTTACGCTCTGTTTGCAGGTTTTCGATCGTTGTTTTCAAATACATGCGATCCATAGATCTGGTTCCTTGAAAAAGTCGCTTTGTTCTTGAAGAGATCGCAGGGCGAATGCCGAGCGTTGTGGTGGGACGATACACCATCGTGGGCTGAGTATATACGCTTTTCAATTGAGGAAGATGCTACAGATTTCATTCTCGATCCTGTGACGGACTGCAGTCGGCTTTAGCCTCGCCAGCACCAATTTTCACAGTGTGGACACATTCGTGGCCGTGCATGGCAGTCCCCATAAGGCTTTCGCCCATCGGAATTGGTTCGCTTTTCTGTCGAATATTTCTCCCTGACGTATATAGACGGTTACAAAACCGCGAGGACGAATCTTATGTCAGGACCAGCATTGGACGCACGAGAGGCAGTTCGCGTTCCCACATCTGATGACGTTAAGTGGGATCCGCCACCAATGAAATCAGACGGAGTCCACTACCCTCCCGAGGTTGTCGCAATATTAAAAAGCAAAGATGGTGGAGACCTCCAATTGGTCCAGACACCAGAAACTCCGAGTGGAGTATTGCAGGATATACGTGACCGGACTGCAGCCCTTCCGGCTGACTTGCAAAACAAAATGTTGAAGGGTGCCCTCGACGCCACCACAGAGTTTATGAAAGACAAAGGTGGCTTCGACTACAAACCAACGGGAGATCCCGATAAAGACTGGGCGGCAATTAGTAAAGTTCTCGATGGACTCTCACTTGGAGACCAAAACGAACTTATGATCAAAGTTTTGGACTCCACCACAAAGGTTCTCCACGAAGAAAACGAAAAGTACAAAAATGGCCCGTTCGGAGACAACGTAAGAGCCAACTATCTCTATGAGAAGCAGCAAAGGCATGAACCGCTGACAGAGCACGAGCGCAACGAACTGTATGGTTTCGAGGAATTTCGCGACGATAAGATCCTTGGGTATTTAGCCGGACGCGAGCTTAATCACGAGCCTCTGACACCTCAACAACAACGTTACTTAGACACAGCCAGAAGACAGCGCGACGAAAATGAGCATCATGAAAAAATGCCATAGCAGCCTTGCGACACCATGATCGTCGGTTGCATCGCCGCCGCTGTCATCACCGACGGTATCACCTCGATTCTCTGGACACTGGCAGTGTGCTTGCTCAATGTTGCCATAATCGACTTCGGTTTTTGGATACGCAAATGCGGCTTCAGCTGATGATCTTGATTGCCAAGCCGGGAGCTGTGGTTGAAACCGAAGGCTAAATCTCGCTAACCCTTCCTAATTTTCCGCTGAGGTACAGTTGTGCCTGTAGTTGAGTCTTCAAGGAGGATGCCATCATGTTCGGCAAGCGTTTAGTGGGAGCGACCTTGGTTTCGTTGATGCTTGTGTCGGTTGGCACTAGTGCCATGGCAAAATCGAGTAAAGCAGAGACCGAGGAGCAGAACTACGCTCTGATGTTAGGCGAGGCCGGAGAAAAGTATCCGGTTGTCGGAACCGGCGGAATCAAAGTTACGGGTGGGCACCACGGAATGTGGACAAGCAACATCAAGACTTCGGCCATTCAGATCGACGGCAGCGGCATCAGCGCTCAGCACTATGCCCCATTCACAAAATCGGCAGACTTTGCCGCCTCGCCCAACTGCGCCTATTTCGTAGACACATCGTGCGTCTGTACCTTGCCACCGGCTGAAAACTGCGCCGGGGCAGAGATCGTGGTTGGCAACGACGGAGCGAGTGCGACCGTTCTCTATCGCTCGTTCGACGGCAGTTCGTTGCCAGGGGCTCAGAACGGTATTGAGATGTCCAACTCAGTCAAAGGCAAAGTGGACAAATTCATCTCTGACGGAAACACCTGGTTGAAGGAATAGCCAGCCGACGCGAGACCTGGTTTCACAAAGAGTTCAGGAAGCGCGTATATAATTTCTGGAATCGTTCGTCGAGATCGAATCTAAAAATGTTTGAGAAAAACTTGCAGTCCAGAATCTTGCAACTGCGACACGAGCTGATTTTTTGCGCAATTGCATTGGCAGCTTGCCCGGCGGCAGGGGCGGAAGCGCGAAAGTACGTCACCGAGCATATCGTCGTCAACACTCCGCCGGAATATGTGTTTCATGCGATCAGAAAAATGCGCGATCAGGACAGATATGGAAGAAAGACTTTGACATATGACGGCAAAGTAGCGACCGTCGACGAGCAGATGCACGGTGTCGCGATCTATGGAAACGTCCATTGTGTTTGGCAAGAGAGTGAGAAACCTTACGAGTCGATCGAATACAAAATTCTGTCGTCCGATCATTTCAAGTCCGCATCCGGACGTTACATTCTCACACCGTCAGCAGATAACAAAACAACATCGGTCGAGGTGTCTACAACGATGGATTCGGGGTTGCGCATTCCCCTGGGCGACAATATCACCCGCATGAACGTCGCCAAAGATTCGAAAGAAAGATTGGCGCGCATGAAACAGGCAGCCGAAACCGATTTCAAAGACGGCGTCAAACCGGTTGCCCCTCCGATCAAATGACTCAAGTATGTTGATCGAAGTATGTAACGCCGAAGTAACTACTTTGCGTCTACTATCATTCAAAGCCGCTTGCCAAACCGTTATTCACCTCTTCAATGGAGGTCCGCAATGTCCGATATAGACGCCAGTCCGCGTGGTGCCGAGAAGCATCCAAGTCCTTTTAAAGAGCTCGGAAATCATTTGGTTCCGATGATGGTCGAAATAGATCATCAATCTCTGGTAGGACCACAACAGATCAAACGAAGCCTAGATATGGCTGCACACTCTTCGCCCGAAACCAAGAAAGCGACTGACTCGCTTATCGACCCGTTGCTTCATCCAAGCCACCTTGCCGATTATCTAACGGGCAACGGTGACAATCCAAATCAGCGCATTAAAGAGGTGCAGCAGGCGCTACATCAGTTGAGCCAGCATCCGGAACAAGCCGATGAGGTCATGAAGAGCTTCAATCAAGTCATGAATCAGTACGGCGTGTCATTGGAGAAAGAGGGAGACAACTTCGTCCTCAAATCCAATGATCAAAATGAAAAAGCTTCGCTAACTTTCGATAAAAGTGGAAACTTTCAATCATCTGAAACAACCACAAGCGCCAAGGACTTTCCCGATTTCACGGTCAAGAGTGATGATGGTGAGAGCGCTGCCGATGCGTTCAGAATGATTCAAGGAACCGCTTTGGGAGAAGCAACAGACATAGCGGACAAGTGCGGACAACCTAACTAGGGCAACCATTCCACGGGCAGTAACGACGCGGTAACGCCGCGTCATTTAAAATCGTCCAAAGCCCAAATACCCGTTATTCACCTCGAAGGAGGTTGTTCATGGTTTGCGAACAGCCAGATGCCTGCCGAACACCAAAACAAATCGCAGAGACGCCGCGCAATTTTACGTACATTGGAGGAAAGGGGGACGAGACATTCGAGAGCATGGTGCAAGCTATCAAAAACGGCCCGGGAGAGATCTCGAAGAGCTTCGAAAGTCAAAGTGCCTCATCTGCAGAAGCCAAAGCCAGCGTAAATGAACTCGCGACGCCGTTCAAGAAGTTTAATGATTTGGAGGGGGCAGAAGATCCGCATATGTTTTCGGCGTTTCAGCAAGGCATCGCATCTCTGGGCAAACAGCCAGATGGCGGAACAGCAGCGTTAAAGGACTTCAACGCCGTGATGAACCAGTACGGAGTCTCGTTAAAGAAAGTTGGAACTGATTACGCGCTGAAGTCATCGGACCAAGAACACACGATCATATTCGACCAGTCCGGCGAACCCCAAGCAGTAAATGCATACGGTAAGGCTTTTTCAGGCATGCCACAATTGACTCTCATCGGAGCCGATGAGTCCTCCGCCCGACACGAATTCGGACGGATCACGCTGCACGCGTACGCAGCCGCGAACCGAGTGGACAAATTAGCGACTACTAAGTAGCCTGTACTGTTTCCAACTAAGAACGGGGTTGCATGCACCTGGACTGCACAAACCATCGTCTGTTCTAGCAGGCGAAAAGACGGTCATTACTAGCATTATATAACATTGCTAGAAAACATCTGCTCCGAGGCAACGCAGGCACTTTACGGTGACTGGTGCTTGAGGTAAGGTGGAAATATGAGAAAGGCACTAACACTAATTTTTATCAGTTTCGTTGCAGGGCTAGGATTTGGCGCGTCAATCCTAGTGTCAGACCAGTCGACTGAGCAAACCAGGAATAGCGGATTCGATCCGGATGAGAAATTAGGTTGCGGACTTGCCGTCGAGTTTGCCGAATTTTGGATGTCCTTCGCGATGGACTCGCGATCAACAATCGATTCGAGTCACAAGGAAGCACTGCGCTGGCTCGATCACAGAGTGCCGGACCAAATCAGACCATTTTGGTTGCGGCAACAAGTGCACCCGTTCTACGCCTGCGTTAAGGGCGTTCTAACACCGGTTCGTGTAAATGATAAGACTGTTGCCGTCGATGTGTTGGTCGACCAAATCAACGACGAATATGTTCAACATGACGATCACCTTCTCGTATCTTTGACCATCTTCAAAGCGAAACAGGGTCTGCGCGTAACATCGATTTCGTTTGCAAAGTTGTGACGACTTCAGAGGCAGACTAACGCTTTAACGCTCATCCGTTTCTCTCGGGTCAGGGATCAATACCTATGCCTGGCGAGCTTTCGTTTTATCGATGAGCCAAAGGGTTCCGACGCATAAAAGCCAGACTACAGCCACAGTTGCCAAAACTTCCAGGGCACCGTCCATGGAATAGCGCCATGCGAAGTCCCAATAGTTAGCGTAATCGAGTCTGCCAAAATCTTTCACATCGCTGAGGTAGAGAAGTAGTGGAAGAGGCAAGCCCAATAACAACCCCAAAGGTAATGCGACGACAGCACTTCTCTTCCATATGGACTGCATTTTGTCTGAGGCTTGAATTACGACTGGAAAGTCCTCGCTAGAACAATTGTCTCAATTGAGTTACGCATGGGCTTTATTGCATCTGTCTTATGGTGGACGTCCATCAACTGTATTATGCTCGAATAGCTTGCCAACTGTCCAGCCGCACCTTCCTTACAATATCGATACGGTTTGGGGCAAATCCCAGAAACGCCATGAACACGTAAACGGCGAACAAAACCTCATGAACGACTGTTCGAGCGCATCATGCCCAAGTGGGGTACGAACACAAGCCCAACCGGAGTATGCAACGACGGAAGGAATGACCAAATTGTGCCCGACAAACCAATAGGCCTCCCCCTGCCTAAGCGATTGCATTTGCCATTTTCGCGGTATAGTGGCTTAGCGAGCTGGAAGAAGGGCGAAGTCGAATGGGTTGGTTGGCGAAAAGTGCTTTGAGTGCATCGGCTTTGGCTCTGCTGTGTGCAGGGCAAGCATCGGCAGCAGGTGACAAAGATTTGCGTTATTGGATGAGGGATCCAGCCTTGCGTAGGAATCCCGCCGCACCGCTAGTTATCCAGGCGGACAACCTTGTTATCAATCTGGACACTGATGAATCAATTCCGATTTATACACACGCACTGCGCGTCGATCCAAAATTCGGACCGGCCTATCGGGGACGCGCTTGCGCATACACCGAGATGAACAAGATGAAAGAAGCGCTCGCTGACTACACGAAGGCAATTGAATGTGATCCTATCGATGAAAGCTTGGCCCGCAGAAACCGCGCCGAACTAAATGCGGCCCTAAAAAACTATGCGGCGGCTATACCAGATCTAAATATTATGCTCGACAGGGACCCCCGAGCAGACGGGTTGCTATCGCTGAGAGCGAAATGCTATCTCGGTCTGAAAAAGTATGATTTGGCTTTAGTTGACCTCAACAAAGCCATCAAAAGGCGGGGCACCGTAAACTTTTTACTTCGAGAGCGAGCGCAGACATACTCAGAAGCGCACATGTACGATAAAGCTTTAGCCGATTACACAACTATGATTGAACAGGCACACAAGAACGACCAGACTATCGCCGACATTTCCACGATATATAGCGATCGAGCAAAAGTGTACGATGCCACGGGCAAGAAGGAACTGGCAAAAGCAGACCGGCAAAAAGCGTTAGACGCATCCGAAGACACAATGTCGCTGGCGCCGTTTCGCGTGCACAAATGACGGCGCTAAAGTTGATGTGTTGATGAAATAGCTGTGCGCAGAATAGCTCGCAGCAGCCTACTCACGTGTCTGCACATCGAACAGTTTTGATTTCATACCGTCGTGAACGCGCTGCGCAATTGTTGTAGCGTCAGCATTGTCATCCGTAATGCTTGTGGGCGATCCGCGTTCGAAGAGATTGTAGAAGTTCTTGTAGGCGGTGTAGTCGTCGATTTTACCCTCAGGGCGCTCGGCGGCACGGCGCTTTGTACCTGAATGACATTCGCGCTGAATCAAAATTGAAAGAAAATGGAACCGGAGAATCCGGTACGAGCGTCGCAGGTCAATAGCTCATACCCCCATCACTTTGCTCGAAACTCTATTAAGCGCTTCCATCGCCACAGGCAAATCGAGCGTTTGGACCTGCCCGTCCTTCACGACAACGCGTCCGTCGATGACCGTGTAAGACGCCCTTTGCGAAGCGCAGAAGACCAGCGCCGCAACCGGATCTGCCATGCTGCCTCCGGCAAATGCGACGTCATTGGTATTCACAGAGAAGAAATCGGCGCGTTTCCCGGGTTGGAGCGAACCGATGTCGTCGCGCTGCAAGATGGCGGCGCCGCCGAGTGTTGCCATTTCGAGGCAATCGCGGGCGGAGATCCAGAATCTCTTATCTTCCGGCGGACCATCAGCATATTGGGTCAACTGCAGCCGTGCCAGGAGCATGGCTTGCCTCACCTCGGCGAGCATGTGGGATCCGTCGTTACTCGAACTGCCATCGGTTCCAATACCCACTCTCACACCCAAATCGCGTGCCAGTTGTATCGGCGCGAAACCAGTCGCCAGGCGCATATTTGACGATGGACAATGGGCGAAACCAGTGCCCGTTTCTGCATATTGACGCACTTCTGCTTCGTTGACATGCACCGAGTGTGCAAACCAAACATCTTTGCCGAGCCAACCAAGCTTGTCCATCGCCGCTACCGGTCGCAAGCCGTATACCTTCAAACAGTACCGTTCTTCATCTAAAGACTCAGCTAAATGCGTATGCAAGCCACAGTTATGTTGACGAGCCAATCTGGCAGACTCGATCATCAAATCTTCGGTGACGGAAAACGGCGAGCACGGCGCAAGCACGACACGGGTCATGGCACCGCTTTTGGTGTCGTGATACTTGTCGATGACACGCTGGCAGTCGTTGAGAATATCGTTCTCAGTTTCCACCAGGCTATCCGGCGGCAACCCACCCTTGGATTTTCCACGCGACATCGAGCCGCGCGATGCATGGAAGCGAACCCCCATCTCTTTTGCCGCGACGATAGAATCGTCTATAGTGCATCCGTTCGGAAAGAGATATTGATGATCGAAAACAGTGGTGCAACCGGACATAACCAGTTCCGCCAGACCCACCTGAACGGCGAGCCTGTTAGCGCCGGGGGTCATTCGTTCCCACATGGGATAGAGCACCTGAAGCCAGTTCCAGACGTTGCCGTCCTGAGAGCCGGACGCGACTCTTGTCAGATGCTGATACAAGTGATGGTGCGTGCACACGAGTCCGGGCAACACGACATGCCCTTTCATGTCGAGGACAACATCGGCCGAGGGCGGGCACTTATCGGCGGTCCCCACAACCTTGATCACGCCATTTTCTATGTACATGCAGCCGTCATTGATCTCGTTGCGGCTCTCGTCCATCGTCACGAGAACGTGAGCATTTTTGACGAGCATCGAAACACCAGGATCAGACATCTTCGTTTGCACTGGGAAAAGGCGGTTTGGTCATTTCATTTTCTGAAGCCCAAGGTGATGCGGTGGCTATAGCAATCAGCATATTTCACTTCGCATACATTATACGTTTCATGAGCGAACGTCCAGCTCAGGCAAATGACTGAGCTGGACTGATGAGATAAAAACGGGCTTGTCCGGACCACGAACTCAAGAGAGTTGGCAGACGTAGAATTTGGTGTCGACCGATACGATGGGAAATGACTCAGGCAGCGCCTGACGATCAATTTCCACAAAATCGTTTTTCTCGTAAAAACGCTGGGCGGCTTTCATCTGATCGACGGTTCCCAAATAAATTGTTTTGATGCCCTTGGCGCGGCACCACTGCTTAACGCGTTGCATCAGGGCGGCCGCAACGCCTGCACTCTTGCCGCGCGCATCAGAGCGGACGAACATCTTTTTCAGAGCGACGCTGTTGGAACCGATGTCAACGATACCGACAGTTCCGACGACTTCGTCATTGCTGAGGGCAAGCCAAAAGTTGCCAGAACCCTGTTGGAACGTGCCACGAATGTCCAGCAGGTCGGGTTGCTCTTCTTTTGTAATATTGACGCGGAATTCGATTTCTTGAATAGGAACAATGAGGTCTTCAATTCGAGATTGAAAACGCGGGTCGTATTCGGCAATTTCTACTTTGGTCATGTTTAGTTGCATTTGAACGTTTCTCACTATACTGCTGTTCTTTCGATGCCTCCATTGTCATTCTTGTCATTCATACCGTCCAATACTTAAATTGGGTACAATTAATAGCAGAGCGGTATCAAATGATTGAACTTCGACAGCTTCGATATTTTCGCAAAATCGCTACCCTGGAGCATTTCGGGCGAGCTTCGACGGAACTCAACATCGTTCAGCCGGCTCTGACCAGGCAAATCAAACAGCTCGAAGATGAAATCGGCGTGCTCCTCTTCGAACGGCTGCCCCGTGGGGTTCGGCTGACCCCAGCCGGCAAGGTTTTGCTCGACAAAGCGACGAAACTGCTCGATGACGTCGACAAAGCCGTGGCAGCGACACAAAACGCAGCTAAAGGCGTAACGGGAGCGTTGCGGGTCGGATTCGCAGACGGCGCTACCTATAGCGGGCATATGCCTGCAGTTATCCGAGAGTTTCGCAAGACCAATCCTGACGTCGATCTCGAACTGATTCCGGCGAGTTCGTTCTCGCAGGGACAGCTGCTGGCCGACGGAGTCATCGATGCCGGTTTCGCTTATTGGCTACCGCGCAACATTGCCTCGCTCCAACATCGCACATTGAACATTGAAAAGGTAGTCGTCGCCGCGTCTGAGTCCAACTCCCTATCAAACAAAACCAGTATTCGGCTGGCAGAGCTTCAAGGCGTTCCGGTGGTCTGGATCAAACGCTCGTACGCTCCAATGTTCTATGACATGGTCCTAGCCGAATGTTCGAAGGCGGGAGTGACACTAAACGTCGTCCAGGAAGTGTTCACCGAAAGCGCGATTCTCAGCCTCGTCGCAGCTGACATCGGGCTGACGTTCATAACTGAAGCAGCGCGTGGGCGCAAACCAGAAAACGTGAAGCTTCTTTCAATCGACGACTTCCAACCGGCGCTAAAATTAGAAACAATGTGGCTGAAGGACAATTCGAATCCGTGCCTACAAAGCTTTATCGATGTTGTTAATCAGAGCATTTCAGACGGAAAGAAGAAACGAAAGTAGCGGTCCACACATCAATTCCATTCCAGATGTTGACAGCTACATTCGAGTTAGAATAAACGCCGATGGTCTGGAGCACGATGGACATAATTAACTGGAAAGGAATTATCTAGCTGCCGATGAGATCGAGAGTCACGTATTTAGGATTGACGCTGGTTGCGTCTGCGCAAGCGTTTTGCGTACCCGGCAGGTGCGCCGACACGACCGTCATAGAAATCAATAATCAAGGCATTCAAGAATTAGCGAAAAAGGATTATGTTAGCGCCATAAAAACTCTAAAGCGGGCGGTGGAGTACGATCCTGAGTATACGCTTGCACGAGACAACCTCGCTATTGCCTATAACAACTACGGTTTGAATAAGCGGGCAGAACCGCTCTTTGCCTTAGCCTGCTTCTGCAGTGCGATGAGTATTCAGCCTGCGAATGCGACTACAGGTCAGAATATGAGCGGAATAATAAAACTGTTGGGAAAGAACCCAAGATCGAAAATCGACAGAGACGCTTTGATCGATCAGCTAGAGAAGCAAGGAATGCACCAAGAAGCAATTTATTTCAAAGGAATCGATCCTTCTCATTATGGATTGCCCACGATCGACGTTTACGCTCTCACATTCAGCCAGGACGACAAAATCTGCTGACCTGGAGTCAAGGAACCAAAGACACGATTACGAGATGGGATGTCGCATCGCAACGGCCAATCAATAGCTTTTCACCGGCAGCTACAGTCACCAATTTGAGCATCGATGCCGCCGATGACAAAATTGCTACGGTCCAAGAAGATGCAGTGAAGGTTTGGAACGTGAATTCTGGTGAAGTTGTCTGTGCGGTAGAACCAGGTTTTCCGAATAGTGTTGCTCTCAGTCCAAGTGGCAAGTTACTTGTACTAGGAACAAAAGACGCGCCCATTGTCTGCAATTCTCAGACAGGGAGCCTAATTCGGATGCTACCGCCAGCCGCAAAGGGCAGTATTCACTTTGTTAGCTCGAAGCAAATAGCAGCATGCCATAACGAAAATTCCATTTCGCTCTGGAACCTCAACACGGGCAAAGAGCTCGCAAGGGTGGAAGTAGCAAAACACAAGGACGATTCGATTCACTCCGCGGATTACAGCTTGGACGGTAAAATGGCGGCCACAGTTACATTCCATAGACTTGAGAATGACCGTAATGCAGTAGACATTATCTCCTTATGGAACTTAGTTGCAAAGAATGTGAAAGAAATTGATTCTATCGCTCTTCCCGAGTCCATCAGCTGCATCGCACTCAGTCCCGACGCTTCATTAATTGCTTGCGGACTCCGACAAAGCCTAGGTCTGTGGAATACAAAATCAGGCAAGAAAGTCGCAAGCGTTCACTTGGAAGGAAGGCAGCTTAATACGCTAGCGTTCACCAATGATGGAGCCAAGTTAGCAGGGGCCTCCGCCGCAAACGTCAAGATTTGGAACGTGGAAGATCTGATCACACCAAAGGCAACTGGCGCGCCGGCTTCTTCCTTCGAAATACCACCTGAGACGAATATCGCAGGCAAATGATCGATCACAATCGGACGATTCTCATCGATCGCGTCAACAGTTAAAGATGGACAGGGAACGTGCGATAGATGAATGATTATTTGGTGGAACCAGGTTTCGTTTTGCCGGCGTAGCGAACTAGCCAGATTGAGTTCGAGCCGTCGTCGGAGACGAACATTGAGCCGTCGGTGCCGATGGCGATTCCGACTGGGCGACCCCAGACTTCGCCATCGTCGGTAGTGAATCCGGTGATGAAGTCTTCGTAGCTGCCGTCGGCATGTCCTTTGTGGAGCGGTACGCGAATGACTTCGTAGCCTGTGCGCTTGGCGCGGTTCCAGGAGCCGTGTTCGGACGCGAAGGCGTCGCCACGAAATTCTTTGGGAAACTGGTTTCCTTCATAGAATGTCATTTCGAGCGAAGCGTTGTGCGGCTGCAGCAAAACGTCGGGGACGATTACTTTCGTCTTCAGCTCAGGATGCTTGCCGGCATGACGCGGGTCTTGGTTGCCACCGATGTAGTACCAGGGCCAGCCGTAGAAGCCGTCTTCTTCGAAGTGAGTAATGTAATCAGGAACGAGGTTGTCGCCGAGAGCATCGCGCTCGTTGACCGAGCCCCACAACTCGCCGGTTGTCGGATTGACGGCGATGCCGACTGCGTTGCGAATGCCGGAGGCGTAGATTTTGACAAACTTTCCTTCAGGCGTGTATTCCAAAACATTTGCCCGATGAAACTCTTCTTTATGGGTGTCAACATCGTCAACGTTTGAATGAGATCCCACAGAAACGAACAGTCGCTTTCCGTCTCGCGAGAATGCGAGATCGCGAGTCCAGTGACCTCCGCCTTGCAGGCGCCCACCGCCGGGAATGTCGTTAGCGATCTCTTGAGCTGGACCGCTTGCTTTCACGTCACCATTCTTATAGGGAAACCGCACCAGCGAATCAGTATTGCCAACGTAGACCCACTGCGGGTTTGGACCCGGAGGGTAGAAGGCGATACCGAACGGTTGTCTCAGCCCCGTTGCAAATTCGTGAACTTCAGAAGCCGTGCCATCAGTATTGATACCACGCAACATCTTGATTATGCCGGGTGCACTTTCCGCCACGAACAGATCACCGTTGGGCGCCACTCGAATCTCTCTCGGATTGTGCAATTTCGTTGCATAGAGATCGACTTTGAAACCAGGTGGACACTTGGGCCACGCCCCTTCAGGTCGCTTCACAACATGCGGACTGTTTCGCGCCGATTCAGTCTGATACGGCTGAGGCAAATCTTTCGCCGTCAGTTTCCGTTTCACCCCAGGTGCTTCCTGCGAGTAGTCAGTGAACGCACTCTGCCCGGTCAGCATCCCAGCTGCCGACGCGATCGAGCAAGTTCCTGCAAGACCCAAACAAACAATTCCAACACTATTCAAAACTTTCTTGGCCAGGAATGACACAGCAGTTACCAGTTAGGGCGACGGCTAACATGCTACATCACCCGTGGCAATTCTTCTGGTTTCAATGAGGAAATTCGTTATTTATGTCAATGGTGACAGCGTCCCGGACCAAAGTCTGCATTATGAATCCCAGAGGCCACTCAAGGCTTGGTTGAGTGCAAAGGCACCCATGGTCCAAGCAATTTCAGCACTTTTGTGATCAATATCAGAGCATGTGGAATATCGTGGCAGCACTCGCTGCGGGCTTGGGACAACAATCTTCGAAGACGAGCAATTGAAGAAGTGATTCATTCGTCAATGAATAAAAGTGGAACCATGTTTCACCAGCGGTCCAAGTAATGTGTCAGTCCGGTCTGCCGGCGTCAGGAACTTCCTTCTTCATATCTGGCTTCATGTCAGGTCTCATGTCGGGTCTTGTGCCATGGCAGATTTAAACCAACGCTCGTAAACGAACCGTGATGCAAAGACAAATCTCCCTATTGATTGATGCGACTGCTAAATATCGTCTTCTGGTTCAAACGGAAGAGAGAACCAAAACGTGCTGCCTTTTCCTTCTTCACTGGTCACGCCCATGCGGCCCTCGTGCTTGCTAATAATTAGCTTCGAAATCGATAATCCTAGACCAAATCCACTTTTCGCTTCGGCGCCATCAATCTGGTGGAACTTTTGGAAAAGACTATCTTGATTTTCTTTCGAGATACCCGGTCCTTGGTCCTTTACGGAAACGATTACTTCCTTGCTGGTTGATTCGCTGGAGACAATTATTTCTGAACCCACCGGGGAAAATTTGATGGCGTTGCTCAAGAGATTCATAAATACTTGATGCAATCGATTTCTATCAGCCACAACCTCAATTTCTTGCACCCCATTCTTGAGCGTTACTTCCTTTGCCTGCGACTGTGGCACAAGGCTGTCGAATACATCTTCCACCAGGCTGCGCAGTTCTACGGCCGCCAGAGACAGCTGCAATTTCCCTGATTCAAGCTTGTCAATTGTAAGCAGATCTTCAACAAAACCAACCAACCTGGTCAGATTTTTCTTAATGGCTGAGACCCGATTATCGTGTTGCTCTATAGAATCCATTGCTTTCGGACTGAGAAGAAGGTCCAGAGACAGGTTTGCAGAAAGTAACGGAGCCCGTAAATCATGAGAGAGCATTTCCGATATCGCCTTACGGTGCTCGGCTGACTCACGCAAACTTTCCGAAGCGGCGTGCAAAACCTTGTCGAGGTAGGCCAGTTCATCGCCGCCTGAGACGCGGTTTATCAGTGTCTTTCCCTTAGGAATAAGACTCGCATTATCAACTAGCATTGACATTCGTTTTGTGACGTCCATCAAGAAAAAGGACAGAAGCGCGAATGTCAGCGCGATCTCGCCCAGGGCACTCAAGACGATGAGAGATGCGATGGACTCCCGATGTGAGTGAATCTGCTCCCGCTTCTGGCGCAGAGCATCTACCTGGATGTGTTTAAAATTCTCTACCAGAAGCACTTTACGGCCCAGCGCCAGAGCTTTTGGTTTCAGCATCAGTATCTGAGTAAAATGACTAAGAGTCGTATTGGTCTCGGACCTGGAGTTATTCAATTGTTTGAGAAACGGCAACAGATCGTCCCACAAGGAGTGAAGCTGCATCAATAGAGCGTCCATTCCTGGGTCGTGATTGGTCAGCGCCTCAGCTTTATTGATCGTCGCTGATGCTTTCAGATATACCGCGTCGGGATCCGGCCACTCGGTGGCATTGCCTTCCATTGCCTCCAGAATTTGCTGAAACACCCTTATGATGTCGGCAATGATTTCATCGCAGTAATCGATCAGGCTGCTGACTCGTTCTTCAGCTTTGGAAAGATGCTCGCTCTCTTGGAAAGAGTCATAGAGTTGGACCAATACGAATCCCTGCAGAACGAGAGGGAACAGCAAAAGAATGAGACCCTTGTGGAGGATGCGTAGTTTCACGTGCGGTTATCCTCTTATTTTTTTTAACGCATCTCGAGCATACTTGCTCAAGACCGGATTTCGTTCTGCGTTCTCAATTTCTTGCGTTGCCGATTCAGCCGATCTCCCCATCTGTCCTAATGCCTGCAACGCACCCCGCTTGACGGTCACATTCGGTTCGTCCAGCCATTTGATGAGCAACGGCACCGCCTGCGATGCCGGCTCTCCTATTAACGCAAATGTCTGGGCTAACGACAAACGCACGCCTGCTTGCGTTGGAGTCGTGGTGGCGGCAAGGTTCAAGAGGGTCGGCACGGCTGGAGCTGCTGCAGGACCCATGGACCCCAGGGCTTGAATCGAAGCTATGGTCAAAGCGGGTTCAGTAATGTTCTTTGCTATGTCGTTGAGAAATGGGGCAGCAGCAAAACCGATGTGCCGAGCAGCGTCGGTGCTGCTCAACCGAATCCGCATGCTGCTATCGCGTAGTCCATATTTAATCCCGGTCATTACAACCCTCGGTGTCGCCTCAAATCGCGTCAGCTCCTTCGTGAGCTCGTATCGCACCGTTTCGCTTTTCTGGCTACCATTGCTCAAAATGTCAATTGCGAAATTGGCGAAACGTTGCATCTTGGCATTCGACAATTTAGGGATATCGTCCATAAGAGTGCGAAGGCACGGCCAACTTACATTTGTGTCGGGTTCATTTCGAATGGCTTGAAAGATCGCATCTCCAGCCCGTGCATCACCGAAACGAACCCATACACATTCCAAGGCGTTTAGAGCCATCATCCTCTTGTCCGACGATTTCTCATGGTAGAGCTGGATCAGCCTGGGCACGGAATGAGGACTCATTAGTCCCGGAAAGTAGGGTTGAATCTTGCCCGTGTTAACTGAGTCAGACTGTACGTCCTTTATCAGCTGATCTTCTGCGGTCTGTCCAAGAAGAGCCAACGCATTGCGACTCAATTCGGCGACATCCATATTACTGCCCTCAAGTGCAGTTATCAGAGAGGGAATGACTGTAGGACCAATGCTCGCCAGTTCCTTTGCAATCAATGTCTTTTGCCTGCGGGTGTCCTCTTCCTTCAAAAGTTTCCTCATCATCGGGTCCGCCTTCTGCTCGCGAAGGACCTCCGTCAATTCTTTACTGTCTGTATTTTCGGTGACTTGGTCAATTAGCTTTTGCATGTGCTGCTGCTGCTGCCTGGTCAAGCTTGCAGTTCGGACTTCTCCAGGACTTGCCTGGGATAGATTTGATGCGTCAAGCCAGAGAATCGTTAATAACACAATCTCTACCTGCCATCGCATTTTACTCTCTCCGTACATTTCGAATTCGAGCCGGGTGCCTATTGTATCTTGCCCATTCATCCTAGTAGTACTAAGACCTTATGGGGCGAGGATTTTATCTCTCGAGGTCCATGTCGCCTCCACATTGTCAGGTGTATGTTTGGCACCAATAAAGCGGTCACGACATGAAGACAGAAGTCTCTGCCTGGCGCCCGGATCGCTTCGAAGAGTAGATCGAGCAGCTTCGAGAGTTACGCAAGAGTTTCTGCAGCGATGGAACGGAGCCCCTAGATAAAGGGCTCCGTTCTGCTCACTGCATGTACAGTGGCAGAGTGGCGTTCCTATCGAAATGAATGCGGCATCGAAAATTAGATCCATCACAACTTTATCCAGGGCTAGTCGATCGGTGCTTCTTGGTACCTGGTTCGATAAATGCAGCTTATGCGGGTTGATTCAAGAATGTCACCGCTCTCCACGTTCCCTCCACCTTGCCTTTGATAATGTGGCAGAGTTCCCCGGAAGATAACTTACCAACATCAGTTCAGAGCAATGACAAAGCTGTTCTTTCTTTCCAAATGGGGAGTGAGAGTAATGCGCGGCATCAGCTCTCGACCACGCCAGGACGGAATCAAGAGTTCTCTGTTGATCGTTACTAAAGTCGAGGTTTTCAACCGATGTCTCAACTTGAAAAACCAGGTCCCAGTCGACCTGAAGCCGCAGAATCTGCCGAACCTGCCGAAGTCATTGAGCGAGAAGTCCAACAGCAACAAAGGCAGCAGCATACTCAGAAAAGATGGTCGCCGATTCCGACACGCGATTGGAACGATGCTCAAAGCGTGAAGTTCCTCGATTGTAGCCTCAACGATCCTCTGGCCTCGGCAAAAGCAAGAAACGGCGGTCAGCATCCAGCGGAAACGACAACTTACCAGGGGCGGGGAGCCAGCATTGCTTCAACCATGGAATCACCATCAACCACATCCTCAGAAAAGATATCTGAAGATGCAATCGCTCAACCAGGCAAAGGCGTTGCCCAAGAGAAATCAGATCAAGCAAGAAAATATCAACCCACGTCTCCATTCGGTCAGATGATAGACGAAAAATATGCCTCACAGAATCTGAATTTAGCTCAAAGAGATCTGATCGCGCGGTGGGCTGACAATTTTGTTCGCAATAATCCAAAGGCTGACGATACTATGTTGGTGGCATTCGACAACAACTCGATCAAGCCGTTTGTAAACTCAAGACAGAGCCTGAACAATTATTTGGAGCAGGGACCGCCGAAGCGCGTTCCCGAAAATCCGGCATATGGTTATAGTAAGCTCAATACGGAGCAAAAGAAATTTGTAGATTTCTTCGCCGAAAGATTTCCCGAGAGCACTTTGGATGGCACCGCAACCAGTGACTTATTAAAAGATGCAATCAAGTATGCACAGGAGAACCCATTAAAGCTGAGTCAAGAAGAGGCGACTCGCTATGCAAACGAAAGGCAACTCGGTGCAGAAGCGATGACCAAGCTGTCATTCGGTTCTCATACGGTGAAGAGCACTGAGCAATTGATCAGTGATATTAGCAACCGAATCGTTGCTCATGAAAAGGATGACCGAGAGGAAAGCTACTTTCACGCCGGAGTAAGCTGGTCGGTTGGGGCATTCGATAGCCGATTCGACCTCCAGCTTCTTGGGCGTATGCAAGAACATCTGAAAGCCATGAGCGAGGCTCAGGCTAACGACCTTCAGGTTGACAAATTCAGGCGAGCCGAAATTCAACTAGACGTGATGAATTACGACAAGGCGAACAAAGCTCACGAATTCTGGACAGAAACGGCTGCCACTGCCATTAAGATGGCGCCGGTCGTATTCTTCGGACCGGTCGGATGGACAGGCGCAGCTCTTCTTGGCGGACGAGTTGTGACTACTGTCGGCTTAAGCTCGCTAGTGTTTGCGATAGATGAGATGAAGTACAACGATAGTGGCTGGCAACAAGCGAAAGAGGGCGCGTTCGGTGCCGCTAAAGGGCTTGTCACTAAGGCGATATCGTCTCCAGTCGGTTTTGACATTTGTGAAAAAGTGTCTGCGGCATTCCTGGGAAACTTAAAGCCAGCTGGAATGTCAGTTTCATTCGGACTTGCCTATCGAAGTACCAACAACTTTCTGTCACCATCGACCTACGGTGATGCTAAAGACCTTCCGGCAGATCTTGCCAAAAACGCATGGAACACTGTCAAACCAGCGTATGTCCTAGCTGATTTGTTTAACGGAGGTACAAATCCGATCATCGGCCGCGCGGGAAAAGCATTTTTTGGCAGTGCCAGCGAAAATATGTATGTTAACGCGGCGGTAGATGGTGTCGGCGCCGGTGTACTCAAAACGGCAATATATGACATTCGAGACCGTGCGAGCGGACACGAAACAGACCCCATCGCATATGGTATTCGCGATGTTGCCACCATGCTCACTGGCAATGCTGTCGGTCTACGTTCTGTGCATAAGCACCTGAAAGAGAACCCAACCATCTCTGTGAGTAAACTCCCGCTAAAAAAACAAGCACGCAATTCGGAATTCGCCAGCTATACCAGAGGCGTAATCTCAGCCGGTGCCCAACCTCCAGCCGAGGCGCACACCAACACAATCTCTCAATGATCGCTAGCCGACTCCATCAGCGATAGGGTCCACGTTCCCTCCACGGTCGAAGCAATAATCTTGTTTCGTCCAACCGCCGCAAACCTCTTAAGAGTCAAGGAGTGAAGACGTCCTTCGGACTCTGGGGAGGAGTGCACTTGGGATAAAGCGCCATCTTTCCTGACGACATATGGTATCGCAGACCAAGGAGTTTCGATTCAGCAATCTCTCTCCCAGTTTATAGAGGAAAATCGATATGACAGCTTACGACGCCCCTAGCTCACCGACGAATGCCCCAGCTGAACCGCATGCTCTGCAAGCCGAAGCGGCCAAACTACTATCAAGCCCTAAGGAGAGCACGCCTAAATCTCAATCGTCGGGGTCTGTACTCGGCAATATCGCTCACGAGGTGATGTACTTTGGAGAGGGTTTGATAAGCGGGGCGGTTAGGGGCCCAGCAGAGCTTCTAGACCATGTTTTCCATACTAACGTACGCGCTAATTTAACCTTCAGTAATCAGGCTGACGTAGATAACTCCTGGGCAGGCAAGATCGGTGAAACTGCCGGACCAGCCCTCAATCCAGGAACGACAATTCTGAATTCTCACGAAGGAATGTTCCTCTGCGAGGGTTTCGTTTCTGGAGGTGGGCTCAATGCGGTCAACGGAGTGTCCCAACTCTCGAATTATATGTTTGGAACTGATATCGGCGCCGTCCACTTGGACAACCAAGAGGCAGTCGACGATTCGTTGATTGGCAAAGTCGGCGAAACAGCCGGAACCGCTGCTGATGTCATTTTGATTTCGGCGCTTACTGGTGGAGTGGCAGATGCAGTCGGGGTAACTGGCTACGCGGGTGTCGCAGGCAGCATGGGCATTGCTGGTATCGTTCAAGGTGGCGTGTTCACTCCCACAGATGTTGACAAACCGATGCAGCAAAGACTGATCAATGCATCGATTGGTGGTCTGTCTGGATTAGGTGGTGTCGGCGCCGGTGCGGTAATAAATGCGACGGCGGAGACAGTTACGGGAGTGGTTGGGCAAACAGCCATCAAGGCAGTAGGAAATATACTAGCCGGTGCCGGCACCGCCGCCCTCGCCACCGAGGGGACATCATATGCTGGCACCGGGCAAGCAGCGAATTCGTCAGACTTATTATTTGCATTTGCAGTCGGTGGCGTCGGCGGTGCAATGACCGTCGCTCACCCAGGATCGTTAAATCAACCTGCCGATATTCGAACAATCAAACCGGTGCCCACGAATCCTGACGTTGTAATTGGCGAGCCATCGGTGGTTCCAAATAAGACAACGCCTGTCGAGACCGCCCAGCGAGGCAGCGAGGCAAAAACCGAAAATGTTGAGAATCAGATCAAGGGGATGCAAATTCGGAGCCTCAAATCGACAGGGCGCACCGATGCCCAAGGTCGGCCGATTTATGGTGTGGTTGACGGTGTATCCCTCAAAACGGCTCGCTCTGATGCAACGATTTTGGCAGCCGAAAGCAATCAACCTGTAGTTCTCGAGCACTCGGCTACATATAACACGAAATCAGAGTCGACGGTTCAGGAAACGTTTATCCCTGGCGGATCCGCGCATGTGAGTCATCTCAAACTGCTTGATGGGCGAGAGATCAATCGCACCGGCACGAGCGGCACATTTGGCAAATACATGGTCACCCGTAAAAGCGACGGGTACAAGAGTCCGCTATTCGCCGACATTCAATCTAACAACGACGGGCAAATTGAATTCTACACACCATTTGCAAAAGTACCGACGATGTCCACCGAAGTTAAAGTCGAAACAATCGATGGAAGAGTGCTCGTAAACAGCAATGGTACCTTGCCCCGCCAGACGTATGATGGAAGCAACCCTAGTAGAGTAGACAACGTTATCGATAGCCTCAAAGGGCTGGGTTTGGGTAACACAAAGAATGCCGCTATTTTCAGCGACTCGTACGCTGTATTGGAAAAGACTGATGCCGGACAGCATGGGCATGCGATCGACCAGTATACGGTGAAGCTGACGCCCGAGCAGACTGCTACGCTGGATGCAGAACTGAAGAACAATCCAAGTCTCAAACTGATACCTGCCGATCAATTTAAAGAACCCGAACAATTCTTGGCCAGCATGCCATTTCTAGAAAATCCCAAAGGCCGCTACGGTCCTTACTTCACCGTCCCAATGGACAGAACCACCACCCTCAATTATCTATGGAAAGACGAAAATGGACAGCTAATGACCATGATGGCGTCACGGAAAGGGCCGCCGTATCAAAGCATGGAGGGAGCCCCTGGCGGATTCGTTGGTATTAATGTGGAAGAAGGATCAATAGAGGGCGCCAAGCAAAGTGGAACTCGTGAGGCAAAGGAAGAACACGGAGTGCCGGAAAGCCTGCTCACGCTTAAGCCAGTAGTATCAGCACGTGTGGCAAATGATATTCGAGCGCACGTGGAAGATACTTATTTTGTAGCCGAGCTCGGCAACATAAGTCGCAGCGATCTGGCGGATATGCGTGCCAAAGATATACTGAAAGCCCGTGATGATGCAGCAGAACTCTTTCCCACTCCAGTCAAAGACATACTTGCTCATCCGGAGAATTATGCATTCGATCATCCTTCTCGACTGTTCACAGCAATGGACCGATATCATCCGGAGTTGCTCAATGAGTGGTTTGGTGACAAACTGCCGGAGATAAAAGCGCGCAACGAAGCAGCCGGCCAAATGGGCGAACAGCAGCGTCCATCGCTTGTACAAATTATGGCAGACAGGGTCGCAGACGCAACCGACGATACGGCGCCGTATGCAGCTGATTATCTAACGCTGCGCCCGGAGACAGCGAAAGAGTTGATGAAAACGGGCGATTTGAAAGCAATTGAAAAGGCTGGTCGGTTAATAGCTGATCTGCGTGGATTAACAACCACAGATGACATTAATACGCGACTACGCACTGTAGCCGAGGTTGCGCCAGACTATTTTGAGCGCACCGGAAACCCATTGGACATCAAAATCAACCTTGATACCCCAGTTATAGACCAACAAGGACGGGCTGTACAATCGACTGATGAGCGGGGCAATCTAATATATAAAGATCAAACCGGCAAAGAGATTGTAATTGATAATGACGGTAACAAAACATACTTTCCATCCGGGGAGAAAGCGGATGTCGATCCACATGATCTTAGGCCGGTGCCCAAACCCATGAGCGAAGTGGTGGTTGATGCACTAGCGTCTAAAATGCCTGAAAACCTGCATACGTTAGAAAAGGCTGCTGTTGGAATATCCCCAGAACCAGCTCGCGGTATCGGTGTTGGTCCAACAGACGTGTTTAAAAGCGCCAGTGCCTGGCCAAAAGACGCGCGAATTTCAACAGCGGAAAGTTATTTGTCTTTCCTAGATGACGTTACGCTCGCCAATGGAAATGTGATACCGGCGGGCTCACAACTTTCAAATGGCACCATATACGACCCCAACTCGAATACACTCCGATCAGCAGACGGCGCCACGGCACTCTATGTCAGAACACCGGCAACTGAGGGCAATCCTTCAAAAATATTAAAAGTGGCAGAGCCTGGAGAAGTCGCAAAGATCAGCTCACAGGCAGAATTGACCGCAAAGGACGGCAAACAAGCCGGCACCTTGCTTACGGATCCTGGGGCTGGCGACAAAGACATAGCTGTCTATGGAGGGAACGCCAGCGACCCAATGGCAATTCTCAATTCCTATGCTCAAAAGAGAGGTCAATTCGATTCCAGGCAGTCTGTGCTTGGTTTAGATACACAAGGGCGCAGAATAATTGTGCCGGCATGGGCCCAGGAAACACAGCTCGACCTGCCTGAGTATCTTAATATCGATGCCATCAAGGGTGGCAATCAAATGTTCGCGCAGGGCGGGAAACAGGGAGACGGTACGCGGCACATGTTGATGCGCCGAATTGGATATGGCAATCGCGAAGATTTGTCCACTTACAACGGTGTCCCGTACGATAAGGAAGGAAATTTCAGTGCCGCGTCAGCTAAGCTTGTGGTTTCGGTACAAGGCTGGGACAACCAGGCTGGACAGGCTTTGAAGAGCTACGATTTCGTCGATCTACTTTGGTCCGATCCGTCCCTACACGGCGCACTAGCTCCTGGATCTGCAGCAGAGTCAGCGGATGTTGTTTCGGTACCGGAATTGCCGCCCGGAACGATGCAGCTTGTACTTCGAAATAAGAATCCCGATAAAGCGCTCGTTGTAAAATCAGGCGATCTAATTTTCAAGCGCGCCGATGGATCCTACGGAAAGATCGAAAGTCAATAACCATTGGTCACGCGAGCACCGTATGCTGAACTCGGATTTGATTGCGATTCAGAACGAGCATCTGGTCTTCCTCCAAAGCCACAATGTAGGCATCGGCACAGGCTCCATGTCGACGCCAACAGCCGGCGGTCGAAGAAATGCCCTACTCGAAATTCACATCGTCTGCGTTTATGACATAACCAGACCCGCGTTGCGTGTTAATAAGTTCAACGCTCGTGAGCAATTTGATCTTGCGTCTCAAAACTTTCATATGTGTTCGAACGATCTCTTCAGATGATTCGGTTTCCGAGGGCCAAACTGCTTTGAACAGGGACGCGGAAGAGAAATATGTGTTGGGGCTGCGGCACAGCGCTTCCAGCATCGCGCTCTCAGTCGGAGACAATTGGACTTGTTCGACACCGTTGCTAATCACTCGCAACATCGGATCAAATTGCAGGTCACGCAGTCTCAGCTTGCCCTGCGTTACTTGCTGCGGACGACGCTTAACCGTTCGAATTCTCGCCAACAGTTCTCTCACGTCAAACGGTTTCGTCAAATAATCGTCGCCACCTGAATCAAGTGCTTCTTCGACGTTTGCGACCCCGTGCCTGCCAGTCAAGAATATAATTGGCGTCTGACCGCCAGCATCGCGAAACTTTTGGCAAATTGCAGGACCGGCTAGATCGGGCAAGTTCCAGTCAAGCAAGATGAAATCGTATTTGAAGTTCTGCAGCAGCTGCAGCGCATCCAAGCCGGCGCAGCAAACCTCAACCAGCCATCCGTGAGGCTGCATCGCTAACTTGAGTTCGTTGGCGGACGCCAAGTCATCGTCAACAATCAGCATTTTTCCCAAAAGTCGGAATCCTCACTTGACGTGCGGTCTTGTATGAGTTACATCTTTAATGTCTAACATAGAGCAGGCAGTTCTGCAAGACTGGCGCCAGCAGTCGTTCGGAACCACGTTAAACTCATGTGACATATTCTAGCTGAAATTCAATGAGCCACAGTTGACTCTGTCACAGTCATGAACGACCACAATTTTGCCTGTGCCGTTTTTCGGTCATTTCAGTTTCACTATGTAGATGTTTCCGGTTTGGCTGAATATCGAGTCCAAAACGCCACCGACGAACTCATCGTTGTTTGGTCCGAATCCACCGAGGCAAGCGGTTTGCCGTTTGGGCGAATATTCCGGATGTCCCTTCTAGAGGCCCAGGATGCTCCGTTGTCAGCGGAGGGACGCGAGTTCGAATCTCGTCGGGAGTGCCATTTCTTGGAGTAGAGTCGAGTGGTCAGAAAGCTCTTTGCTAAAGAGTCGTCCTTAACGGGATTGTTGGTTCGAATCCAACCTGCTCCGTAAGCCAACATAGCAATGATGGTTCACGCGCCTGTCTGAAGAACAGGATAT
>Ga0206838_10088_pt1 | contig 29753 bp, 17 predicted proteins | sample Alteio_BWOrgCont_26_FD_152879 | JGI IMG/M metagenome (GOLD analysis project Ga0206838, IMG submission 152879) | Enriched cells from forest soil in Barre Woods Harvard Forest LTER site, Petersham, Massachusetts, United States -... | ecosystem: Environmental > Terrestrial > Soil > Temperate forest >...
TTCGAAACGTAGATGTTTAGTTTCAAAATGTGGTCCATGTCCGATCCGGTTGCCTCGAGAATCGTTTTTAGATTCTTCAAGACTTGTTGCGCCTGTCCTTTCGGCTTGTCTGATGCCAATTCTAAAGTACCTGGTTTGAAAGCTTCTACGCCCGAGAGATAAACTATGCCATTGTATATAGTGGCATGGTTATACGGCTCGACGGGCTTCTTCAAGCCTTTGACGACGACATGTTGTATGCCGGTTGTCTGTTTTGCATCTTCTCCAAACGCCGGCATAGCCATTACAGATATTGCTATAAGAGCACCAAATAACTTGCGCATTGTTTCTCTCCACCGGCGAGTATCTCCTGGGCAATTTTATCGCATTATCAATCAAGGAAGCAGTTCGAACGCTGCCATACTCAGATAGTGATTCGATTGCCGAACTGCCGATCGAAATCTTTCAACTGGGCTGGATCGTATCCCGGTTCTTTCCAACCACTGGGCGGTACCTTCTCTTTATATGATGTTGCTCCGGTTTTCTTGTCGGTTAGTTCTGTACCCTGTTCCCTCCCCTGATAAGAGTCTGTCGTGGCGTGAAAGTCTTGGGTGTCGAGCTCTTCGGTTTTGAGCTCGGAATTTTTGTGTTCGATCGAGTTGTAATTGAAGTCTTTGTCATGCACGCTTTCGGCGGTGGTTCGACCGTTGTCGTACTTGGTCTTGTCCCCTTCTGTCTTATAGCTCGAACCGTCTTTGTACGACACACCTGTGCTGTCTTTGCCTTCCTTGATTTTCACTCCTGCTTGCTTTTCGCGCGTATCGTTGGCCGCGAGGCGCATATTCGGCAGGGCCTGGTCGGCGGCAGGGTTGTTGCGCGAGTCCATCATCGCTTCGTGGTGCGAGCTGGCAGCTGGATGATAGGCATCGCTGGCGGATCGCGACACTCCATGGTTAACCGGCGAAGATGTTTCTCTTGGGGCAGCGCGTTCTGTTCCACGCCCTCCGGTGCTGTCGTTGTGGTTAACCGACATGGCTATACCTCAGCAAAATTTGCTGCGATCGTTTGAGTGCGGAACGATACGAAGAGGCGGGCAGATCCAAGTTCTGCACGCATACAACTGGGTTTCTGAAATGGAAACCAGAGTTACTAATAGCGGTGACGGCTACCAAGATTAAGCGCGAAACGTGAAAACCGTGTGAGCAAAGCTCAAACGGAAGGAAAGGTAGGTATTGCCGGACAAACGAGGGTCCGTGAGTGCGAGACTTGCCGCCGTGGTCCGCCGTGAAACAGGATAGACTGTTAAGTGATGCTAAAACAAACCGATTTGTCAAGCTGGCTCGAACATAATGGACTGTAGTTACAGAAATGCCTCGCGAAAATCGAAACCGGAAAAACGTCCGACCAGCATGCAACTGGACGGATACCTTATTACTGTTCGGCATTCAGGAACAAAACAATGATCAAGCATAGCGAACGAGATAATTGGCGCTGGGGTGGCCGCAGGCGAGATGATCTCGCATCTGGTGGCACCACGCAGGCTGCAAGTTTCTCCAACGACACAGCGATGACCGGCAATACCGGCGACACCAAAATTTCGCTCATGGGCAAGGTGAATATCTTGCTCGTGGTTTCGCTTGTTCTGGGAGGGCTTGGCGCATCAATCGGTATGCATGTTTCATCGCTCGTGGCGATGATCTGCTGGGCCGTTTCATTCGTGATCCTTTTATGTATGTACGGCTTCGGCAATCGGCTCGGCAACCAATCTGCGTCGTTTGCGATTCTTATGATGTGCGCCTTCGTGTCATTCTTGGGCGTAGCGGTCGGAAGCGGCAATGCAATGTACGTCAAACAACTCGGATATAACACAGTGTTCTGGTGTTATATGGGAACCGCTGGTTTCATGACTTTGTGCGGTGCTGTTATTTCACTCTTTAATGCTGATTTCCGTCGCTGGGAAGCGCCGCTCTATATCGGGCTGCTCGCCATGATTGTCGTCGGACTGGTGGGTTGTTTCATACACTTTGGGCCGCCTGTCGCATTGCTCTATTCAGGTATCGGCATGCTCCTTTTCACCGGTTTTTTCCTGGTCGACCTCAGTCGATACATGCGATCAGGCATCAACTCCTGGCCTGAAGCAGTCGATATCACCATCAATCTTTATCTAGACTTCGTCAACTTCGTCTTCTACCTGATGCGGTTTCTCTCCGCCATGAAAGACAAAGACTAACGTGTGGCGTCAAGTGACTTGAGTAAGGCAACCTCTTATAGATTGCCTTTATCTTGAAGTTCTTCATCATCGGAAGCATCGCGGGCGCTGTCTTGCGTCTGATCTTCACTTGCGGCAGATTCGATGGCTTCGTGGTTGGGCGAACCGGGCTTTTGGTTCATGTCGTACAGGTACGCGTGCGCGCCTCTTTTGGACACTTCTCGAACCTTCGTACCGATCTCGTCCAGGTAGTACAGGGCTAGACTCTCTTGATCATGCGGTCTTTTGTCCATGGGGTGTGAGAAGATTGCCCAGACGCGATCAGACTTCGCCAGAGCGAGAATGTCGGTTTTGTATCGGTAATTCCAATTGCGTCCGTCTTGCGCCGTCTCGCCGTTGATCCAGTTGCCCAGAGATGCAGCTCCCTTGGTTGGTCCAGGCGTTCTGCCCTTATAGTACTGTTGGAAGTTGGGATAGCTGATTCCCAAAATGACATTGTTTTGCGGAAGGTTGTAGAGCTCGGCGTAATATTGGAATGCTGGAACAGAGCCGTAATACAGATAAATCGTATCGGTCGGTTTTCCGTGCTTTTGAATATATTGAACAAGCGGTCGCATCTCTTCTTGCTTGCTCGGACGCATCGAGTACATCATTGATGAAACGAATAGTCCGGTCAGGCATGTTGCCACAACGAGTTTGCGACGATCGAAGCCTTGGGAGATTCTTTCGATTCCAGCTGCAACTAAAATGATGAGCCCCGGAACGACGAAGGTGATCAGTCTGGGTTTTATGGGATACACGTGTACTAGTGCCGCCAATAGTGCCATCATAATCGGTGCTATAGCGATGAGAAACTCGGTCTGTCGCCTTTTCAGCATGTGAAAAGAACCAACTACCATGCAGAGCGCAGCCACGCCAACGATAATTTCTGCAATGCCGAAGCAGGAGTGAATTGTTTCCACAAGTTTGTTGGAGAACCAGTGCGGGCAATCTTCAAGCGACCACGGAATGAAGTCTTTCTTCCAGTACTGGTTGAAAAATTTGTTGTTGGCGGAAGTCGCCAGGAGACTCGTGTAGTAAACACTAAAACTAGCCAGCCACATGCCAAAGGGAATGGAAAGCAGGGTGAGTGACTTATGATCTCTCCGCCTCACCGCCGTCATAGCCGCAGTCAGTCCTTGCCCGCCAAGAACAAACAGTGACGGAAATGAGAACCAAACTGCAAAGGCGCCCAATGCCCCCCACAAAATGGCAGTCACCGGTTTGATTGCCTTCGGAATCAGGTTAATAGCGTAAAGACTCAGAATGAGTGCGACGAGTACATCGGACTCGTACTGTTTTGCCTGAGCGCTGTAGTCGCACAGCGAGGGCGACACTGCAAAGAGCATCATCGCGATCACGGCTCCCATCTTGCTCAAGGACTTGAGCGCCAACCAGCGGAATGCGACTAGCGAAGCGATACCGGAAAAGATGGAAACCAGCCGGACTGCATATTCGCTGTTTCCGAATGTCATTTCTGAAAGTTTGACCAAGAACAGGTAACCCACTGGAGCAGCCTGGTTCCAGTCCAGAGGAAGTGTCAGCTGTGCCAGGGGGCGATGGGTGATGTTTAGCGCCAGCATCGCTTCATCGAGCCAGAGCGAGTGGTTCGCCAGAAAGAGCGAGAGCCTTGGCACGATGCCGATGGCGACGATAAGCCAGAGAAGTTGTTCTATCGAGAAACCAGAGCGCTTGCGTTCGGGTTTGAGTTCGAATGGCTCAATGGCAGGCTCATGAACGCCTGGTCGCTCCGTGAAAGTTTGCATGTTTTTGAGGAAATTCAGAAGAGTGGAGGAAACCCGGAAAGCCCGCCGGCGCATTATTACAAGACTGTTTTGGTCTATACAAGGTAAACGGATTAAGCCGTCATTAAGAAATGTCAAGAGGTGCGGCGATTTGGGTAAGATAGCAGCAAGGAGGACCGAAGCAATGAGAAGCGACTGGATCGGAATCGACTGGTTCGATTGGTTGGACGTAAACATCCAATTCCGAATCGTCCTTTGGGTGCTTACTATCGTTGCCGTCGGCTTCGTATTTTATTTTGTCATGCAAAATATAAACGCCCAACAGCAGGTGCCGTATTCGCAGAGCCAGCCGGTGGTGCAATCACACGAAGCTATCGTTCATCATGTACCAGTAAGCGTTCATCACGTACCGGCGACCGGATCTCGTAAACTTCACTGAAGCACCATATTTGGTGCGAGCTGTATTCCCCTTGCCGAGGCTTCGGCCCAGATGTCCGACTCTGTTGCAATGATGCCCGCCAGGCGCAAGGGCAGCTCTAACCGGCTTCGCGTTAGGTGAGGGCGCAGCCGGACTGCTCTTGAAGCCTACCTTGTACAGTTGTCACGGATCCGCCTGGAAATCAATATATTGAGAACGGGGCGCGAATTATACAGAGAAGCAAATTGGGCGTTATGATTATGGGCATGCCTGTTGTACCCACATTCGCTCGCTATTCGCTTCTCCGTCGCGCGGCGGGAACGGCGCTGCTGCTTTCTCTGGCGGTCCAGTTCCCGATGATGGCTGATTCGACCGCCGGTTGGCAGGAGCAGTTCGAGAAGGGCGAACAGGCGCTGAAGCTACAAGGGTATCCGGCTGCGGAAGCTTGTTTTCGTGAGGCGGTGAAGCAGGCTAAGCGAAAGGGCAACTCGCCTGACGATGTTGCCAGGTGCTTGCAGGCTCTTGGCGGAACCCTGCAACTTCAGGATCATACGGAAGATGAGTACGGATCCACGGCTACTTATAAAAAGGCGCTCAAGGTTTTGAAGAAGGCGCACGGAAAAGACAGTTCACAGCTGGTACCGGTTCTGGTGGCGCTGGGCACCATTTATGAAAATGAAGGAACTTATAAAAACGCTGTCAAATATTTCGAGCAAGCTCTGGCGATAACGCAAAAGGCTGATGGTCCCCAAAGTCTTGCTTGCGCGCTCCTTCAGCATCGCCTTGGTCGGGCTTTGTTTAAATCTGGTGCGGCGCGCAGAGCCGAGAGTTTGTATCTTATCTCTTTAACCAACATGATGCAGCAAGTGAACTTGCCATCGACGCTTCCGCTAGAAGAACTGTTGAGCGACTACATTGACTTGCTTCGCAAATCGGATCGTCCGGGTGTGGTGGCATCTCGGTTTGAAAATGAGTTGTTGAAAGATCGACTGTCGTCAGTCGATCACACACGAGGCGTATCCGCTTCCGAGTTTAACAAAGAGGTTTCCGGCAGGCTGGCGCTCGGTCCCAGTTTGACAATCGATGAGCAGAGACCTGAGCCCAAAGGAGCTCCGCCTCCGTCGGATATGCAGCCCCCGATCTTCTTGGATCGACCGGCTCCAGACTTTGCCGCCATCGACGATCTCAGTCGCCAGCGTATTGTTTTCTACGAGCGTATGGTGGCAGTAGACATCGACTCCCTTGGACCTGAGCACCCGAGCGTAGCTCGTGACTTAAGCGGGCTGGCGTCGATATATCTCTTGAAGAATCAATACGATGCCGCCAAACCGTTTTTGACGCGGGCGTTGAACATTTACACGAAGGTCTACGGACCCGATTACTTGTTGACCAAACGCACTCGAGCTTTGTTGAACCTTATCAGCGAAGAGAAAAAATCGGCTGATAATGGTGGCAAGTCTGGACGCGAATATGTGGCAGCGCTAGTGCACATTCCGTTAGTGGCGGAGAAGTTCGAGATTGCGTTGCAGTTGAATTATCTCGCTTTGTTGTGCTGCAGCAAGGGCAGAATTGACGATGCCGCGAAGATTTATGCTTGGGCGCTAGCAGACACAGCCCATGCTTGTGGCGAGCAGAGTTCTCTCGTTTCCGCATGTCTTATGGATTATGGACGCGTGTTGCGCGGTTCCGGACGTCAAGCCGAAGCAGATACGATGGAAGACGATGCCCAAGTCATCATGCGACATGTTCTCTATAAGCAAGAAGCGCTGGCGTTTCCGTAATGACGGCCAGACTCTGGCGGCAGCCCATCCAAGAGCTGGTTTCGGTGTTTGCCAGGACTGCTGGCCTCGAAAGTGCGCAGGCGTTCGCTGTGGCAGACTAGGAAATGCTCCTTGACTAGCCGATTGAAGGGAAGCGTATAAATTCATTTCTTCTTTCTCGTTGATGTTATAAACTATCTCCCCGCACTTCACTGAGCCATTCAAAGTGGATTTTCCTATGTTGCGCCGGCAGCTGGCATCATTTATCGCGTTTCTAATTGCATTTTGCCAAGCGTCAGCGTGCTGGGCTGAAGTTGGTGTGACGGCTAAAGAGATCCAGATCGGCGCCAGCCACGTGCTGACCGGGCAGAATGCGATCGCCGGGCACGAGACCGACGTCGGCATCGACTGTTGCATAAACGATGTCAACGCCAAAGGTGGAGTGTTCGGTCGAAAAATTCGAGTCGTAAACTGTGACGATAAGTACGAGCCCGACAGCGCCATCACCTGCTTTCAATATCTGATGCAGCAAGGCGTCTTTGCTCTGACCGGTATCTATGGCAGCGGAACGTCAGCGCGCTACATTCCCATGGCGATGAACAACAAGGTGCCGGTGGTCGGGTTTCACAACGGCACGTACTTTGTCACCAACCCTGTCAAGAAATATGTATTCTCGGCGCGTTGTTCTTACAGAGACGAGATACGCGAGACGGTCAATCATCTATGGACCGCCGGCCTGCGCAAGTTTGCGATCATCTATCAAAACGACGCGTTCGGCGCCGATTGCTATGAGGGTTTGAAGCTGGCGCTGGATGCGCATAACACCAAGCCGGTTGCGGCGGCATCGTACACGCGCAATAAAACTGACGTAAAAGATGCAGTAAACGAGATCAAGCAAGCGAATCCGCAAGTCGTTCTTCTTGGTGCTGTGTACAAACCGTCGGCGGAGATCGTCAAAATTTCCAAAGAGATGAATTGGAATCCGCAGTTTGTGTTGAACACCGGATCTAGTGTCACGTTGTTTGTGCCCGAGGCGGGAGCGGCTGCTGACGGGCAGATTTACAGCGAGTGCGTGCCTCTGCCGAACGAAGCCAATCTGCCTCTTGTCGGCGAGTTTCTTAAAGCCTTGAAGAAGTACTATCCCGGAGAGAAACCCACGTACGAAAAATTGCGCGCCTATCTGGGCACGGTCGTTTTGGCCGAGGGCATGAAACGGGCTGGTAAAGACCTGACACGCGAAAACTTTGTCAAAGCCATGGAAGGCATTCACAACTTTGATGTCGGCCTGGGTGCCGATATGCTGCTCAACTACAGCGCCACCGATCACATGGGTTTCCACAAAGTCTTCTTCGGCATTATCAAAAACGGACAAGCCGTCCCCTTCGACAGCTGGGACAAAGTAGCCGCCGAGCACCGTTAGTCGCTTTTTTCCCAGGGGATTCCGCGTTCGGGATCGGGGTGGCCGTTCAGGTTGTAGGGAACGGGGCGGCCGTTGTCTTTGAATTTGCCGAAGGAGCCCATGGCTGTGGGATCGGGCTTGCTGGGAACCCAGTCGGCGAAATAGCTGTGGAACATGGTCATGACCTCTTTCCATTCATTTAGATCGATTCCTTTGGGTGGCTCCATTAGATCGACATCTTTTAGAGGTTGATCGCTTTTAGCGCCGCCGCCGTCATCAACAAATTTGTCGGGCTTGGCGGCGGTCATGAGGGCTTTTGATTTGTCGTCCGGCGGCGGCTGCATCTTGAGCGAGTCCATGAATGACTGCCGGCTGAAATCAGTGTCAATGAAAGTTGATGCATCGAAGTCAGCTCCGGTGAATTTATTTTTCTTATCATCTTTGGGTATCATGTCGTCTTTTTTCGCATACGAATCTTTGTCGCTGCGTGTGTCAGTATCGGGCGAGTTGCTGACCTGGTCTTCGTTCTTATCTTCCTTCTTTAGCAACTCCTCTTCCCGGCGCTCATCGTCGGCACGACGTTCGCGCAAGCGGCGCATTTCGTCGTCTTTTCGGCGACCGAACGGGTCTTTGAAATAGTCTCCGTAGCTACCGAACATATCTTTATATGGATCGGCTGGGGCACTGTATGTGGTGCCGCCGATTATTGTCAGACATAGGAGAAGGGCAAGACGCAAATGTTTCAAATTTGGGTTTCCCAAAGTTCAGGCGGCTGTCCCGCCGATGGCAACTTGTTTGTAGATTGTACCGTCGTCGACGACGTTGGTGGTTGCCAGGTGTTTTAAGCGAGCCCAAGATCACAACTTGATTGCATTAATAGCAGTAAAATGTGTTCCTTCTCGTTGTGCGAGAAGCGGCGAGTTGGCGTCGTCGTCCTTGTTACTTTTCCTTCTGGAATCCGGGACCCCTTAGATGGCTTTGCAAAGAGCTGGAGTGCGTTGGGCTTTCTCCATCGTTGGAGCAGCTTTTGGCGTGTTTCTTTTTGCTACCCTCGTCTTTGCAGCCGGTCGTGAGACGCCCGTACCCGACGTGCAGTTTCAACCGGTCACGCTGCCGAAAGCCGTGACTATTCGCGAAGCCGTGGCTGTTGCTTTGCGAAACTATCCCACCATCGCTCAAAAGCAGTTTCGCCTTCGTGCCGCCAAGGCTAACGTCACTCTGGCAAAAACTCAGTACCTGCCCAACTTGAACTTGGACTTGCAAGAGTCGGCCGTTTCAGCCAACCGCATCGCCAGCGTTGTAATGAACAACGTGTCCGGATTTGACACGGTGCCGGTTGATTCCGGTCCGTCTGCCACTTATCAAAGCTTGCGCCCCCAGGCCAACAACCTCGAGGGTCTCAACTTGAACTGGTTGATGATCGATATGGGCCTGCGCCATGCCAACGACAATTACGCTTATGCGGATGCTCGATCGGCCAGAGCCGATGTCAATTTGACGAAACTCGATGTTGCGTTCGCCGCCGTCGATGCTTTTTTGGACGCGGTCGCTGCCAAGCAGGTGATCATCTCCGTCAAAGCCGAACTAGAACACATGGAGTCAGCCAACTTGCGTTCAAAGACGTTAGTGGCTCAGGGATTGCGACCTGGTGTGGATGCAGCTGATTGGGACTACGAGGTGGCGAAGACGAAGATCGCCCTTATCAGAGCAGAGCGCGATCGGCGATTGGCGCTAGTGGAACTTGCCGAAAAGATGGGCGTAGCCAATAGCGATTTCGATGTCATATCTGATCCCGTAATCAGTCGTCCCGTGGAGGTGAGCACCTTCGGACCGTTCGATATGCAATCACATCCGCTGGCTTTGTTGAAAACCGCAGATGTAATGCGCTGGCAAGCGAAGCAAGTTGTGCTTGATAAGGCATGGCGACCGCACTTGTGGCTCAACGCATCGATATGGGGTAGAGGAAGCAGCGAACCGTCGAATATTAATCCGTTGTCGGAGAAAGGCGGCGGAATCTTGCCGCAGGTTTTCAATTACATGGTGGGTGTCACCTACAGCTTCCCGTTCATGGAGTATTTTCCCCTGAAAGCGCAGCGCGACATGGCGCATGCTAACGAGATGGCTGCCCGAGCTGATCTCGATCTGGCCATGCAGATTCTGGAAAAGAAAGATGCGCGGGCAAGAATTCTATTGTCTCAGTCACGCAAAGTTGCTGAAGAAACACCGACGCTGGTCGAGGCCGCGAAGGTGCGTGAGATCAAAGTGCAGAAGCGTTACGGCACCGGACTTACTAACATGGTGGAGCTGGCTGACGCAGAAAAATCGATCGCTCAGGCGGAAGTAGAAAACGCGCTGGCTCAGGTAGATGTCTGGCGTTCGATTCTTTCTCTGGCTTATGTTCAAGGTGATCTGCGACCCTTCATGCAATGCGTTGACATTGCCGAAGGCAATACCGGCCGACAGATTGGCATGAAGGAGTAAGCCGTATGTGGATTATCGCCTTCGCCATGAAACGTCCGATCTCCGTCATTGCGGCGGTGTTGAGCATCGTGCTCATGGGCGTTATGGCGTTGACGAGCATGCGCCAAGACATCTTTCCCGACCTGAAAATTCCAGCCATCTACGTCATTCAGGGATATGGCGGCATGACGCCGGCGCAGATGGAAGGCTACATCACCTCGAGCTATGAACTCTTCTTCTTATACGTTCCTGGTATCGAGCACATCGAATCGCAGTCGATTCAAAACGTGGCTTTGATCAAAGTCTATTTCCATCCAGATACAGACATGGCTTCCGCTATGGCTGCCATTGTCGCTATGGCCAACCGGGCTACCAGTTTGGCGCCCAAAGGCACTTACAACCCGTTCGTGCTGCGATTCGACCCTGGAAGTTTGCCCGTCGGTCAGCTCGTGCTTTCCTCAGATACTCGTCCTGTCAAAGATCTGGAAGACTTAGCTTATACTCGCATTAGGCCCATGCTTGCCACCGTCCCAGGTGCTGAGGCACCACCACCTTTCGGCGGCAACATTCGCACGATCGTTCTTAGCGTCGACGCCGATAAAATGAGGCGTTACAACATTTCCGGCGATGAAATTGTCCAGGCTCTAGCCACCGGCAACCGCGTCTTGCCGGCAGGCAACGTGCGCACGGGCGATTATCTCCGCATGGCGCCTGTCAACACAGATCTGCCGGACATTCATCAGCTTGATTATCTGCCGATACGTACCGGACACGGACCGCAAATCTTCGTAAAGGATATCGGGCACGTCGATGATTCCTCAGACATTCTCGCCGGTTATGCCCTTTTCCAGGGGCACCATACGGTGTTCATTCCGGCGGTGAAACGTTCTGATGCTTCTACCGTTTCTGTCGTCGATGCATTGCGAGCGGCTCTGCCGAGAATGCAGAGCGTTTTGCCGAAAGACACCACCATCAGCTACGAGTTCGACCAATCAAAGTATGTGCGCGAAGCGATCAACGACGTCTTTCATGAAGGTTTGCTGGGAACCTTGTTGCCCGGTCTCATGATTCTTCTTTTCCTTAGAGATCTGAGAGCAACGGCTATTGTTGTCACATCAATTCCTCTGTCACTTATGTCCGCTATTGTAGGCTTGTGGATGTGCGGTCAGACGATCAATATTCAAACTTTGAGTGGACTGGCTCTGGCTATCGGTATTCTTGTAGATGAGTCCACGGTTTGTATTGAGAACATTCACAGTCACCTTGCCAGGGGAGCGCAACTTGCCCGCGCTGTTTATGACGCCTGCGTAGAGACGATGGTGCCTAGACTGCTGGCGATGTTGTCAGTGGTGGCGGTATTCATTCCCTCTTTCTTCATGGTTGGTATCACCCGCGAACTGTTTATTCCTCTGTCGTTAGCGGTCGGATTCGCCATGATCGCCTCGACCACACTTGCATCGACTCTGGTTCCAATCATGGGTGTATGGCTGCTTAAGGCCGAACATAAAGAGCACAAGCGTGACTTCATAGACAGTATGAAAGACGGTCTGGGAAATCTTCTTTCTGTTTTGATGCCGATGCGCTACATAGTCATTTTCGTCTATCTTGCCGTCGCCATTACAGGCATCGTCCTCATGTACTCGAACATCGGCAAGGAGCTCTTCCCCGCATCGGCCAGCAGTGAGTTTCGCATGAGAATCTCCGCCCCTACCGGCATGCGTGTAGAGGCGCTGGAAAAACGTGTCGACCGCACCATGCAGGAAGTGGCTGATGAAGTGGGACCGAAGAATGTCGAGAAGAGCCTGGGATATGCCGGACAGCAGCCGCCCATGTTTCCTATCAGTTCAGCTTTCTTGTGGACGAGTGGACCGCACCAGGCAGTTATGGATGTAGCGTTGAGAGAAGCAGCCAACATCAAGATGGGACCATTCAAAGATCGCTTGCGTAAACGGTTGCTTAAAGCGCTGCCTGATACCAAATTCTCATTCGAACCAGGAGATCTGGTCAGCCAGATCATGAACCTCGGTTCTCCCACACCGATCTCGGTGCGAGTGGCCGGACACAATTTGATCGCAGACAAGCTCTTCGCTGGAAAAATATTGCGAGAGATGGCGAAGATCAAAGGCTTGCGCGATCTGCAATGGGGACAGCCGCTCGACTATCCCACGTGCGAGGTCGATATCGATCGAGAACTTGCCGGGCAGCTCGGCGTCAATCCGGAAGATATCGGCATGTCTTTGCAGCCGGCCTACTTCTCCAGCAGATTCGTGCACCTGAGTTTGTGGAGAGATCCTGACAGCGGATTCTCATATCAGGTGCAGGTACAGGTTCCTCAGGATCAAGTCACGTCTAAAGACGACATCGCTCACTTCCCGGCTATGAACAGCCAGAAGCGGGTGCAAATGGAAGAACTTGATGCTCTCGAGGACCCGGACACAAACAAATCTTATCCGGGAGCAAAGACGCGTTGGCTGCAGCACCCACTCATTCAAGACGTGGCCAAAGTTAGCTATGGTGTCACAGACGGTGAATTCGACCGATGGAACATGATGCGAATGGTGTCACTCACCGCCAACATCGCCGGCGACGATCTCGGAAGAGTCGGGCAGGCTGTAAAAGATGCGATCAAGCGGGCCGGGCATCCTCCTGCCGGTGTGTTCGTCAATCTTGCCGGACAAGTTCCTTTGATGAACGACACGTTCTTCCATCTTGAAACAGGATTGCTCCTCGCCGTCGTTGTCATTACCCTCATGTTGTTGGCGTACTTCCAGGCAGCAAGAGTGGTGCTCATCGTTATGTCGACTACGCCTGCTATTTTGTTGGGCGTGCTCACGATGTTGACGGTCACCGGCACGACCTTGAACATTCAATCTTTCATGGGAGCAATCATGTCGACCGGGGTGGGAATTGCGAACGCTATTCTTCTTGTCGTGTTCGCGGAAGAAGATCGCCACAAAGGTAAGACCGCGGAAGACGCAGCCGTATTTGGTGCCCAAAGTCGCATGCGCCCTATTTTGATGACCTCAATCGCCATGGTGGCGGGCATGATACCAATGGCTTTGTCGAATGGGCAGAGTGCCTCTCTTGGACGTGCCGTCATCGGCGGCTTGTCCATGTCGACATGCTCAGTGCTGACTCTGCTTCCCCTCGTGTTTGTCATCATTCAGAAGACCGCACCAGTGCGCTCAACATCAGTTCACCCTGAGGACCTAGGCATTTAAAATTATGATGAAACCTGCAGTTACTCCACCACCTCCGGGACTGTTCACCAAGAAGAACGGAATCTTCGTGCTTGTGGTCTTAGCCCTTGCTGGACTGATGTTCTTCTTCATGAGCAAAAGCCACGACCAACCTCTGGAAGAGGAGAATGCACCGGCCCCCGCCGTGTCCCAAGTCAAAGTGGTGCCGGTAGTTTCCAAAACGCTGTTCCGAGAAGATCAACTGCCCGGCGAAATCAATGCGTATCAGGACGTACTGGTCTATCCCAAAGTCCCTGGTTTCGTACAGTGGATTGGTGTTGACAGAGGCTCGGTCGTGAAGAAAGGACAGGTCATGGTGCGCATGTACGCCCCTGAATACCTGGCTCGCCGAAACGAGGCTCTGGCAAGAATCGCGGCCGCCAAGGCGTCTCTTGCCGCGGAAGAGTCGCGGTTGGAAGACATCAAGGCAGAACTGAAAAAGCGGCAAGCTAATTTGCTGTCAGATCAATCGACCTATCAAAGAGTGTACACGGCATCCCTTGTTCCGGGTGTGATTGCGGATAACGATGTGGTGCAGTGGTCTCAGTCTGTACAACAAGATCAGCAAGACGTTAATACATTTATCAAACGCGTCAACGCTAAAAATCAAGAAGTGGGCATGCGCAAGCAGGAAGTGGAAGCGGAAGTGAGAGCGTATGAGAGCTTTTCCGACTTCGCATCATATCTGGAGATAACAGCGCCGTTTGACGGCTACGTTACCGAGCGCAAGATGCACGTGGGCAGTTTCGTCGGTCCTGATGGAACCGGGGCGTATCCACCGATCTGCCGAATCAAGCAGTTGGATCTTTTGAGAATCGTGGCTCCGGTTCCAGAGATTGATACCGCCGGCGTAACTGTGGGATCCCCGGTGAAATTCTCCGTGTCGTCATTTCCGGGTCAAATGTTTACCGGCTCGGTTGCTCGTATAAGCAACGACCTCGACAAAGATACGCGGACAATGCCGGTTGAGTTGAACTACTTCAATCCCTCGTATTCGGTTCTTCCCGGCATGTTCTGCAAAGTCTATTGGCCGACTCACAAGCCGAGCCAATCTTTGTTTGTGCCTGATACGGCTGTGGTATCAACACCGCTAACGACTTTTGTTTGCAAAGTCGAGAAAGGGACCGCAGATGGGAAAGGGACTGTAGATTGGGTGACGGTTCGCAAAGGGCAGATCATGGACGGCATGGTCGAAGTGTTCGGCAACATACACGAAGGCGACCTGGTTGCCAAACAAGGCAGCGAAGAGTTGCAAAATCAGTCAAGGGTAGAACCAGTTGTCGCGCCAGAGACGAAGCCAATCTCCGTGCAGCCTGACAAAGCTTCTGCACCAAACGGCTAGAGCTTTATCCACTTGCGGAGATTTATCTACTTTGCGGAGATTTATCCACTTTGCGGAGATTTAGCCACTTTGCGGAGATTTAGCCACTTCGCGGAGATTTATCTACTTCGCGGAGATTTAGCCACTTTGCGGAGCTTTATCCACTTGCAGAGCTTTATCTACTTTGCCGTAGCGAGAATTTGGTCGGCGCGGTTTTCCGCCGCTAAAGCATCGGCATTGCGACCGAGGCTGCGCAGCACCTGGGCGTAGTCTTTGAGACAGGCGGCGAGAAGAGGATCATCTTTGCCGACCGCTGCCTCAGTGCTGGCGACGGCCCATTTATAGAATGTGCACGACTCTTCGAGCCTGCCTTGATGTAGATAGAGGTATGCGAGGCCGTTGAGAATGCGAGCCGTTTCCAGGCTGTTAGGACCTAGCGCTGCTTGCGCCGTGTTCAGATCCGTTCTATATAATTCGCTCGCCTTATCGAAGTGTCCTGTTTGCATTTCAGTTGTTGCCAGTGCCGCGATTGCGTGTATGGTGAGCAAGTTGTTGGAGCCGTAAGCTTGCTTGTAGATCGCCACTGCCTTCTGCAACAAAGGCTCCGCTTCGGCGTATCTCTCTTGAGACATGTAGAACTGGGCCAGTCCGTTGAGATCGTTGGCTACTGATGGATGATTGGGACCGAGGGAATCGATGTCGGCAGCGATCATTTTCTGGTAACCGGACTCGCCCAGACCGTAGCGGCTTCGTTTCGTCAGGGCATCATCGATGACGTTGTACGCAGGAGACAAAGAACTGTCAGTCGTGGGTTGCTTCATCTGGCGAGAAATGATCATCGGATCTTCATTCGTCTGGTCTTGCCTGGAAGTGCTCAATTGGAACTTTTGCTGTTGCTCGAAATGCGAACCGTTGCCGGACGCCGGCATCGAATTGGGAACCACTGTGGAAGTAGAAGTGGACATGCCCGATTCGGTTTGTAGAATATTCGTGGCAGTCTGACTCGATGATGGCACCGGCTGGTTCGAAGGCGGTGTCGCCTGGTTCGAAGAGATTGCCGACTGGACCGAAGACGGAGTTGTCTGGTTGGTAGATGTTGCCGACTGGTTCGAATATAATGTCGTCGCGTTTGAAGATGTTGTCGGCTGGTTCGTTGATTTCGTCTTCCGGTTTGATGACGGGCGTAGTCCGTTTCTCTTCAGCACATCGGCCTGAAAATCTCGCATCAGGTCTTGGTTGGAATCATCGTTGCCTTTCAACAGTTCGCCGTAGTCTTTGACCAATCCCTCCATGTCGTCGCTTGAGGCGAGACTGGGATCTTTAGCCAGAATGGAGATTGAGCGTTGATAGTGCTGTTTGGCTTCGTCTTTGCGCCCGGAGCGAGCGGTGGCACGAGCAATACTATGTAGGTTTACAGCGACTGCAGGGCTGTAAGGACCGTAGTTCTTTTCGTTGATATGCAGGGCGCGGTTGTAATATTCCATCGCCGTGGTGTGGTCACCTTCCGATTCCTGAATAGAACCGAGAGCCATCAAAGCAGGAACGAGCTGTTTGGAATCGCCGCCATAGCGTTTCGCCTGTATTTCCAGCAACTTTTCATAGATAGCCTGAGCTTCTCTCGGTTTGAAGTCGAGGGTGAGAACATCTGCCAGTTTGAGCATGCACTTTTCAAGAGCATCGGAATGGCCCGCTTGCTCCTGCAGCAACCCGTATGCCTCGCGCAAGTATGCTTCGGCTTTGGTGAGATCTTCCTGGTTGAGGGCTGTGTCGGCTTTGCTGTACCAGTCGCGCCATGAGTCAGCGGCGTAGCTCGGTAGGAAAAGACCGCTCTGGGCGGAGATGATCACGCTCGCAGCGAGCAGGCGGCATATTGTGGTTCGGAAAGCGGAAATTGGCGTTCCCTCCGGTGGAAAAGCTCGGAAACATAATTTTCTCACAGTTTTCTCGCTACACCCAGTCATGTTGCGCGATTACACCCTCTTTGCTAGCGGGTGGGGCGGCCTCACCGGGAGACTTAAAAACATCTTCGCGCCCGGACAGGACGCCAGTCATGGCAACCTTATATACTCCATCGCAGCATGAAAAGGAGTTTTTGAGAGCGATGTCACAGGCATCGACCCTGACTGACAAAACCCGGCTGGGCACGAGCGAGCCGAACCGCGCCCGGCGCGGTCTCATTGCGGCATATCTGGGCGTTCTCATGATCGCATTTGCATGGTGGGCGGCGCGCGACCTGGAAAAGCGCGTTTTTTGGGCCGATGAAGGTTACACAGTGTTAATGCTGGGTCCGGGATTCTACGCTGCCGGCGACCTTTTCAATAGAGAGATAGAACCAGGAAAGGTTTACTCGAGGGAGCAGATTCGCACCGCTTTCGACATAAAGGATCGGACTGACACACCGATTTTGGGCACGCTCCAGGTTCTTACAACTCAGGAACACCGGCACGTTCCTCTCTACTTCTCTCTGGCTTCGATTTGGTGCAAACTCTTTGGCACCACAGTCGGTGCCCTCCGATCTCTTTCCCTCATCTTTGCAGTGTTACAAATTCCGGCCATGTACTGGTTTGCCTCCAGCCTTCTCAGGTCACGATTGGGGGGATGCATTGGAGCCGCGCTGGTTGCTGGTTCACCCTTCCACATGATCTATGCTCAAGAGGCGAGGCCCTACAGTCTGTGGGCACTGCTCACGATGGTTTGCAGCAGTCTATTACTTGTGGCGATGCGCCGAAATCGTATCGGTGTGTGGGTCGGGTACGGTGTTTCCCTGGTAGCCATGTGCTATACCCACATGTTGGCGTTGACCACGGTGGCGGCGCAGGCGGTATTTGTTTGGACCAGAGAAGGCTGGCGCAAGTCCGACAATTGGCGCCGGTTTCTTATAAGTGCAGGAATCGCATGTGCAACGGCGGTGCCCTGGGCGATTGTCGGTGCCATTGAATACAGCCACAAGCCCACGAATTACACCCATATTCCAGTTACGCCCCAGGAATTTGCTGGTAGATGGCTTGATAATCTGACGCTTCTGTTTTGCAGTTTGCCGTCGCTGCCATTGAATGTAATCGTTGTACTGGAGATTGTTGCAATTGCCCTGCTGTTTGTTCCGAAAGATAAAACAGCGAGAAACTTTTTGCTGCCCATGATTCTGTTTTCAGTGGCACCACTTCTGGTGCCGGATCTGATTCAGGGAGGACAGCGAAGCCTGGCACTAAAGTACATGACTCCTGCTGTTGTTGCTGGTTTTGCAGCGGTGACGTCGGCTTTGACGGCGGGGCTGCTTGACCGGAACCGCTGGGCGAAGATCGTATCATCCATTTGCTTGACTTTGATTCTAGGGCTTGAGCTCGGATCTGCTGCGGGATACTACTACAGCGGCTTCAACCGTAAAGTGCCGGGCGAGTTCGTCAAGTTGGTACGGCAACTGCGTATGATGAAACAGCCGGCGATGGTCATAAAGTCTATAAATGTTGTCGAAAACCACAGAGCCCTATACGGCAAGGCGATTGCAATGGATATGGCATTTGCTGCCCCGATAAACACTCAGTTCGTTTATTACGGATCCGCTGATGTTCCGGCGATGCCGAAACAATGGAACGAGGCAATCTACATCGGCTGGAACAGGAAGGACCTTGCCGCTTTCCCGGCCGGCTTCACTGCCACCAAAATAGAACGCGATCTCTGGCTAGTCTCGAATCAAAAACAAGAGATGCCGGCAGAGTCTGATATGCCTACTACGGTGCCTGAGTCAGAATCCGAAGACAACTAGCTGGTTGATGAGTGAGTTTGCATGAGTACGACTAAGTCACCTGCTAAAGCATCATCGACAGTTCAGGATGGAACAGGCGACCTGCACAGTGGAACCGGCTTGGTTCAGGGTGGAACAAGCCAAGTCTCCGCGTTGCCCAGGGAAAGTTTCTCTCGTTGGTTGATGTGGAGTTGCGTTCTGATCGCCGTAATTTTGCGAGTGGTCGAGTATGTCAATAATCGATCTTTCTGGTACGACGAAGTCGCCCTGGTACAAAATATTATTCATCGCAGCTATCCACTGCTGATGCAGCCTCTGGACCACGAACAGGGCGCCCCTCTTTTGTTTTTGTGGATAGAGAAATTCGTCATCAGTCGATTTGGAATTAGCGAGTATGCGTTCAGGTTGTTTCCGTTTGCCTGCGCACTGCTTTCGGTGCCAATGTTTGTCACGCTGGCACGACGATTCTTGAAGTCATGGCAACTGGCGTTTGCCGTGGCGTTGTTTGCCTTCGACGATGTGTTGATTCGTTATTCGTCTGAAGTGAAACAGTACGGGCCTGACGTGGCGTTGGGTTTAGGCATTACTCTTGCAGCCCTCAAGTACTCGGAGAGCCGGTCTTTGGGATGGCTTCTCGCTGTGACCGGCATCGGTGCAGTAGCTATAGGGTGCTCATTCCCGGCGGTTCTGGTGGCGGGAGCGGTGGCGATAGCAATGGCTGTTTCCCTGCCCAAGAATTCATGGCGTAATCTTGGGCACTTCGTTTTTGCGACGTCGGCCTGGGTCGCAAGTTTTGCTGCTTTGTATCTGTGCCAGTTGAGAAACCTGGCACCGCTGAGAGTGCAGTTGGAGTTGTATCCAGGCGATGCTTATGTGCCGCATACGATCTTGGAAATCATGCAATGGGCGCCCCGCATGATGGACCAGTTTAGCCGCAGAACACTAGGTCTGGCATTGCCGGCATCGTATCTCATAGCAGTGGGTATCTATTTATTCGCTCGCCAACGAAAACTGCAATCCTCAGATAAATACGACGACTGCCTCCAGCGCGATATTTTCGTTCTCGCATTTCCTCTGGTGCCCATGCTGATCTTGTCCTGCATGCACCTCTATCCGATGATGGGCCGATTCCAATTATTTCTGGCGCCGATGTCATTCATATGTATTGCGCGCTCGCTCTCGCTGATCTCGAATCGATTCATTCTGCGAGTCATTGTGGCAATTGCAATTCTGTTCTATCCAATCTCCTGCCAGGCTAAGTTTCTGATCCATCCTCGCTGTTTGGAAGATGTTCGAGGTGCAGTTCAGTATTTGCGGGCTCATCGGCAGAATGGGGACGCGATCTTTGTGTTCAACCGATCGGCTGATGCCTTTCAGTATTATTCGCGGCTCTATTCATGGGATTGGTCTAATGTGATTGTGGGCGACACCACTGAGATAAGCGACCCCAACTGGAATGAGCAAATTTTAAAATCATCGAGAGGCAAGAGCCGAGTCTGGATTTTGGCGTCACACCGGCTGGTTGGGTTGGACCCGGCGCCGTGGTATTCGTCCATGATTCACTGGTTTGACTCGTCCGGCAGGCTGATTCAGAAGCAGGAGTTCGTTGACGCCGAGGTTCGAGAGTACGACCTGTCGCATCAGGAACCGCATATATAGCCGTGTAAACACCGCCGGCTAATATATATTTTCTGTCTTATGAGGGCTGAGGCAGAATATAATAGAACGGTCGTGCACAGCGGCTCGGCGACCTTATTTGCCCTCTACATCGGGCGCATTTCTCTTCGCGAAACACCGTAACCTTTGCCAAACTCCAGCGATAACAAGATAGCAATCGTAGGCATGTCCTGTTTGTTTCCGGGCGCGCCGGATCTGGCTGCCTTCTGGTCCAACTTGATTAACGGCGTCGACAGCACTCGTGATGCATCGGAATCGGAGTGGGATCCGCACAGATATTTCAATCCGAATCCAAGCTCGTTCGAAGAGATTTACTGCCGGCGTGGTGGTTTCATCACCGATATAGCTGATTTCGATCCGATCAAATATGGCGTCATGCCGAACAGCGTGCAAGGTTCGGATCCCGACCAGCTCCTGGCGCTGCGCGTGGCCAGCGATGCTCTTGCTGATGCAGGTTATGGTCGAGCCAATCATGAAAACAATAACTACGAAGTAGTGCTCGGGAGAACATCAGCCCCGGGCGCTGGTTCCATTAATCTCATTCAGCGCGGTCAGACCATCTCTCAGATGATGGACGTGATTCGCTCCCTCAATCCTCGCTTTTCGGAAGATGATCTGCGAGCTATCGAAGATGGGCTGAAGGCGTCTCTTAATCAGTGCAACTCCGATACGATACCAGGGGTAATGCCCAACGTTCTGGCGGGAAGAATCGCGGGACGGTTTGGATTCAAAGGTCGGAGCATTGTTCTTGATTCTGCCTGCGCATCATCTCTGGTGGCGGTGGAAATTGCCATACGCGATCTATTGTCGGGACAGTGCGATTTGGCGTTGGCGGGCGGCGTGCATGTAAACGCCTTCGCTTATTTCTACCAGATGTTCTGCGGGCTAGGGGCCCTGTCGAAGGCGCAGCAGATTCGTCCCTTTGATGACAGTGCCGATGGCACCATACTCGGTGAGGGGTTGGGAATGGTGGTGCTCAAGCGATTGAGTGATGCCGTCGCCGATAAGGATCGAATTTACGCTGTCATTTCCGGCATAGGTACATCGAGCGATGGGCAGGGCACAAGCATGCTGGCACCATCAAGTGACGGCGAAGCTCTGGCGCTTTCGCGGGCTTATGACATGGCGAAGGTATCACCCAAATCAATCGCTCTTTTAGAAGCGCATGGGACAGGAACACCTTCGGGCGATGTCGTCGAGATGCAGGCGATTCACAAAGTCTTCGGCACCGACGATGCTCCGTGGTGCGCCATCGGCTCAGTCAAGTCGATGATCGGCCACACTCAAGCTGCCAGTGGAGTGGCAGGACTGATCAAGACGGCACTTTCTTTGTACCATCGCGTTCTCCCTCCCACTTTGCACGTTTCTACACCCAACAAACAAGTCGATTGGGAGACATCTCCTTGCTACATCAATACGGAAGCGCGCACCTGGATTCATCCGAAAGTGCATCCGCAAGTTCCTGAGATTGGGCGCGAGCAGCTTCAACTCTCTGATGTTTCCGAACCACGCAGAGCGGCAGTAAGTGCTTTTGGATTTGGTGGCGTGAATGCTCACGTCGTGTTGGAAGAGTTCGATGATGAGCTCGAATCGGAGCGACCTAGCCTGTTGCATTCCTGGCCTGCGGAGTTGTTCTTATTTACTGCGGACTCGAAGGATGAACTGCTTGAGTCGTTGCTGAAAGTCCGCAAATATTTGGAACTGGATCCGTCGTGTTCGCTGCGAGACGTTGCCTACACTCTTGCGAAAGCTGCCATGGATCCAAGGGGAGCCATTCCGGCGAAGAAAGGTCTGGCTGAAGCAGCGGGGAATCCGAAAGGATTCGTCACGGCAGAAAAGCGTGAGCGTCTGGCGATAGTGGCATCTTCAATGTTCGACCTGACGGTGAAGATGGATGCTGCTATTAGTGGACTGCAGCATGGTTCGAGTCCACAAACTCAGGATGTCTATTTCGTTGAGCAATCGGATCAGGTTCCTGGCAAGTTGGCTTTTGTCCTGCCTGGACTGGGGGCAGCCTATCCCAACATGCTGGCGGAACTCTGTTTCAACTTTCCTGATGTTCGAGCTGTTTTCGATTATGTTGATCAGCTTGCCATTAGTTGTGACGCTGATGTATTGCCCAGCAAAAAAGTGTTCCCTCGCCCGTTTAACACCGTCACCGAAAGCGCCGCTACTCTGGCAGCAATGGATTCCGCTGTGGTCACGGTGCTCTTGGCTGAGTACGCGTTGTACACGATTTTCGAAAAGTTGGGTGTGAAACCGGATGTCCTGCTCGGGTGCAGCACCGGCGAATTTGCCGCTCTCACTATGGGTGGTGCCGTTGATATTCTGGAGGCGGCGCCGATGTTCTTCCGCCTGAGCACGACGGTGTCGCGTTCGGTGCCCAGGGAGAAACTGGCTGAATTGCGATCGGCCATGATTTTCGGCGACTATGAGCAGGTCGAGGACGCGCTAGCGTCTGTGGAAGATCTATATCTAGGGGCAGCGCTATCTCCATCGCAGTCGATTATCTCTGGGTCGCAAGCCGCCATCACCGAAGCGATGGAGATCTTGACGGAACTCGAGGTTCTCGCCACTGTTCTTCCCACTGCCATTCCTTATCACACTCCGCTCGTGGCTGGGTTTGTCGACCACGACAATGATGAACTCATGCAACTTCCCTTGCAGGCGACGACAACGCCGGCATGGTCGTGTGCCAGCACGGGACCGTATCCATCTGACGTAGCTGAAATGCGGCAGATGACGACTGATCTTTTTACTCGCCCTATTCTCTTGAAGAAAACGATCGAGGCTATGTACGCCGATGGCGTAACGCAGTTTGTTGAGATCGGACCGAAGGGCGCTCTTACAGCACTGATTGCCGATATTCTCGACGGCAAACCTCATATCGCTGTCGCCTCCAACTATTCGAACATCTCGTCTGTGACCCAGATTCTTCATTGTCTGGCAGAACTCTTCGTTCGCCATGTTCCTATGACATTGGATTATCTGTTTGCCAGACGTTCGCCCAACCTTCTCAAATTTGACGGCAGTTCGGCGCCGAGGCGCAAACCGATCAAACTCAATTTGCAGTACCCCGCCGTTACTTTGTCAGAAGCTGTCGTTGACGAGCTGAAGGCAACAAGCGCCGCTTTCATTGAGCCTGTGCAATCAGAGCTACTTGCGGATGCCGGGACTAACGGGCATCACGAAATCGTTTCGACCCGAAGAACATATATTGATGAATCCTCTGAATCGAATGGACCCTCTGAATCTTATGGATCCTCTGAATCTTATGATGAATCCAATCAGCCCAAGCGGTTGGATGCTCCGGAGTTAACCGATGATCCCGCTCTGCAAATCATGCAGAGTTATTTGAATCAATTGAACGAGTTCCATCAAAATCTCATGGGTGTGCAAGAGTCCATCATGGGCGCATACCTTGCCCAGGATGGAGACAGCGACGAAATTGTTGAGGAAGTGCCGCAGCAAAACTCTACTTGTCCTCTTGTGCAAACGGGATTGAGTAACTGGCAGGTGGATGGAACCGAGGCTGAAGCCGAGGTGCTCCTCACCATCGACTCGCATCGATATTTGAGAGATCACGCCATCGGCGGAGTCGTCTCTGACACCGACAGGGTTTACCTGATGCCATTGACGGTGGCGTTGGAGATGATGAGTGAAGTGGCCGCCAATCTGGTACCGGGTTTCCTCGTAACCAAGCTGACGGAAGTGAGAGCGTTCAAGCGCATTCGTGTGAGCAGTGCGGGACTGAAAGTGCGGGTCCGGGGCGTTCGTCAAAGCGACAGCACAGTCGCCGTCCAGATAGAGGTTCTCGATGGTGGCGTCGCCGGTGCTACGGCGCCCTCGATGCAGTGTCGCGTTCATTTTGGCGATCACTATCCACCCGTTCCCAATTGGAATCTTCCGGCGGAGCCGGCTCGGACACCGCGAATCGATCCTGCGCATTTGTACGGACAGCAGTCGATGTTTCACGGACCGCTCATGCAGTCGGTGCGTCAGCTCGAATCTACCGGCAAGCAGATAACCAGGGCAGTTGTGGAAGCGCGCCCGGCTGTAAACTGGTTCCCCACAACAAACTCTCCTCAGTTTGTGCTCGATCCTTTGCTGTTGGACAATGTCACTCAGCCGGTGCTGTTTCATCTCTTCGAGAACGATGAAGAGGTGACGGCGCTGCTTCCGTTTTTGGTCGAATCGCTCGATTTGTTTGCTGACTTGCGATCGCTGCGGGGCGGGCTGAGAGTGCACGCATATTTGAATTCAGTGACTTCGAAGGGAACTGAGGCTGATGTCTATTTGACCGATGGCAACAATCTTTTGCTGGCGCGGTTCAACTCCATCACCAGCCGGCGCATCGCCCTGACACCGAAATGGAAGGCGCTTGTGGCGCATCCAGCGCGGAGTTTCATCACATCAACTATCCAGTCGCTGGGGGCGGGAGACGATCGTTTAGCCAGCTCCATGCTCCGATTCGATCAACTGCCTGATGACGATTCGACTCTCAACTGGTGCCTCGACTATGTGCTCAGTGCGGACGAGCGCGATGCTTATGACGCGTTGCCGAACATGCCGCGCAAGCGAGAATGGCTGGCTGGGCGCCTGGCGGCGAAAGATGCCGTGCGCAGATTGCTGCTGCCGTTCGCGCCTGAGCTGTGTCCTGCTGATGTGGTTATTGGCAGCGATGAGCAAGGCAAGCCGGTAGTGCGGGGTCCGTGGCTGCCGAAGTTGGGATGGGCGCCGCTCATTTCCATTAGCCACAAGCAAGGAGTAGCGGTGGCGATTGCCGCCCGCGACGTCGACTTCAGCGGCATCGGCATAGATGTAGAAGAGATCGTGACTCGTGATGAAGGGTTCGAGCGTTTGGCGCTCTTGCCGGAAGAGATAAAAGAGATCGAGCCGGTCGACAAAACGCTGCGAGATTCGCGCATGACCCAGTATTGGTGCGCTAAAGAGGCAGCCGGGAAAGCGTTGGGAACGGGCTTATCGGCTAATCCCAAGTCTCTTAAGGCGAGCTTGACGGAGTCGCAAGGTCAAAACGCCCGTCTGGTGGTCACTAACGGCCATGATACCCCAGCCATGATCGCCCACTGTTCAGTGGAAGAAGGACTGGTCCTCGCGTTTACGACAGTGGATGCTCGGCGTTAGTCGAAAACAAAGACGCGGGCCAGCCGAGTCAATTCTTTTGTCGCGTTGGAAATGGCGTTACGCTGCGCGTTAACTCGCTAGGCACCGCCTTTGATATCATGGAACAACAAAGAGAGCTGCTAGAACGTTTCTACCGGGGCCAGCCCATCACAAAATTTGCCGGAAGCTTTGTACTGGGGCGATATGACGAGCGTTCCCGCGCTGTCTATGAAGCCCCACTTGGTCCCAGACTTCACAGAAGCCAGATTATCGGAAAACGGATCGGCGCCATCATACACTGAGGCGATCACCATTTTTCCATTTTTGTTTATGTAACCCCATTTGTCGGCAAGCCAGCTTTTGTAGCCAAAACCGAGTTTGTTGTAGTGCCCGGTTTGAACCGCGGCCAACCCCTGCGAGAATCTGGACGCAGCATTGAATTGAGGCTCAATCACCAACTTGCCTTGCTTGTTGATAAATCCCCAGCGATCCTGAGTGTTCTGTATGTGTCCCAAACCTACTGCCGCCATCCCTTCGGAAAAGATGGTCACCGAGTTGAATTGCGCTGGAATCACCATCTTGCCGGAAGTATCGATAAACCGAAAGGGAAGACTGCTGTCATATTCGCCGTCTTGTTCACCTGACATGACGATGCCGGCACTACCACTGGAGACCGCCGCCAATCCATCGCCGAAATTCGTCTGAGACTCGAACTCTCCACGAATGACGAACTTCCCATCACGGTTTATGTAGCCGGTGTCAGATTCTCCATGAACTTTAGCCAAGCCCTCTTTAAAGCAATCGACCCGCTCAAATTGGGGTTCGATCACAAGCTTTCCAGTTTTGTCGATGAAGCCCCACTTGCCTCGGCGTGCATTCGCGAGTTCCCATCGAGCAACATCGGTTTTTTCATCGGGTACAGAGGGGGTGACGGCTGCCAATCCCTCTGAGAAAGCATGGGCCTCTTCATACTGCGGCTTGATTACAAAGCTACCCAACTTATCGATGTAGCCCCACTTTCCATTCACTTCAACAGGCGCTAAGCCTTCGGCAAAGTCGCCGGCGTTTGCGAAATTGGCTGCGATTACCATCTTTCCTGTCTTGTCGATGAAACCCCAGTGGTCTTCATCAGCAGAGAATACGGGCACCGCATTTAATGCTAAACAACCAGCAATTGCACTAACACAGAGTTTTTTCATCGCACTATTCCTCAAGAGAGAGGAATAGCGTAGCGCAGGTTTCGTTTAAGTTACGTCAAAACGAAATAGAGGGTCGCGAAACTCTCAGTCGCCATGGCATACCTATATGCTCGAATTTTCGAATCGAGCGCTGCCCGGAGGGGAAGAGTGCGTTTAGACGGTCTGGAGAACGCTCAACTTCGGAACCGCATCGCCGTCGAGGTAGGTGCGCAGCTGATCTAGAGTGAACTGCACTCCGGTCAAGAACTCACCGAATTCGCCATACTTAGCGCTGGCTTCGTCGAAGCGCATCTCGTAAACCAATTTCTTGAAGACGATGGCATCGTCTGCATACAGATCGACGCCCCATTCGTAATCGTCATAACCGATCGATCCCGAAATTACCTGGGTGACGAGACCGTGATAGTGTCGTCCAATTCGCCCATGGTCAAGCATCAACTTGGCGCGTTCGTCGAAGGGCAACATGTACCAGTTGGCTTGAGCCTCGCGCTTCTTATTCATTGGATAAAAACAGACATAGCGACGCTGGGGAACCTTTGCCCAGAGGCGACCGGCATGACGGGGATTGGCCTCTTCCTTTTTGACGAGCTCGTCGAAAGCGGCTTTCCACTCGTCCGAGTCCGGCTTGAGGTTTTGCTCTGCCAGGGTGGCGTGAATCTTGCCGGTAGCTTCGTACATGCCAAGTTCGAGAATTGAGACGTATGACGTCGTCGGCGTCAAGAACTCAGCCAGGTCCGTTTTGTCGAGCGCCGTCTGGGCTAGGGCCAGACCGTCAAAATCACGGCTGTAATGAGTGAGCATGAGATCGGCTTTGTGCCCGAGTATCTGAGCCAGACCGATATCGCTGTCGTTGCTGTCCTTGAACTTGCTTAAAGCCCGGGTGGCCGCTTCGGTGATTTCTTCCCGGTCTTCCGGGGTCAGTAAGTCCCAGGCGATGCGGTCGAACGCGAACATGCGGTGGAGAATCCACCAACTCTCAAGGGACTCTGGAACGTTTGGGTCGCGCATTGCTGAACTCCTGAGCGGAACGAACTAACAGTCTAGGGCAAAGCCGCCTGGCAGAGGGCGATGATAACCAAGTCTTTGCAAAATTGGAACCAGAACCCACCAGATCCCGGCACAGAGAGTCCCACAACGGCGAAAATCTAATGGCTGGCGGATTGTTGGGGTGCTCACGGGATGTTCACATTTAAGAAACTATGATGAACTAGGAATTCGTAAACTCTTAGTTTCGTAATTTTCCTACTGACAACTCGCCAGAAGCCATCTACACTTAATCTGGAATTTGGACAGCAAGCATGAACCCACTGCATCGCGACCGGGGATTGCCTGAGCTCTCGCTCAGGGGCCTGGCTAAGCAAATATGCCATCTCTCCGAAAGAGTTCTGGTACAGCCAAACAAGTTCCAACCGATAGGCTCAAATGGTGGACCCATGCTATCAAGAAGATTGGATGGCGGCATCAACCAGAGTACCCCTCTGTCCGGACAACGGGAGCCTCTCGATTTTGCTCCTCCAGGCGAACGCGATGAACGCGAAAATACGGATGCATACATGAGCACCTACCGTGCCAAGCCAATTTCAAAATCAGAAACGGCGAACGCTATCGCTAAGCCGTACGCGCGCAATCGGGTGCTGCCGAAAACCCTGGGGATGCGCAAGAGCCCGATGAGTCGGTTCCTCCAATTTTTAGGAAAGTCCGATAGCGGACTTTCAGTTCAATCGCTGCTTAAAGAAGAAACTCCGTTTACCGTTAAGCGCGGCAGAACGACCATTCGCTTGAAGCTAGCCGGCACAATTCTGTGTATCTATATAGCTCTCATGAGCTCAGCCGGATTCATGTTCCTCGGCAAGGCTTTCGTCATGCACTATCTCTGGGTCGCCGTGGTGTACGGCTGTTTCCTCTGCTATTGCAATGTCGTTATCGCCAAAATTACTCAACGTCATTTCTTCGGACGATTGCACAAGATCGTTTATTCGAGCACAGATGTAACCCTGGCGGCTGGCGATATGCCGAAGATGCGCAACTCGGTGTTGTGGCTTCCCTGGATGGCATCACTGCGCGATCTTTTCGCCTGGATGGTCACCAACTTCATTTATTGCTTCGCTATCGTGAGACCGTTGGTCATTTTTACCCACGATACGGCGCTGCCGCAAGATCCAGCATACTGGCTCAAGGCGTTCACTCTGTTGACGTTCCCGTTGTCGCCGCTGGTTTTGATGGCGGCGTTGTTGGCCTACTCCGCTGCGACTGGGTCTTACGTCAAATTTTTCTTCCGCAAAGGCGAGTACGAGCAGTACAAGTTTGCCCTCACTCAAGACATGCGGCGCTACCTATATATAGGATTGTTCGGTTACACGTTGACCGTGATCATGTTCGCGCTCAATGTCAGCCTGGACAGCCACAACTTCACCTCCATTCCTCAGGCGCTGCAAGCTGCCAAAGACACGGAAGCGGTTGGCTTGTATTTGCTCGTAGTTGTCTGGTCGTTGTTGGTATATCTCTCCAGTCAGGAAGCACGCACGCATCGGCGCTTGAATCCGGCTCTGGAAGCCCGTTCGCAGTCGATGACGCCCATGGACAAACGCTGTCCGAAGTGCCGGTTGGTCGTAGGATTCGGTATTGATATATGCCCGCACGACGGAACGCCGTTGACCTTCAGAGGCGAAGAAGAGTCGTTCGGATCGAGCTATGAGTTTCTCGAGGAGATCGCTCGCGGCAGCATGTGCGTGATCTACAAAGCCCGCCATCGTTTGTTGAGCAAAGTCGTGGCGATCAAAATGCTCGACACTCATTATGTCTCCGACCCGCATGCAGCGCAGCGATTCGCTCATGAAGTGCGTTCCGCCAGCTTGTTGCAGCACCCCAACATCGTTTCGTGCGTCGACGCGGGTCAGTTTGAATCACAGAAACTTTTCTTGGTCATGGAATATTTGCACGGAAATACTTTATCCGGTTTAATTCGAAAGGCGCATGGCGGCTTGACTGTCAAAGATTGCATCAAGATCTTCATGCAGATCTGCAACGCCATGGCATACGCGCATGAGAACAAAATTTTGCACCGCGATTTGAAACCAGGGAACGTGATGGTCATTGACGACAACGGCGTCATGACCGTGAAGGTGTTGGACTTCGGTATCGCCAAACTGTTGGAAGGAACCGCCGGCAACCTGACCAAGACAGGTGATGTCTTCGGAACGCCTGATTACATGAGCCCAGAGCAATGCCTGGGACAGCCTCTGGATATGCGCACCGATATCTATTCGATGGGCTGCTTGATGTACGAGTCCCTGACAGGCATGCAACCTGCTGCCAGCGACAACCCGTTTGCCACCATGTACAAGCAGATAAACGAAGATCCTCTGCCGCTCAAGCAGTTGCGCCCCGAATTGGCCAAGACTCCTCTGGTCGAACTGATAGTATCACGGGCGATGGCAAAGGA
>Ga0206838_10089_pt1 | contig 29442 bp, 22 predicted proteins | sample Alteio_BWOrgCont_26_FD_152879 | JGI IMG/M metagenome (GOLD analysis project Ga0206838, IMG submission 152879) | Enriched cells from forest soil in Barre Woods Harvard Forest LTER site, Petersham, Massachusetts, United States -... | ecosystem: Environmental > Terrestrial > Soil > Temperate forest >...
TAAGCCAGTGCCCGATCAAGTGGTGAATGCAGGAGCAGCCTATAAACCTCTTGATTTAAAACAATTTATTCACTGCCCCGACGCCCACACTCAAGTGCGCTATCGGGCGGCTTTGGAGGATGGGCGTGCTGTACCGCAGGGACTGGGGTGTGCGGCGGATGGGGTGTTTTCCGGGATACCGGGTCATGGCACCGAAGGTACTTATGTCGTCGCAGTGACGGTGCAAGATGTCATGGAAGGCGAGGAGCTGCAGGTTCGTTTTAACCTGCTGATCAAGCCGGCCAACCGAGCCCAGCAAGACGACCTTCTCAAAGACTTGAAAACCCAAGTGTGGGAAGCGGTTGGCAAGGGAGAGCCCTTACCCACGATGCCGGAGTTGAGCGGCATCTTTAACTGGCCCGTAACGGCCTTTGATATTTATTATCTCCTGGAGCGTTTCGCTTATTTAACTATCTGGGATGCTTACAACATGGATGCGCCCGGCAAATGCCTGCCACTGAATTTAAAAAGCGCGAGTGCGCTCTACCAGGTGGTGGATCGCGGCAGCTGTATTGTGGCCTCGCCCAAAGATTTGTTCAGCAATGAGCGCACGCCGAACGATGCTTTAATCACAGCGCGTGCTATGGCCGAAGAAGTTCACAAGCGGGGCTGGACCATCGAGTTCAGCGGCTTCGATAAAATGGTCCGGGCAGCCTGGGTACGCTTACAGGTCCTTGGAAAGCAACAAAATAAGTTCACGGAAATTCTGCATTATGCAGCGCCGGCAGAAGATACTTTGATCTATACTAGAGAAGTAGGCGCGATGAGCGATCAAAAGCCAACAATTTGATTTTAAAAGAATAATGAAGTGAGGAGGGGTGGTTATGGCAGCAAGCGGTGCACCGCAAAGTGGTAACGTGCAGAATAATAACGCACAAAATACTAGCGCCCCCAATAGCGCCCCGAATAATAGCGCGACAAATCCCCGGACAAAAAAGCACAAACCCCTTCCAGAGGCGTCACAAGAAACCCGCGATTTGGTGAACGATATTGCCAATCTAGTGGGTAAAGTCCCGCAGGATTTGCCTGTGGTCATCAAATTCGATGCGCCGGACAGCCCTTTTCATAAGGAATTAGAAGAATTTAAAACAGAGCTTGGAAAAAAAGGTTGGGATCAGATTTTAGTTCCCATTCCGTATAATAGCTCCGGAGGAGTAACCCCCCCCCGGCAGATTACAACGCTCCAAGAAGCCGCAATCGATTTTTATGAACACCGCTTTAAAAATATTTTTAAAGAAATACATCAAAAAGCCTTGCAAGGCGAACCGTTTGATCCAGTAGAGTGGAAGAAAAAAGTGAAAGAGGCGGTGGAGAAAGAGCTTCGGGGTTATATTGAAAATCAACAAATCCTCAAAGAGCCCTCGCAGACGCTTCTAAATGAGCAAGACAAGCTGAGTACAATTTTAGAAGAGACAGGACAAGATCTTGGGTTAGCCTCGAATCCTCTGACTGCTGCTAGCATTGGGGAGGTGAAGGATCATCTAAACGTTGGGACGGTAACAATTAACGCGGCGCATGCGCTTCGCACTCAAAGCCTTCAGGATCAAAAGGATTTAGAAGGTCTCTTGGATAATATCAAAACTTTAGCGGAGCGAGAAGCGGGAGAGCGAGCCCAGGCGGCTGTTTCTGGTGCTGCCCCGTCTGATCAATTCAAACTGCATCTGGAGCAATATAGTGATCCTCACTATTCTGATCAAGTGAAGGATGATTTACATAAAAAAGCCCCTGAGCGAAAGGATAAAGAGGATAAGCTGCTTGCTATGGGCGATCCCAATGCGTATGTAGACGTTCCGGCAGCCCAAGCTGATTTGCAGGCTCTAAAGCAAACGTTGAATGAGAAATATGAACGGAGGACGCAACTCGGCTTAGAGCTCAAGAAAGAGCAGCAAACACTGAGTGAGTTTAAGGCGCCGCTAACACCTCGGCAAACAGAAAAGCAGCGCGCTGCAGCTCAGCTTCATCAAAACCTGCTGGCGGAAGAGAAAACGCTTAATCTTCAAATTGATGCTATGTCAAAGCGCTTTGCTTCTCTAACCGGGGCGATCGATCGTTATGTTCTTGTTGATGCTGAGTATCAAGCGCTTCGGAAGGCAGAGCGTGAAACGAAAGGCATTGCCGGTCTTCAGAGGTCTGTGAAAACAGCATATGACAAGTCACCGGATGAATTAAAAACAGCGATTGATGATATGCAAACAGTAAGTAAGCAGTTGCGGATGGTTCAAGAGAGGCCCGATTTAGTGAGTCAGAAGTTGCGGACCGCGCAACGATGGCCTGATTTAAGTGAGGTGAAGAACCATACACGCTTTGTTGGAGAAGAGGTTGCGCCAGTTGCTGAGAGAATTCTGCGTCATGAGTTTCTTCGCGCGAAAGTACCGGGCGTTATCGCAACTTCTAATTTACAGCAACAGGTTGCAGCTGCTGTGGACCACGCTACTCCTGCCATTGTGAAAGAGCTGGATAAGCTGATTCCGCCGATTTCGACAGATCCTAATGTTCCAACGGATCCTCTGCGTACTGCCTTTGATAATCTAAAAACGGCCAACTTCCCCCCGAATCGATTTCAGGAACTCATGAGCTTGGTCGATAAAACGCAAGGGCTAAACAATAATGAGGAGTTGAGTCATCTAGCCAACTGTGCTCGGCTGGCGCAAAATATTGAGCAAGAACTCACAGTTGCTCCTTCCACAGATGTTACACAGGGCCGCAAAGTCTTCGTCGATCAGTTAGAGCAGTTGCAGTCTTTATCGCAAGAGCAATTCGGGAGACAGAAAAATTGGTACTTGGCGGAAAAGGAGACGGCCGTCGAGACAAAGTTAACGACGGTCAAGAATAATCAAGAGAGTCAAATTGTTGCTCAGACGAAGCTTCAAGCAGATCTAGTGAGTCAAGCCACGACGGTAAAAAATGAGTTGCGAATGAAATTGAGTCCATCTCTGCAAGATGTACTAAAGCAATTGGATGTGCATGAGGCTAAGCCTCCTACGGATTCGATTGGGCAAGCAGACCATGCAGCGCTAAAACAAACAAAAGCCGAGTGGAAGAATTCAACGGATAGAGGCTACTTAGACAAAATTCAGGAAATCGATGACCAGCTCAAGCACGCCACGGATGCAAGCCAGGCTTTACAAAAGGCCGATGATAGTAGCAAAACAATGTTGAAAGAAATGCAAGATAAAGCCACCCACATGCTAGATAAAACAGCAGCCGAGCATTTTTCCTTCATGACCACGCATTTGCACCGGCAAAAAGCCGGTGTTCGTACCGCTATGACGCGGAAGCAGTGGGGCTGGGACCCCGCTAAGCATCAATATTATTGCGATCAACACCGCCTCGGAGGTCAAGGAAATTTAAGCACAGGAAGAAAAGAGGACGATCTCGTGGCTCTCGCGGGAGGTGGGACGATGGTTACCTATCAACCCGGCTTGATTTATAACACCCACGACGGTATTGCTAGCCGAAGAATTGCATTTACCGAAGAAGAAAACAAGGATGCTGGCAGTAAGGTCATGGTCGCCAAAGTGCTGAAGTCCACTACCTTTATGGAAGCCCTGAAGACGGGCAAGTGGGACACCTGGGTTTTTAGTCCCTTGAGCCCCTCGACCGGCTATTACAATGCCTTCCTGCAGTTCGACAAAACTAAATTTCGAGCTAACAAAGGCGCCGAGTTTGACTTCTTAATGGCGGCCGGCGCGACCCAAGTCAGCGCGATTCCACCGGCTTCAGCGATGAAGGCTTTTTCCTCATCACGGGAGCACGGGATAGACATGCGAGGCGATCTTTTTGACCAAATGAACTTGTCCATCGATTTGATCGCAGGCAAGCAGTTGAATATCTTTCAAGCCGATAAGCTGCCTTCAACGCTGGACTTGAAGGACCATTTTAAGAATAGTTACCTGCTTACCGGGTCGCAGGGAAGTTATGCAATGCATTACATTGATGAAAAGGGAGTAGAGCATAAATCGAAATATACTCCGGAACAGCTAGAAGCCCATTTCCGGGAAAGCGACGTATTAAAAAGAAATCCTCTCCAACGCAGCATGAAGCACCTAGCTTCGCCGGTGGATCCTGCTATGCAGCAGAGCGCCAAAGTGCAACGTCTAAATCTTGAGGTCAAGCAATTAGAACGCATCACAGGCTTGATTGAATCTGACCTCGGCATGCCTCGGGAAAAAGGCACCAATCGCATGATCTGGCAAGGCGGCCTGAACTTTGGCAGTTTTCAAGACATTGAAAACATGCGGGCCCAGATTCACAATATGGCCATGCAGGGTGCACTGAAACTGGAGGATGCGGATGAGTTAGTTAGAAAGCTCGATATTTTCGCCCGTCACCAAGCCCAGAGCAAGAAACTGGTACAGAGTGCAGATGAGAAGAAGCAGGAGCCGATTGAACATAAGGAAGAGGTGGTGAGAGGGAGCTTGGTTTCTGTGCCAGGACCAGGGCCAGGACCAGTAGTCCCAGTGCCAACGCCAATGCCAACGCCAACAGCAACGCCAACAGCAACGCCAACAGCAACGCCAACAGCAACGCCAACGCCAGCACCAGACGACAGTAAGGGTGCAAATCCGGGATTGGGGATAATCAATAATAGTACGGCGCTTTCGTTGTCAGGTGGAGACTCGTTAAATGAAGAGGAGAGCGATGATAATATGATGGATTCGTCAAGGTCCAATACGGGGTTGTCAATGGAATTGTCTGACCTAGACCTTAGTCTTCCGCAAGTGACTTTGAATGCATTTAGGCGTGGGGTGAGCTTGGAAAATATTTCTATAGATCTTGACTATAAGCCCCACGGTGAAATGAAAAGTGGAGGATATGCGGTTCAATCAGATAGCGAGCTAAAGAGTAATTTAGGCGCTGTCCTCGATCAAGAAAGTGAGTGTGCCCGTTTGCTATCAGACGCAAAAAATGATGCAAAGCAACAAGAGTTAGAAAATGCATTTAATGCAGCAGGGCTTGTTCTTGAGAAAGTACAGAGCCTGCTTGTGCAACAGAATATACGAGTAAGTAGCGGGGGTGGTCCTGTGAATAGTGATGTCACCCAATTTCAAAATCAGCTTTTAGGTGCAACACGTGGATTTTTAGATCAGCTGACTAAAATTATAAGAGATATGAAAGATCAGAATAGTGATGGTTATAGCCTCCAGCTTGTAACGCCAGGTTTTATGGCAAAAGCAAGCGCGCTTGTAGGCGAGTTAAATCGTCAGGTAGATCCACATTCCGCCAGTCCTGTATCAATACAAGTAAATATCAAGGAGCTTGGGGTGAAATTGAAAGCGATGCAGGATGTAATAGATGAGGAGCCTGTACCAGTTAATAAATTCACACCCTAGCGCATGGTATGCGGTATGCCCACTACGTGTTTTCCTAATAAAGGAGGAAGTGGGCGCCTTTCTAAACAGACAACTTGCCTCCCTTCCCCCCCTCCGCTACAATCCGCCATCAGCTTTACCCAAAGAAACAAAAGTAAATAAGGATTTCTCATGCGCAAGCCCATGGTGGCAGGAAATTGGAAAATGAATGGCCTCTCTTCGAGTGTCCGCACTTTAATCGACGGCATCAAGCAGGAACCTCATTTATCGTCCTCCATCGACATGGTTGTTTTCCCAGCAGCCGTTCACCTGGGTCTCGCGCAACAACTCTTGACGGACACCGGCCTTTCTTGGGGTGCCCAAAATCTCTATGTGGGTGAGAACGGCGCCTTTACCGGCGAAATTTCCGGTCACATGCTCACCGATCTCGGCTGCCGCTATGTTTTAGTCGGCCATTCCGAGCGCCGCAGTTTATTCGGCGAAGATCCCGCTCTCGTGGCTGCCAAATTCCAAGCCGCTTTGCAAGCCCGCCTCCAGCCCATCCTCTGCGTCGGCGAAACCCTGAAACAGCGCGAACGCGGCGAAACTGAAAAAGTACTGCAAGAGCAGCTTGAGGCTGTCATCCAGAAAGCCGGCATATCTGCTTTCCGCCAGGCTGTCCTGGCCTATGAGCCTGTCTGGGCCATTGGCACCGGCTTAACCGCCACCCCCGAGCAGGCCCAAGCCGTCCATGTGTATCTTCGCAAACTTTTAGCTGCACAGGAGGTTGATATTGCCTCAACAATCCGTATACTTTACGGCGGCAGCTTAAAAGCGGATAATGCCCCCCAATTGTTTGCCATGCCAGACATTGACGGCGGCTTGGTCGGTGGGGCTTCCTTAGAAGCCAAGAGTTTTTTAGCAATTTGCCAAGAGGCAATGACGGTTAAGTTAGGCCAGCGGGTGGCCTAGAAAGAGGGTTTTAAAATGTATCAATTAGTATTGCTGGTTCACATTATAGTGGCGGTCTGCTTGATCGCGCTGGTGATTGTGCAGCAAGGCAAGGGTGCCACCATGGGCGCTGCTTTTGGAGCAGGAGCTTCGCAAACGGTGTTTGGGAGCAGGGGGTCGGGGTCTTTTTTGCTGCGGTTGACGATCGGATTTGTGTTTATATTTTTTACAACTAGCATTGCTTTGAATTATATTTCTACTGAACAGTATAAGCAGGTGAAGCAGGGAGCGGTGAAAGAATTATCCGTGCCGGCTTTGCCAAAGATTCCGACTCGGTAGAGTGATAAAAATATAGCCGATATGGTGGAATTGGTAGACACGCTATCTTGAGGTGGTAGTGGGGAAACCCGTGACGGTTCGAGTCCGTCTATCGGCACCAAAAATAAAAGCGTAAACGTCATTGCGAGAAGCGTAGCGACGAAGCAATCCATAATTTGCGCGCAAAGTCTTGGGTTGCTTCGTCGCTACGCTTCTCGCAATGACGGTGTAATTTCTTAAGGTAGTGTCATTAAATTAATATATAATAATTAACTTGAGTCGCCGTCATTGAATGCTGTGGTGGGCCGCCACAAAAGAGGATAGCGCATGCTACAGAATTATTTGCCGGTATTAATCTTCATGCTCATTGGAGTGCTTGGTGGCTGCATTGCCCCGCTCTTGGGCTATCTTTTAGGTCCACGTAAGCCTAATCCTGAAAAACTATCTCCCTATGAATGCGGCTTTCCTCCCTTCGAGGATGCCCGCCTTCCCTTTGATGTGCGTTTTTACCTGGTCGCCATTTTATTTATCATTTTTGATTTAGAAACCGCTTTTTTAGTGCCCTGGGCTGTTGTTTTTCGCAAAATCGGTTGGTTTGGCTTGGGTGTGATGGGTATTTTTCTAGGGCTTTTGACTGTCGGTTTCATCTATGAGTGGAAAAAAGGGGGATTGGAATGGGAGTAAGTGATTTAATCAAGCCCGGTTTTTATGTGAACTCGCTGGATAACCTAATCAATTGGGCGCGCTCCGGCTCCCTCTGGCCCATGACCTTTGGCCTTGCTTGCTGCGCTGTGGAAATGATGCACGCTGCCGCTTCCCGCTACGACATGGACCGTTTCGGTGTGGTCTTTCGTCCCAGCCCCCGGCAGTCGGATGTGATGATTGTTGCCGGCACTTTATGCAATAAAATGGCCCCAGCCCTACGCAAAGTCTACGACCAAATGGCGGATCCCAAATGGGTCATTTCCATGGGTTCTTGTGCCAATGGTGGTGGCTATTACAGTTATGCTTACTCAGTCGTGCGTGGCTGTGATCGCATTGTCCCCGTCGACATTTACGTTCCTGGTTGCCCACCCACCGCAGAAGCCCTGGTGTATGGTGTTATCCAGTTGCAGAATAAAATTCGCCGTGGTGAAACACCGCGCACCAAAATCATTGAACGCTGAGGCAGGCATGGCTGATCTTCATTATTTGCAAGAAGAGACAAACAAAAACTTCGCCTCCTGGATTCAAAGTTCAGAAATCATGAATGGCGAGCTCACCCTGGAAGTTGATCGCCGCTATTTGCGCGATATTTGCTTTATGCTGCGCGACAAACCCAAATACGCTTTTCAAGTTCTCGTGGATGTTTGTGGTATCGACTATCTGCACTACGGCCGCGCTGAATGGCAGACCGAGTCCACCACTCGCACGGGTTTTGGACGAGCTGTTAAAGCGGATTTCTCTGAAGAAGAAGTACCCTGGAGCAAGCCGCGCTTTGCCGTGGTGTACCACTTGCTTTCCCTCGAAAATAACCATCGCCTCCGCTTGCGCGCCTTCCTGGATGAAGAACATCCCGCCATTGATTCGCTCGTCGAACTGTGGCCTTCGGCAAATTGGTTTGAGCGAGAAGCATTTGACTTGTACGGCATTTTCTTTAAAGGCCACCCCGATCTCCGCCGTTTGTTGACAGACTATGGCTTCATCGGTCATCCCTTCCGCAAAGATTTTCCCTTGATCGGCAATGTCGAAGTGCGCTACGACGCTAAATTGAAACGCGTCATTTATGAGCCGGTCAGCATCGAGCCGCGCATTCTCGAACCTAAAGTAATTCGTTATGACAATCGCTACCGGGGAGAAAACCGCGGTGACTGAGAAACTTCCCGAAATTCGGAATTATGTGTTTAATTTTGGCCCGCAACATCCCGCGGCCCACGGTGTTTTGCGCCTCATTCTCGAAGTGGATGGTGAAACAGTGGTGAAGGCTGACCCGCATGTCGGTCTTTTGCATCGCGCCACTGAAAAGTTGGCTGAGAGCAAGCCCTATAATCACATCATCGGCTATATGGATCGCCTCGATTATGTTTCCATGATGTGCAATGAACATGGCTATGTGCTGGCCATTGAAAAACTGCTCGGCATTGAAGCGCCGGTGCGCGCCCAGTATATCCGCGTCATGTTCGATGAAATCACCCGTATTTTAAATCATTTATTATGGTTGGGCGCCCATGCTCTCGATATTGGTGCCATGACTCTTTTGCTTTATACCTTCCGTGAACGGGAAGACCTCTTGGATTGCTATGAGGCTGTTTCTGGTGCGCGCATGCATGCCACTTATTATCGCCCCGGCGGCGTTTATCGCGATTTGCCCGAGAAAATGCCGCACTACAAGACCTCGCCTTGGCACAATAAAAAAGACGTTGCGCGTTTGAACAGTAACCGCGAGGGTTCACTGCTAGACTTTATTTGGGACTTCACCGAGCGTTTTCCGAAACACGTGGATGAATATGAAACCTTGCTCACCGACAACCGCATTTGGAAGCAACGCACCGTCGGTATTGGCGTTCTCTCCCCGGAGCGGGCCTTGGCCTTGGGCTGTAGCGGCCCCATTTTGCGCGGCTCTGGCGTGGCCTGGGATTTGCGCAAGAAGCAGCCCTATGCCGTCTACGATCAACTCGATTTCGACATTCCCGTGGGTGCCACCGGCGACTGCTACGACCGCTATTTAGTCCGCATGGAAGAACTGCGCCAGTCCAATCATTTAATTCGCCAATGCGTGCAATGGCTGCGTAATAACCCCGGCCCCGTCATCATTGACGACAATAAAATTGCACCCCCGAAGCGCACCGACATGAAGATCAGCATGGAAGCCATGATCCATCATTTTAAACTCATGACCGAAGGCTTCTGTTTACCGCAGGGCGAGGCTTATGCGGCCATCGAACACCCGAAAGGCGAGTTTGGTGTCTATCTGGTTTCAGATGGCGCCAATAAACCCTATCGCATGAAAATTCGTGCCGCTGGTTTCCCGCATTTGGCCGCCTTGGATGAAATGATTCGTGGCCACATGATCGCCGATGTGGTTGCCATTCTTTCAAGTCTCGACATTGTCTTTGGGGAGATCGACCGCTAATGACTGAGCTGACCCAACAAAAACAACTCTTGTCTCCGACGCTGTGCGCAAAAATCGAAGAATGGAACAAGCGCTACCCGCCGGAGCGCAAGGCTTCCGGTGTTTTGCAGGCCTTGCATTATGCGCAGGAAGACAATGGCGGTTTCCTCACCGAAGAACTCTTGAATGGTGTGGCTGATTTCCTAGAAATGCCACGTACGGCTGTCTATGAAGTCGCCACGTTTTATACCCTCTATCATTTAAAACCGGTGGGGCGCCGAGTGATTTCAGTGTGCACCAACATTTCTTGCATGCTGCGGGGCGCAGAAGAGATCGTCGCGCATTTGAAAAAGCGTTTCGGCATCGAGCTTGATGAAACCACGCCGGATGGCCAATTCACACTCTGCGAAGCCGAGTGTTTGGGTGCTTGTGTCGGTGCGCCGATGTTCCAGATCGGTAAACACTATTATGAAAATTTGACCCCCGAAAAAGTGGACCAAATTTTAGATGGGATGAAAACCTCGCATGGCTAATGAAATTTGCTTTCGGACTCTCAAGATGGACAAGCCCTGGACGCTTGCAACCTATCAGCAGGCTGGGGGATATGAGCAATGGAAGCGTGTTTTAAGCGAAAAAGTACCGCCAGAGAAAATCACAGAGGCGATTAAGGCTTCCACCTTGCGAGGCCGCGGCGGTGCGGGTTTTGCCACGGGCTTAAAATGGAGCTTTATTCGTCACGATATGCCGGGACAAAAATATGTGCTCTGCAACTCCGACGAGGGTGAGCCTGGAACCTGCAAAGACCGCGATATTTTGCGTTTTAATCCGCACCAAGTCATAGAAGGCCTGGCGTTGGCCTGTTATGCCATGGGTGCAACGGTGGCCTACAATTACATTCGGGGTGAATTTTGGGAGCCCTATGAGCGCTTCGAGGCCGCTTTAGAAGAAGCGCGTCAGGCCGGCTTGCTCGGCAAAAATGTATTGGGTTCGGGTGTAGAGGTAAACATTTACAGCCATTTGGGCGCAGGCGCCTATATTTGTGGCGAGGAAACAGCCCTGATGGAGTCGCTGGAAGGCAAGAAGGGCATGCCGCGCTATAAACCGCCTTTCCCCGCCGCTCGCGGCCTCTACGGGCGCCCGACCACCATTAATAATACCGAGACCTTTGCCTCTATTCCGGTGATTTTGCAGCAGGGTCCGGAGTGGTTTCTCAAGCTGGGCAAGCCGAACAATGGGGGTTGTAAAATTTTTTCGGTCACCGGTCATGTGGAAAAACCCGGCAACTATGAAATATCGCTCGGTACTCCCTTTAGAGAGTTATTGGCCCTGGCTGGTGGTGTGCGTAAAGGCCATCGCTTGAAGGCTGTCATTCCCGGCGGTTCGTCCATGCCCGTTTTGCCAGCTTCGATCATGATGGAACTCGACATGGACTTTGACTCTTTGCAAAAAGCGGGTTCCGGTCTCGGTTCCGGCGCGGTCATTGTCATGGATGAGACCACCTGCATGGTGCGCATGCTGGAACGCATTTCAAAATTCTATATGGATGAATCCTGCGGGCAATGTACCCCCTGTCGTGAAGGAACGGGTTGGCTGTGGCGTTTGGTGCGCCGCATCGCGCACGGACAAGCCACGCCCGCGGATCTTGAAAATCTGCGTCGGACTGCCAAAAATATTGAAGGCCGTACCATTTGTGCCTTCGGCGAAGCGGCTGCCTGGCCGGTGGGTGGCATGTTGAAGCATTTTTATGATGAATTTGAATACCATATAAACCACAGGAGCTGTCCTCCCCATCATGACTGACTTCATTGAAATTGAAATAGACGGCAAAAAGATTCAAGGCAAACCGCAGCAGACCGTCATTCAGGCCGCGGACGAAGCGGGCATTTATATTCCGCGTTTTTGCTATCACAAGAATCTTTCCATTGCGGCCAATTGCCGCATGTGCCTCGTCGACGTGGAGAAGTCTCCGAAGCCAATGCCGGCTTGTGCTTTGCCATTAGCGCCAGGCATGAAAGTCTTTACTCAATCCTCCAAAGCCTTGGCTGCGCAACGCGCCGTCATGGAATTTTTATTGATTAATCACCCCTTGGATTGCCCGATCTGCGATCAAGGCGGTGAGTGTGAATTGCAAGATCTCGCCATGGGCTATGGCGCACCCAAATCACATTACTGCGAGGGCAAACGCGCGGTTGCCGATCAAGACATTGGGCCTTTAGTGGCAACGGAAATGACGCGCTGCATTCAATGCACCCGCTGTGTGCGTTTTGGCGATGAAGTGGCGGGGTTGCGGGAGTTGGGCGCGGTGAAGCGTGGTGAAGAAATGGAAATTACCACCTACGTCCAACATGCGTTGCAATCCGAAGTCTCCGGAAACATCATTGATATTTGCCCGGTGGGCGCTTTAACAGCCAAGCCTTCGCGTTTTCGCGCGCGTGCCTGGGAATTACTTCAAACACCCAGCGTGAGTCCTCATGATTGTGTCGGCTCCAATCTCAATGTCCACACGCGTAAAGGCAAAGTGATGCGTGTGGTTGCCCGTGAAAATACGGCCGTCAATGAAATGTGGATTGCGGACCGTGATCGCTTTAGTTATGAGGGGTTGGCGCATGCTGACCGCCTGACCCAGCCCTGGGTCAAACTGGATGGACGCTGGGAGAAAACCGATTGGTTGCCGGCCCTGGATTATGCCGTGGGTGGTTTACGTCGCGTCATGGCCACCAGCAGTGGCGATCAACTCGCCGCCTTGGCTTCCCCCAATGCGACCCTTGAAGAACTCTATCTGCTGCAAAAATTGCTGCGCGGCTTGGGAAGTTCCAACATCGACCACCGGTTGCGGCAAACGGACTTTCGCGATCAATCTGAAATGCCCTTGGCCCCAGGGCTGGGCGCGGCTTTCGCAGCACTTGAAGATGCCGACTGCCTCTTCCTCTTGGGTTCCAATATTCAAAAAGAACAACCCGTCGCTGCCTTGCGTCTGCGTAAAGCGTATTTGAAAGGGGCTGCTATTCTAGCCCTGAATCCCATGGACTATCGCTTTCATTTCCGGCTGAAAGCCAAGAAAATTGTCTCGCCGGATGAAATGAGTTATGCCTTGGCCGGTGTGGCCAAAGCCTTGCTGGCGCAAACGGCACTGCAGCCCGATCCCAAGCTGACAGCGCTTTTAGAAGCAGTCACGGTAGACGACACACAGCGTGTCATGGCGGAGCAATTAAAAAATAGCAAACACGGATTCATTTTAGTGGGTGCCCTGGCTTTGAATCATCCTCAAGCTTCCACGCTGCGGCGTTTGGCGGGATTTATCGCAGAAGCGACCCAAGTTACCCTCGGCTTTATGACCGAAGGTGCCAATGCCGCAGGTGCGTGGTTAGCGGGTGCTGTGCCCCATCGCCGTCCCGGTGGTAAAATCAATACACAGATGGGTTTACATGCCCAGGCTTTGCTGGAAAAAAACCGCAAGGGCTATCTCCTTTTAAACTTGGAACCCGATTTGGATTGCGCAGATCCTCTCTTGGCACGTGCGGCGCTCAAACAGGCAGAGTTTGTCGTGGCGTTTTCTTCCTTCGACAGTCCTGCTTTGCGTGAAGTGGCCAAGGTCATTTTGCCGATCGCACCCTTCACGGAAACTTCAGGGACCTTTGTCAATGCTGCCGGCGAGTGGCAAAGCTTCAAGCCGGTAGCCCATTTATTGGAAAATGCTCAGCCGGCCTGGAAGGCACTGTGCTCCATGGCGAATCTCTTTCAATTGCCAGGTTTCCGCTACGAAACAACAGACCCCATTCGCGAAGAAGTCCGCAGCACTCTGCAAACTGTGGAATGGGTGGCGCCGAAAATCGCTTGGAAGGATGTGGCTTTGACGCCGCCACAAGCGTTGGCCATTTCCCGCATTGGTGAAATCCCGCTGTATGCGGTGGATGCGTTAGTGCGCCGTGCCAAGGCGCTGCAAGCCACGCAAACCATCGTTGAAGGAGAGTTAGCCGCGATTCGCTTGCATCCTCTGTACGCACAGGAGCTCGGTTTTCAAGCCGGCGTGAGAGTGAAGATTAAGCAGAAAAATGAGGAGCTGACTTTGCCGCTCATCTTGGATGAACGTGTTCCTCCCCGGGCAGCGTGGCTGCCGGGCGGGATTAAAGAAACAGTCGGCTTACGTGAACTATTTGGCATATTGGAACTGATGAGGTAGAGCACTCCATGGAAAGCTTCATTGCACTGATTTGGCTCGTGATCAAGGTCGTTGCTATCGTCCTGGTGCTGGTCGTGATCGTGCTTTATCTGACGCTGGTAGAACGCAAAGTGATCGGCTACATGCAATCGCGCATTGGCCCGAACCGGATTGGTCCGCGCGGGCTCTTTCAGCCTTTTGCTGACATGTTGAAACTGCTGACCAAAGAACTGATTTTTCCGACAGCCTCCAACCGCTATCTCTTCCTGATTGCGCCCATGATCAGCTTTGCTACGGCACTTGCCGGTTGGGCGATCGTTCCTTTTGATCAAGGCGTCGTCCTCGCCAATCTGAATGCGGGTGTGCTTTATTCTTTGGCGCTCTCTTCGCTGGGGGTCTATGGTATTCTTATTGCCGGCTGGGCTTCCAACTCTAAATATGCGCTCTTTGGTGCTTTGCGTGCGGCAGCGCAATCCATTTCCTATGAAATTGCTATGGGCTTTGCCCTGGTCGGCGTCATGATGGCTGCGAACTCTCTGAATTTTCAGGCCATCATTGCAGCGCAAAGTGGTGGCATCTGGCATTGGTACTGGCTGCCTTTATTTCCGCTCTTCATTGTCTTCTGGATCTCCGGAGTGGCGGAGACCAACCGCACGCCGTTCGACGTATCCGAAGGGGAGTCTGAATTGGTTGCCGGCTTCCATGTGGAATATTCCGGGGTGATGTTTGCGCTCTTCTATTTCGCTGAATATGCCAATATGGTGCTGATTTCCACCTTGATTTCTGTTTTATTCCTAGGCGGCTGGCTCTCCCCATTTCAGGGAATTCCCTATTTAGAGACGGCGTTTGCTGTGGTGCCCGGTTTTGTTTGGCTTTTGATGAAGCTCTGCATTTTCGTGTATTGTTATCTGTGGTTTCGAGCGACCTTTCCGCGTTTCCGTTATGATCAAATCATGCGTTTGGGTTGGAAAGTGTTTATCCCGCTGACGCTGGTGTGGATTGTGGTAGTTGCTTTGGCGGTTCAATTTCATTTACCGCCCTGGTTTAAATAAGGGTAAAACATGTTGCAACGTCTAAAACAGTATATTAAGAGCGCGACCTTCTGGGACCTCCTCAAAGGCTTGAGTGTCACCGGCCGCTATTTCTTTAAGCGCAAGATTACGATTCAATACCCGGATGAAAAGACACCGGTATCGCCGCGTTTTCGCGGTCTGCATGCCTTGCGTCGCTATCCATCCGGCGAAGAACGCTGCATTGCCTGTAAGTTGTGCGAAGCGGTGTGCCCGGCCCTGGCCATTACCATTGAGGCCGAGCCCCGCGAAGACGATGGCTCACGCCGCACAACGTTGTATGACATTGATCTTTTTAAATGCGTTTATTGTGGTTTTTGTGAAGAAGCCTGCCCGGTGGACGCGATTGTCCTCACCGACATGGGCGATTTTCATATGGAGCAGCGTGGCGAACAGATTCTCACCAAGGAAAAACTGCTAGCGATTGGTGATAAATATGAGGCTAAGATTGCGCAGGCACGGGAAGAGGAAAAGATTTTCCGTTAAAAATGAGGAAGCTATGTTAGTTGTTCATATTGCATTTTACATTTTCGCTGCTTTAGCGGTGCTTTCCGCTCTCGTGGTCATTACGGTCCGCAATCCGGTGCGCTCGGTGCTGGCATTGGTGGTGACGTTTTTCTCGATGTCCGGCATCTGGATGCTGCTCGCGGCGGAATTTTTGTCGCTGATTTTGCTGCTGGTCTATGTCGGTGCGGTGATGACCTTGTTCCTGTTCGTCGTCATGATGTTGAATGCGGATGCGGCGGGTCGGCGGGAAGGTTTCACCCGTTATCTGCCGTTCGGGCTGTTGCTTGTGGCCTTATTGGTGGCGTTGATGGTGGTGGCCTTCGGCTCTTACTTTGCGCAAATACCTGCGCCTGCCTTGCCGGCAGCGGATTTTAACAACGTCGCGCAATTGGGCGCGGTGCTCTACACCGATTATGCCTATCCTTTTGAAATTGCCGCTGTTTTGTTGCTGGCCGCGATTGTGGCCGCCATCAGTCTCGCCCACCACGCACCCAAGCGCCGCAAATCACAAAATGTGAGCCAGCAGCTCCGCGTGCGCCGTAAAGACCGTGTGCGCTTGGTTAAACTACCCTCGGAGAAGAGACCATGATTTCTCTTAATGAGTTTCTGATTTTAGCGGCCCTTCTTTTTGGTTTGGGTATCGCGGGAATTATTATCAACCGCAAGAATTTGATTACACTTTTGATGTCTTTGGAATTGCTGTTGTTGGCGGTGAATACCAACTTTATTGCCTTTTCTTACTTTTTGAAGAATGAGGTGGGACAGGTTTTTGTGTTTTTTGTTTTGACGGTCGCGGCGGCGGAAGCGGCGATTGGTTTGGCGATTATGGTGGTGATGTATCGCCGGCAGGGGTCGATTGAGATTGAGAGGTTGGATTTGTTGAAAGGGTAGGGGGTTATACCTCCTATCCCTAACCCTTTCCTCCACCAAAAGCGTGGAGGAAAGGGGACGGGTCAAGTGGGTGAAGTAAAGAGAGTTGGAGCTGCAAAGATTCCTCCCCGGCGCTTTTGGTGGAGGAGGGGGTTAGGGGGAGGAGGTGAAAATCATGAAATCGCTAAAGAGGAACCCATTGTGGATTTAATAAGCTTAACCTACACGATCATTCTCTTACCGCTCCTCGGCGCGGTGATCGCCGGTATTTTCGGTAAAGTCCTGGGCCGCAAAGCCACCCACCGTACCGTCATTGTCTTCATTGCCGCCGCCTTTGCACTGTCCTGCAATCTCCTCTATCAAATGGTCTACCTCAATCACCCCACCATCACCACCGTCGCCTACACCTGGGCCCACGCCGGCTCCATTCAACTCGATGTTTCCTTCCTCATCGATAAACTCAGCGCCGTGATGGTCTTCATTGTCACCTTCATTTCCTTCATGGTCTATGTCTACACCATCGGCTACATGGCCGATGACCCCGGCTATCAACGTTTTTTTAGCTATATCTCTCTCTTCACCTTCGCCATGCTGGTGCTGGTGCTGGCGAATAATTTCCTCCTCCTCTATTTCGGCTGGGAAGGCGTTGGTCTGGTCTCCTATCTTTTAATCGGCTTTTGGTTCAAGCGCGACACTGCAACCTTTGGCAGCCTCAAGGCTTTCTTAGTAAACCGCGTGGGAGACTTGGGCTTCCTGTTAGGCATCGCCCTCGTGTTAACCGATTTTGGCAGCCTGCAATATCAAGCCGTGTTTACCGAAGCCCCCAAGCTCTTGAACTCCCTCTGGGTCTTCCCTGGTGGCTTCACCATGACGACCGTCACACTCACCTGCCTCTTGCTGTTTATCGGCGCAATGGGCAAGTCTGCACAAGTGCCTCTGCATGTCTGGCTACCCGAGTCCATGGAAGGCCCAACCCCCATCTCTGCCTTGATCCACGCAGCAACCATGGTCACCGCAGGCATCTACATGGTGACACGCATGTCGCCACTTTTTGAATACGCACCTGCCGCCCTTAGTGTGATCCTAGTGCTGGGCGCCACCACCTGCTTCTTCATGGGCTTGCTGGCCATCGTCCAATACGACATCAAACGTGTGATCGCTTATTCCACCTTGTCGCAATTGGGCTACATGGCCGTGGCACTCGGTGTTTCTGCCTACGACGCGGCTATTTTCCACCTGGTCACCCATGCCTTTTTCAAAGCCTTGCTTTTCTTGGCTGCCGGCTCGGTGATTATCGCGCTGCACCATGAACAGGACATGCGAAAGATGGGCGGCCTGGCTCGCTATCTGCCGGTGACCTATGCCACCTTCTTGATCGGCTCCTTAGCACTCTCCGCACTGCCACCCTTCGCCGGTTTTTATTCCAAAGACATCATCATTGAAGCCACCCGCCTCTCGACCCTACCCGGCGCGAGTTATGCTTATTTCTGCGTACAAGCCGGTGCTTTTTGCACGGCGCTTTATACTTTCCGCGCCGTGTTTTTAACCTTCCACAGCAATGAACGTTTTACGCCAGAGCTGCAAGGGAAAATTCATGAATCCCCGGCAGTGATTTTATTGCCACTGATCGCCTTGGCGATTCCCAGCGTAATTGCCGGCGCCTTATTGATTGGGCCGATGATTTTTGCAACGCCCCGGCTCCTCGGCGACAGTGTCTTCATTTTACCGCAGCATGAGGTGTTAAAGCCGCTGGCGGCGGAATATCAAGGCTGGCTGCCCATGGCCATGCACGCGGTGCACGGTCCTACCTTCTGGTTGGTCTTGGCCGGCATCCTCGTGGCTTGGCTTTTCAATGATGGTTTCCCACAATGGGCGACGGCGCTGAAGCAGCGCTTCTCTTGGCTTTATGCAGTCTTGTTACATAAATATGGCTTTGATGCATTCAATCAAGCCGTTTTTGTAAAAGGGACACGCGAAACCGGTGAGGTGCTTTATACCGTGAGTGATTTAAAGGTAATTGATGGGGTCTTCGTCAATGGCTCGGGCGAGGCGGTTCGCTGGTTTGCACGTTTTGCGCGCCGCATGCAAACGGGCTATTTATATCACTATACACTGGTGATGATCCTCGGTTTAATGGGCTTTTTAGTTTGGTATGTGAGGTAAGAACAAGGCTTATGCATTTTCATCTACCCCTTTTAAGTGTCTTGATCTGGCTGCCGCTACTGGGCGCAGTCTTGGTTTTAATGACCGGCGGCGATAAACAGGCGAATCTCGCTCGCGTTATTGCGGTCGCGGTGGCAGTCATCAGCTTGCTGCTTTGCGTTCCCTTGTACTTGGGCTTTGATCCCAGCACCTATCTGATGCAGTACCGAGAGGATTATCTGTGGATTGAAGCGTATAACATCCATTACTCTCTCGGGGTTGATGGTATTTCCCTGGTGATGATCATTCTGACCAACTTCACTGGCCTTTTAGTCATTCTCGCCGGCGTGCAAGCCACCAAGCTGCGCGTGGCGCAGTACATGGCAACCTTCCTCACCATGCAAGCCATGATTGTTGGTGTTTTTGCTTCCATGGATGCGATTTTATTTTACGTCTTCTGGGAAGGCATGCTGATTCCCATGTATTTAAACATTGGCATGTGGGGCAGCGCCAATCGTGAATATGCCTCTATCAAATTCTTCTTATACACTTTCTTAGGCTCCATTCTCATGTTGGTCGGGCTTTTATATCTCGCCCAACGATCGGGATCCTTTGAAATTCAGAGTTTCTATCATTTGCCCTTGACGCTCCACGAACAAAAGCTCCTGTTCTTTGCTTTCTTGCTCGCTTTTGCGGTGAAGGTGCCCATGTGGCCGGTGCATACGTGGTTGCCGGATGCGCACACGGAAGCCCCCGCCGGCGGTTCGGTGGTCTTGGCAGCTTTGATGCTCAAGCTGGGTGTTTATGGCTTTTTACGGTTTAACATGCCTATCCTCCCTATGGCCTGTCAGGAACTGGCCTGGCTGATGATTATCTTGTCCTTGATCGCCATTGTCTACATTGGACTGATTGCGATTGTGCAAACCGATATGAAAAAATTGATTGCCTATTCATCCATTTCACACATGGGCATTGCTACTCTGGGCTGCTTTATGGCCTATGATATTGTACGAGATACCCACCACCTGCAGTCGGCCTACATGAGCTTGGAAGGCGCTGTGATTCAAATGGTGGCCCATGCCTTCGGTTCAGGTGCTTTGTTCTTAGGCATCGGCTGGCTTGCAGACCGCTACTCAAACCATAGCCGCCTCATTAAAAGCTACGGGGGTGTTGCAAACACCATGCCCGTGTTTGCCGCCTTTTTCATGCTCTTTGCCCTCTCCAATGTCGGCCTCCCCGGCACCGCCGGTTTTGTGGGTGAGTTCATGGTTATTGTGAGCGCCATGCGCGCCCACTTCTGGATCGCTTTGTGCGCTGGCACCACCTTGATTCTTGGTGCCTCTTACACCCTCTGGATGTACAAACGCGTTTTCTTCGGCCCCGTCGCCAACGACCAAGTGGCCTCCTTTAAAGACTTAAATTGGCTGGAATTAACAAACTATATTCTTCTTGGCGGCGGCGTCTTTTGGCTCGGTTTAAACCCCGAACCCGTGATCCGCGTACTCCAAGTCACCCTGGGCCATTTACTCGTACAAAGCATCCCCTACGGACTCGCCATGAATTTACCCAAAGACTTTAGCTATTTTGCTTAAACAGAAGCAGATAGAGGAACAGAAGCGGAAGCAACGAAGAAACAGCAAAGATAGAAAAAGAAGCACCCTGACAACAACCCCCTCTCCTCCACGCTTTTAGTGGAGGAGAGGGCTGGGGAGAGGAGGTAAAACTCCCCCCAAACAACACCAGTAGGAAACGAACGACTATGAACATAACACTACCCACCCTAGCCCTCGCCAGCCCCGAGCTCGCCCTCCTGGCCATGACCTGTCTCACCCTTCTCATCGACGTCTTCCTCCCCGAACGTCTCCGCTCCATCACCTATTATCTCGTACAAACCGCCCTCATCATCGCCTTCCTCCTAGCCATTCCCCAATACCGCCATAACAACCAACTCCTCACCACCTTCAACGGTCACTATGTCGTCGACAAACTCGCCATCCTCCTCAAGCTTTTCATCTACGTAATGAGCTTCGCTGCCTTCGCCTATGCGCGTGGCTATATCGAAGAACGCAAAATCCCCCGCGGCGAATATTACTTACTGGGCCTTTTCTGCGTCCTCGGCATGTCCGTCATGGCCTCTGCCTACAGCCTCCTCACTGTCTATCTCGGGCTCGAACTCCTGTCCTTGCCCCTCTACGCCATGGTCGCCTCCTTCAAAGACTCCCAAGCCGCAACCGAAGCCGCCATGAAATATTTCGTCATGGGCGCCCTGGCTTCCGGCCTGTTGCTCTATGGCATTTCCATTCTCTACGGCCTGACTGGCAGCATTGAAATCCCCGTCATCGCGCAAGTCATTCATAGCGCACCGCCAGCCACTGTTTCCATGGCCCTGGTCTTTATCATCGCCGCTTTGCTTTTCAAATTCGGCGCCGTGCCTTTCCACATGTGGGTGCCGGATGTGTACCAAGGTGCACCCACCTCCGTGACCCTCTTCATTGCCTCGGCTCCAAAAATCGCTGCCTTCGGTATCACCATGCGAATTTTAGTCCAAGCTTTGCCGGAGCTGCATGTCGCCTGGGGACAAATCCTCACCGTCATTGCTTTCTTGTCAATGTTCCTCGGCAATCTCCTCGCCATTGCGCAAACCAATATTAAGCGCATGCTGGCTTATTCCTCCATCGCCCATATCGGTTACAGCTTGCTCGGCATTATTGCCGGCCCCTATTCCCACAATGGCTATTCCGCGGCCTTGTTCTATATTACGACCTATGTCTTGGTCGCCGCTGGCGCCTTCGGCATTGTGGCGCTCCTAAGCCGTTCCGGCATCGAGGCCGAGCAGCTTGAAGATTATCGCGGTTTAAATGCCCGCGACCCTTGGCTCGCGTTTATGTTCTTGTTGCTGATGTTCTCCATGGCCGGTGTGCCGCCAACGGTCGGCTTTTTCGCAAAGTTTGGTTTGTTAGTGGCGCTGGTGGAGGCGCATCAAGTGTGGCTGGCAGTTGCGGCTCTTGTTTTTGCTTTGATCGGGGCTTATTACTATCTGCGCGTGGTCATGCTGATGTATTTTGAAGAGCCGAGTGAGGCGAATGTGGATAAGCCGGTGGTGCTTTCTTGGGAGATGCAATTGGCGGTGACGGTAAATGGCATTGCTGCGTTAGTGCTGGGGGTTTTGCCGTCGGGGTTGATTAATGTTTGTCGGATTGTGTTTTGACCTCTGTCATTGCGAGTGCTTCTAATTAAAGTAAAAGGAGAAAGGCATGCCCCCCTCCACAAAAAGCCTCACCATCTTCACCGTCTCCCTGGCGCTCTTCATGGACGTCCTCGACTCCAACATCATCAACACCGCCATCCCCGCCATCTCCCGCAGCCTCCAAGTCAACCCCGTTGACTTGAAAATCGCCCTCATCAGCTACCTCCTCAGCCTCGCCATCTTCATCCCCATCAGTGGCTGGACCGCTGACAAATACGGCGCAAAACCCGTTTTCATCTCCGCTCTCGGCCTCTTCACCTTCACCTCTTTCTGGTGCGGCTACGCCCACACCTTGTTAGAACTCGTGATCGCCCGCAGCATCCAAGGCATCGGCGGTGCCTTCATGATTTCCCTCGGCCGCCTCATGATTGCCCGCACCTTCCAAAAGCACGAACTGGTCGAAGCCATGAATGCCGTGATTATCGTGGTAGCTGTTGCTGTTATGTTGGGGCCGCTGGTTGGGGGTGTGATCACCGACCATCTCTCTTGGCCATGGATTTTCTGGGTCAATGTTCCTGCAGGCTTGATTGCCATGCTGCTCGCCGCCTGGAGCTTTAAAGACCTTGCGCCGCGTAAAACACACCCGCTGGATTTCTGGGGCTTTATTCTTTTCGGCGGCAGCTTGGCCGTGTTTTGTTTATCCCTGTCCGAGCTGAGTGAGTCCCAGGTCAAGTTTGCCGCCATTCTGCCCCAGTTTGCGGTTTCCGCTTTGATGATGCTGGTCTATTTTATGCGGGCAAAGCACATCCCTTTTCCGGTCGTTAAGACCGCCTTGTTTCGCAATCGTACTTTTCAAGTGTCTGTCTTAGGCAATCTCTGCGCGCGGCTGGGTTTCGGCGGCATGCCGTTCTTGCTGCCTTTGCTGCAGCAGGTGGGCTTGGGCCATAGTGCGCAGTTGTCGGGTTTGCTCTTGGCACCCATGGCATTTGGTATTATTTTTTCGAAGCTCCTAGCTTCGCGCATCTTGCGTCATCTAGGCTATAAGCGTTATTTGTTGATCAATACTGTTTTAATGGGCTTTGTCCTGTTGCTTTTCCAAAGCATCGACAGTCAAACCCCCCTCTATCAAATTGCCTGTCTCACGTTTATCTTCGGTATCTTCACCGCCGCCCAATACACTGGCATGAACTCACTGGCCTTCGCCGAACTTCACGAGGATGAACTCAGCGCCTCCACCAGCATCACCAGCACCTGCCAGACCCTAGCCCAAAGCCTCGGCGTCGCCGTCGGCGCCATTCTCCTCCGCTATTTTTCCTCGCAGGTGCACCAGCAACCCCTCATGCTCTCCCCCCGGGTTTTTCACCATACTTTTTTAGTGATGAGCCTCTTAACTTTCTGCTCCAGCCTCATCTTTATCCGCCTAAAACCCGGCGACGGCAAACAAATGCTACTCGTCAACCTGTCATCCCGACATGCTTCTAGTCGGGATCCAGCGCCTTAAACCAGCGCTAGAAAAGACCCTGGATCCCGACTAAAAACCTGTCGGGATGACAACGTGGTGCATTCGGGCTAGGGGTGGGCCCAACCAACAGCGTGGAGAATAGCGAATTTATTTTATATTTTTAGCTCTCGACACCCACATATTCAAAATTTTGCGCCAACGCATATTCTTCCGGCGTATTCACTTCCAACGTCCGATGCTGCGTCAAGCAAACCCGAATCCGGTGTCCATGTTCCAATGCACGCAGCTGCTCCAAGCTCTCTGCCAATTCCAGCGGTGTTTGCGCTAGCTTCGTATAACGCAACAGAAAATCCCGCCGAAACCCATAAATCCCCATATGATGATAAAGCGGCACGTCCGTCTCCTGTCGCGCATAGGGAATCATCGACCGTGAAAAATACAATGCATTCCCCCGCAAATCCGTAACAATCTTGACGACCCCCGGGTTTAATTTTTCATGCGGCAGCAATGGATACGCCAGGGTTGCCATTTCCGGCATGTCCCCTTGCAAAAAAGGCTGAATTAGTTCATCCAACATCTGCGGTTTAATAAAAGGCTCATCCCCCTGCAGATTGATAATCACATCCATTTCCGGATAACGCTCTGCCACCACAGCCACCCGATCCGAGCCGGTGGGAATTTGAGGGTCAGTCATTTCCACGATACCCCCAGCGCGGGTGATGACCTCCGCGACTTCCAGGCTATCCGTGGCCACCACGACCTTGGTCAGGGAACGGCAGCGGCTGGCATTTTCATAGGTCCACTGCACCATAGGCTTCCCCTGAATAGGCAGTAAAGGCTTACGGGGGAGGCGGGTAGAGTTCAGTCGGCTGGGGATCACGCATAATATTTTTATATTATTCATTAGCTTAGCCTTTTATCCGAAATGGGGAGTCGTTACACAATAAAATATTTACTAAAGAGATGCAATTAAGCTTAGGTTAAGCTGAATGAGTTACAATAATTGATCAAATGATTAAAACATGTCCAATCAATTGGGCGAGGGGTTAAAGCATGAAAGGGCGCGGGCGCAATAAAAATAATCTTCTGGCAGATCTATCAGATAGTGCAGATCTATCAGATAGTGAGGGTTTTGAAATGGTAGACGTAGGAGGTCAACCTTCTGCTTCTTCGCTGACTCAAAACAAAAAGGAAGAAAAAATAAATCCAGATGCCAGTCCCAAGGAGGGAAAACCACAATCGTCTTTAGAAGATCAATATAAGCTATCCGGCTCCTGGGTTGAGCTGCCCGATCCCAAAGATCCTAGTGAGCAGATCAAGACGGATATCCAGAAGGTAACCGGTGCGATTAAACATCCCGGAGTCAGTGAGAAAGAGAAACACAATGGAGAAACTTTACATCGTCTTTACACGTTGCTCTATTACGGCGGCCTTTATTGCTATCGGGAATCGAAAGATGACAGTCATCAGCCAACATGGCAGCCTTTCCCTTCTCCGGTCGCAAGTACTATCTGTCATGGCTCGCGCGTACTTATTCAATTTCCTGAGGAGTTAAATCAGCGCATTTTAGACTGGCTTTTTAATGGCCAGTCTGTCAAAGCGGAACGTGCGGCGGGGACTCACGGTGTGAAGCCTATACCGCAGCCTGTCGATATGGAAGGTGGAGTGCCGACGAAACTGATAGAAGAGGTGAAGGTGTCTGTTCCGCTTGCAGCTCTCGGCATGGTCAGAAGGACTATTGCTAATGTTATTCGTTATATTCCCAGGGCGGAAGGTATTGCAAAGAAGGTTGACACCGTCGATAGGCATCATGGTGTGAATGTCGCCATGGGTGGTACTCAAGAGGTGAATGAAGTAACAGGGAGGAACAATGCGGCTGATGGTAGGCATGGACATGTGTATACTCTCCACACCTCTGGGCAGAATGGACAGATGGGCTCGCTTTTGGTAGGCATTGAGCAATCTGCACCCGGGTTACCGGATGTGAGAGGGAATAAGCATGGAGCGGGTGGCGCTCATCATGCCGACACTGTGAATGGAGGTACAGATTTTTCTAAATCCAAGCAAATGCAAGATGCTGGACCGAGTCGTTATTATGACAGTTTATTTCTGCCTTTAACGGTTGCTAAATTTAATGAAATTGCCAGCAGAGATTTACTGTCTGTTGATTTGCTCAAAGAGAAACCTCTCCAAGCAAATGAGCCGTTGATTGATCCCCCCAAACCCATCGCGCCTAAAACAATGAAGCCCAATGCAACGTATGATTTTGCTTTTACCAAAATCATACAGTGGATGAAAGGGCAGTCAAAAGCCATTGCTGTGGAGGTCCTGACACCACAAGACATGATTTCTGCAATTCGCAAGAAGAATAAGAATAAGAAGAAGAATGAAGAAAAAGAAGACCCAGAGGCCAAGTCTGTTTCAAGTAACTCGACGTATGGCGCGCGCTTCACTGCCAAGGGGCAAAATGTGGTTCTTCTCAGTCCTGCTTCGGATGATGATAAATATAATGGTAGGAATGTAGGGACAAAGACTTTGCCCGCGGTGCTAGAGGCTATTCGTGGTTTGCAGGCTCGACAACTTCCGGCAACCGAAACGTATTTGGTTCCTTTAGCTGAGTCCCGAGATGTTCTCGGTCTTGGCGATCTCACCTCTCGTCAGCATTGGACGATGCTCATGATTCAAGGCGATAATTGCTATTTCTATGATCCTTGCTCACTGGGCTTAGCCTCTCTTTTTTATCCACTCAAGCCTATTGTTAATTTTTTAAAAGGAAAAAACTTTACTCTGAAAGAAACGACGTTCTTGGATTGGCAAAAGGATTTCGTGAATTGCGGCCGATTTACGGCTGAAATTGCCCGACGGCTGGCTACTGTTCTTTTAAACCCCGGCGAGAACGCAGAGAGTGCACACAAAGAGGTGGCGAGTCATAGCGGTGCAGGCCCGGATTTGCAAACGCTCATTCAGGAGCAAAGCACCTGCACGGCGGATCGAAGAATTGTTGGCAAGGAAGAAATTCGTCAAAGCCGTAGTGAAGGATCTTACGCCACCCGAGTGACCCTTGGGGATTTAATCCAAGCCAATAAAAACGGTAAGAAAAATAAAGTTATTACTGATTTTTTAAGTTCACCAGGAAGTCATCTGAGTATAGCTGATCTTCTTCAAGGGGCGATGCAGGAAACAAAACTCTCTCGGATTAAAATTCAAAAGTCTGAAGACCAGACGATAGAGTACGTTGAAACACAAGAACCCTCTTGTAAGATAATGAAGCTCACCTATGCCAGTTTTCCAATAGTCGAGAAAGAAATAACGGTGGGTTATATTGAAGGTCCTGTCACAGTTACTTACAACAGAACCATCAAAACCAGCGGTCCTGAGAGCTCCTGCTGGGAGCTCGCCACTATTGAAACCCAAAACCCCGACATTTTGAGAGTCTTGAACGGAGGTATTTTGCAGGAAAGCTCTATTATCGACCATTATTGCACTTTACCTGTATCGTATCAGCAAGCTCAATTGCTTAAGGTTGATCGCATAAATATTCTTGAAGCTGGCGAATACAAGAAAAATGACCCTAACGCACCATCAACATCGACTTTGCCACCGCTCTCTTCGACCTTGTCTCCACCCCCCTCGATTTTGCTGCAGCCTTTTCCAGTGGAGCCGCAAAAAGAAAGCACATCTATCTCTTTTAGTGAAGCACTGGAACGCCGCAAGCGTGAAGCGGAAGAAGAAGAGCAACGTCGCAAGCTTCAAGAAGAGGAGCGCCGTAAGCGTGAAGCGGAAGAAGAGCAACGCCGCAAGCTTCAAGAAGAGGAACGCCGCAAGCGTGAAGCGGAAGAAGAAGAGCAACGTCGCAAGCTTCAAGAAGAGGAGCGCCGTAAGCGTGAAGCGGAAGAAGAGCAACGTCGCAAGCTTCAAGAAGAGGAGCGCCGTAAGCGTGAAGCGGAAGAAGAGCAACGCCGCAAGCTTCAAGAAGAGGAACGCCGCAAGCGTGAAGCGGAAGAAGAAGAGCAACGCCGCAAGCTTCAAGAAGAGGAAAAGCCACTCAATCCACCAGTCTTCGTGGCTTCAACTTCTGAGCAGCAGGCGCCCCCGAAAACCCCTTTCTGGAAGTACGTTCTCGCTGGGTTAGTAGTCGTTCTAGGCCTCGCAGGCATAGTGTTCGGTGGTTTGGGTGCTGCCAGTATTTTAGCCGGCGTTGCGGCTTGGACAGCTTGGACCCTCGTAACGACGGGGGGACTGTCTTTCCTGAGTGGGCTGGGTTATACCGCCTATGCAGTAAAGAAGGATGCTCGCGGTGCACGAGCAGCAGAACATGGGGCGGTTAAGCCTGGAGGTCTTGATTTTGCTGCGCCTCGGGATCCTCCTGTAGACTGGAGGCAAGATAAACGCCCCAGTTTACCTAGCCAGGGAGGCCTCTACTCGCAATCCACCAGCTCTGCGCCATCCCCCCCGATAGAAGACGAGCGTGGCTGCTGCCCTTGGTTGTTTAGAAGGAACTAGAGAAAAAACCAGCTCTCAACAAGCCAACGGTCATCCCGACACGCCTTTAGTCGGGACCCAGCGCCTTTAAAGGCACTGGATCCCGACTAAAGGCGTGTCGGGATGACACACGACCAAAAGCGCATTCCGCTTGCCTCAAGAACCCTGTTGCACAGACGCCCAAATCTGACTATAATCCCCTCACTTTTTTAGCATTCTAGCTTAGTGGAGTCATTTTATGCATGCTGTGATAATCAGTGGCGGAAAACAGTACCGCGTCCAAGAGGGCGATGTACTCAAATTAGAAAAACTGCCCGTTGAAGCGGGAGCCACCGTCAACTTTGATCAAGTCCTCCTGGTTGGGGAAGGTGAGAATATTCAAGTGGGTAAGCCCTATCTGACGGGGTGCACGGTCACTGCATCCGTGGTAGAGCATGGCCGTCATGACAAGGTGCACATCTTGAAATTCAGACGCCGTAAGCACCATATGAAGAAAATGGGGCACCGTCAGTCCTATACCCAAGTTAAAATAACCGAGATTAAAGCCTAAGAGGTGAATTCATGGCACATAAGAAAGCCGGTGGTAGTACGCGTAACGGCCGCGATTCAAATCCCAAGTATTTAGGTGTGAAACAATATGGCGGTCAAGTGGTTCGCCCGGGCATGATTATCGTCCGTCAGCGTGGCACGCATTTCCACCCCGGCCACTATGTGGGCATGGGAAGAGACCACACCTTGTATGCCCTGGTGGCAGGAACAGTGGTGTTTGGCGTCAAAGGTCCTTTGAAGAAGCGTACCGTCAGCATTCAGCCTTTAAGCCAAGAAGAAACCACAGGAACAGCAGCGGCCTAAAGGTCTCCTTTTGATGATCTTGAAAAGCGGGCGTTAAGCCCGCTTTTTTTATTTATAGAATTTATACTTATGAAATTTATCGACGAAGCTAAAATCGAAGTGGAAGCCGGCAAGGGCGGCAATGGCTGTTGCAGCTTTCTGCGCCTCAAATTCATGCCCCACGGCGGCCCGGATGGCGGCGATGGCGGCGATGGCGGCAGCATTTATTTGCACGCGGATGAAAGCATTAACACGCTGGTGGACTACCGTTTTGTGCATTTTTACAAGGCCCAGGACGGTGAAAAAGGCGGTAGCCGCGACTGCTCCGGCAAAGGCGGCGACGATTTGGTCTTACGCGTCCCCGTGGGTACCATGGTGTATGACGACGATACCAACGAACTAATCATCGATCTCAATACCCATGGGCAAAAAGCCTGTGTCGCCAAAGGCGGCCGCCGTGGTCTCGGCAATACCCATTTCAAAAGCAGTACCAACCGCGCTCCGCGCCGCATCATTCCCGGCTCACCCGGCGACCAGCGCAATTTACGCCTGGAGCTCAAGGTCTTGGCGGACATTGGCCTGGTCGGCCTGCCCAATGCCGGTAAATCGACCCTGATACGCGCCTTATCCGCTGCGCGTCCCAAGGTGGCTGATTACCCCTTTACCACACTTTATCCCAACCTTGGCGTTGTTAGGGCCTCTCCGCACCGTAGTTTCGTGATTGCCGATCTTCCTGGTTTGATTGAGGGCGCTGCTGAGGGGGCAGGGCTGGGCATTCGCTTTTTGAAGCATGTTGCCCGTACCCGGCTGCTTTGGCAGGTGGTGGATTTGCTGCCTATGAATGACAGTGAGCCCTTGATGGATATTCAGGTAATTGCGAACGAGCTGGAAAAATATGACGAGGGTTTGCTGGCAAAAGAACGCTGGCTGGTTTTTAACAAGAGTGACTTGTTGTTGCCAGAAGAGGCTGAGGAAGTTGTTCAGGGTTTAATCAAAAAACTGGATTGGAAAGGTCGGTATTTCTTGATTTCAGGCTTGGATA